>Ga0302271_10002850_pt1 | contig 15180 bp, 5 predicted proteins | sample III_Bog_N1_1_FD_198767 | JGI IMG/M metagenome (GOLD analysis project Ga0302271, IMG submission 198767) | Peat permafrost microbial communities from Stordalen Mire near Abisko, Sweden - III_Bog_N1_1 | ecosystem: Environmental > Terrestrial > Soil > Wetlands > Peat | place: Sweden: Abisko... | reverse complement strand
GAGTTGATTTAGTTGCTGCAGTGGATGAATAATAAATAGTGTCTTCATAAAACGACAATAAAAATCAAATCGGAGCTGAAACACACATATGAAGTCACCACTATGTAAAGTAGTGCAGTTGCGAAATTGTAAGATAAAAATAGTAGCAATAATAATATTCAAGCTGATAAAGACAACAACAACAAAATGGCTGAAAGTAGCAATATACTTAATAGTAATAATGCAATGAAAAAGGAATAACAAAATACTACTACAACAATAAACAGCAGTAACAGTGTTAAAGAAATAGCAATGCTGCCGAAATCACAAAATTTCAAAGGTAAAATATAAGTTATTTAAAAGGGAAGGAGATGTAGAGATTATTATTGCTGAGAATGAGTTTTTTTGGTTGAATTAGGAATAATTAAAGAAGGAGAGTTAGATATGCTAGTGTGTTTGCATTGCAAGTAGATTCTAAATTATGAGTGAGTCAGGATAAAGATATTAGAATGGAATGTATTTTAGAATGTAAAATGTTGTTGTTTATCTGTAGATTATTCAAAAACCAACATAGTAGCGTATTCCCATATGATAATTCAAAAATAAGTTAAGAAATTATGAGTTTCTTAGGGGGAGATGCAGTCAGTAGAGAAGCAAATAGAGAGAGAGAGAGTTAATTGAATCTAAATCGATAAATAATTATTTAGATGGTAAGTGTATTGGGAGAGAATGTAAAACGCCTTCAAGGTGAGTTTTGAATAATTTGATCATTTTACAGGTACTTTTAAGTAAAAAATTTCTGAATGTAGAAAGTACGAGAATAACTGCGAATACCCAATGAATAAACTTATCCAAAAGAAATACAAAATAATATTGCGTGGATTTATTATAAAACATAAGAAAATCAAGAATTATTAAATTATATCTTTGATTTAATTTTAGCAAACTTGAATACAAAACACACACTCTTTTAATACCAATATTCTGAAATATTAACTGAATAAGTGCATTTTAAACCAAGATTATTCATTATTTACATTTTCATCTGCAATTTACTTTTCAAGACATGCAAAAACTAGCAATGAAAATACATTGAGTCATCATATATTCTAGCTTAATATCCTCAAAATAACATATCAGGTTTAGAGACACAATTATCATAAAATGGTATGGTAGTCATCAAAGAACCTGGTTTTCTTCTCGAAACCTACATGAGAAACTTAATCTAAGCTGAATTTAGCCCCGCATATGGCAATGTAGTTGGCTGCAAGTAAACACTTGGAGATGATTATTTTATCTCTGGCTTAGAATTTTTACTTTAAGCTCTAGGCTTTCTGGAGGGTTTCTTGGACTTCTTTTATCCTTCACTGTCTTTAATATCTGCTGGAAGAATATCAGAAATGTTGTTGTTATTTTGTGAATTGTCTGATATTGATCTACATCGTTTGTTTTTTTTCTTGGGTATTTTCTGTGTCAACTGTGGCTCCATTGAGGACAATTATTTGAGCCTAGCTGGCATCTAATCATTTAGTTTATGAAGTACAATATCATTTGAACTAAAATTAATGATTTCTTTCTTGTCAAGACTATCCTTCTCCTTAGGAAAATTCTCCAAATCTCTCTTTTCTTCTAAAATACCTGAAGACAAATCCGATTTAATAGTATTAGTACAGTTACTTTCTTGACTTTAACATTATTCCAGATTATTTTGTGAAATATTATTAGTTTATGGCAGATGAGACGTTAAATCTGGTGATTTTAAGGTTTCATTAACCTATTAGTTTACTTTTGGATTGGTTTTATCACTTGGCTTACTACTTTTATTGCAGTAGTTTTCAATGATTTCTTCTATTTATCCTTGATTTTCCTAGAAATTAATCGGATTATTGATTTTTAACTCCTTTAATTCAACTAGCCTTCTGTTAGGTACTTTCAAATCAAAACTATTTCCATCTGATAACTAAACTTATTATGACTATTCACCTAAAAACACTCTCCTTCTATTTCCTTTAACGCTTTAGCTTCCTTTTCTGTAACTCTAAAAATCATCTTTATCTTTAAATCCATCTCTTTAAGACAAATTAAACATTTTATCAGGCATTTTACTGCTAATATTATTCGTTGGAGTCATCGATTTGATCGCTTTTGCAATAACATCAGCTGGTTTTAGCTAACTGATCTCTTAAAGATGCATGATTGATTTTCTTTGAACATTCCTAGATTTTTACAATCTCCTGATTAACATCTACTCATTTTCTTCAAGTTAAAGAATCTTCTATTCCTTCTCCCATTTTAGCAAAGTTTCTGCTTAAAATTCATTTTAATATCTCTCAATGATCTTTTCAACTCCAGCCTTTTATTCCTTGATTTTCTTCAATCCAGCTGCTTGTTTTTTCCTCATTTTTCTTGCATGCCTAGCATTCTCATCAATATCGTTTTGTGTCATCTCAGAGATTATGATCTTAGATAGTTCTTTTTCTCTTTTTGTTTATAGAAACATCTCATGATTTCTGAGTAATAATTCCCCAAGATTATCGAGATGTTTGGCTTTTTCTTTCTTCTTTTAAGCAATTTCCTTAGCAAGTATTACTTTTTCTGCTTCTTCTTTCATAACAATTTATCTCTTTCAGTACATAAACAATATAATAATATTATTAATTACTTATAACTTCCAAGTTGATAATGATTACCTATTAGATTTCAAATGCATGCCGTTGTTTGATTTATGCAATATCTTCAGATTTTTATCTTATTTGTTCTGTTTTTTTCTGCGTTTTTTCCTCTTCTTTTTTCAGCATTTTCACTCGATTTTCAATGATTTTCAGTTCCTCTTCACTTTCTTTTCTATCTTTTTTTATTCTCCCTAACAGTGAGGATAACCTTGAAGTTGGTTGATAAGCTATTCTTTCTTATTTAAGGTGTTATCTGCTCTGATTTACATCAGTCTAAACTTGCTAAATCTACTTTGGTGAGACATCTTATTCTTTTGTTTTCTCATAGATTTCATTTCCCTTTTCACCTTAGAGAACAACTTTAAGAGTTGATGATTATTTAGCCCTGAAGTTTCTCTCCTTATATTCTTCTAACCCTCTATTGATCTCAGGGAATCGCACTATTTTAGATCCAAGAACATCAGATCTAACAGCCATTTAAGATGAGTTTATTATCCTATCCACACTCATCGGTGAGTTCCTAAACTACCGCAATTATTCGGAAATATCATTCTTGCCATCTTCAATTGTGACAGGCTCTGATTGCATCATCGAATAACAAATTGAATATTTTAATAAGAAAAAGACAAAAAATAGAGCTGTTTTTTATTTTTATTTTTTTGTTCGTTGCAACTCAATTAGGTTCTCCCGTTCTATTAAACACTACGCTTTCTTTTATCTGAAGTAATTCATAGTAACAGGTAAGCTTTTAATAATAAATAATAATAAGAAAAAGATATTTCCAAGAGTAGGGGGTATGATTTGTTACTTGAAAACAAATATTAAAAGAAAAAAGAAAAGAAAGAAGAATATTTATCACACTTATTTTGTCAGCTAAAATTCAGTAGGAACTAATCAAATACTTGATTTTATATGTCGATTCAGGAATTTAAAGAACTATTCCATCTTATGAAGCAAATTATGTCAAATATTATTATTATAAATATTTGCTATTTTTCGAAAGGGAAAATGTTTTTTTTTATTGTTGATAATATTATCGAGATTTTAATGAGATGATAAAGGAATTAAATACAACTGCCATTGCATTCATCATGTTTGGGAGATTGAATTCAAAGGATGAGCATAACATACAAAAACCAATAATGATGTATCATATGTGACTCACAAGTTTCTCTCAAGGAAAATATACCTATAGAAATCGAAACGGATGACTTGTTCTGATTCTGGAAGGTCATTGCTGAGTTCTCCTGAGTTGATTTACAAATTAACAATTGTTATCAGCAATAAATTCAAGGAATATTATAAATTAGAAAGTTATTTTACCTGGATAGAGTTTGAGTGCGAACTTGAATTCTTATTTGAACCCGTTGCTTGTTCCATCCAAAGTGAATCTAAATGTCTAGATTGGAATGAAACAAACAAGAATGAATAAGAATTGATTTCTCAAACATAAATATCTTTAAATATTTCTTACTTTCATAAATTCAGCGAATGATTTCAAATCAAAAGATCCTTAGGATTCTTTATCGAAGGTCTTCCAGTAGGCATAGGAAGAGATTTCGTTGGCGAGCAGATCCTATCCTAAGGATCTTTCCATAGAAGCAACGAGCTTGAATTTGTAGATTTCTTTGATCTCGTCAAGAGTAAAAGCTCCCTGGAGTGAAAAACACATAAAGTTTTATTAATAAATCCCAGTTGTATTCTGTTTATACTGGGAAATGTGAGAGGTATCCATGATGAGGGTGGATCATCTAGACTAAGAGATGAGGTTCGATGGGTACACGGAATTTAAATTAGTTCATGAGTTCATAGTGAAAATCAAGCATTTTTGAGGAAGGAATTGTAGCTTCTTTGCGGTTCTTCACAATACCCCAAGCAGCGTCGAGATTGCTTTGGATGTTCTTCGGCATTTTGAAATCATCAGTGAGTTATTCGGATCTTATCTCAATATACTTCGTCCATTCGGCGAGCTCACTTTTCGCAATGTCTTTCCTCTCAGTTCCAGAACTAGAATTCCTTCAAAGATGCAAGTCAAAAGGAAATTATGGCACGTTAACTTATGCTTTTTAATGATTTTCTCATCAACTCATTGACATAATCCCAAACAGTTTTAGCTGAGTATTAATTTAGTCTCTCTATCGCAACAAAATATCGTTAATATGGATGGTGTACCTGAATGCTTTCCTAGATTCTACAAGAGATTTGATTAATTATTCGTATTCATTGTTGTGATAAAGTCCCTTGCCGAATGGTTAAAGACCTTCTAATTCCATCATTTAGTCTCTGACAACCTTTTTGAATGGAGCCAGTCTAGCTAATAAGATCAAATGACAAATATATGGTTATCTCTAAGCGAATTAAAGAAGATATGATAACGCATTTTTGATTTATTTGAGCTAGTGATTGGTTACCTGGATTAACGTACTCTTGGAGACCCTTAGTGATACCTTGAATAACTTTCTATGATGTAGCCATTGTAATTATTAAGAGATGGAAGTAAGAAGGAGAGGTTTAAGACTATTTTTGAAAACTAATCAAATTCTGGATTCTTCTTCTTTTTCTTGATTTTTAGTTGTCAACTTATGTATCCTTTTTGTTCACTTGGTACAATTTGGATTAATCTCAATTCAAAGAGAAAACGAACCCATCCTCTGATAAAGATTATTGAGTTAAATGCATTTTTATCGAAACACAAAATATGAAAACAAATGAAACTTTTTTTGCTCAATTATCTTAGGGTTATTCTTGTTCGGCTTTGATTCTTTCTTCTTCTTCCTTGCGCTTCCTCTCCTGATTATGATTTATTCCAAAAAAGTTAGTTTAAGTATTGAATAAACAGGTATTTTAGCAGAGCTGACTAAATAAGTCAATAATTTGTGTACCTCTTCTGCAACTCTGAAAGCTTCTTCAGCAAATTTGTATGCGTTTAACTAGATTCCTTTAGAAATCTTTTGAAAAATTGAGATAAGTTCGATGAATTTATTTATTTGAAGTTTTCAATTAAATAGATGTTATGTAAAAAATAATGTCTTTTTTCTAATTGTTGTGATGTTTTTTACTTCAGTTGAATTGATGCGCTTGAGTTTCAAGAGCATGTTCAGGATCTGATAGAGATAAGTAGGATTTTTACCAATCAGTGGGTTAAATGATACAATGAGAGTTTTTAAGTTCGCAAGTGGTTTTAGTTTCTCAAGTTCTTCGATTTTATCCATTTTGTTGTCTCTGAGATTGAGATATTGTAAGTTCTCGAGATTCGGGAAGTTCTCTTCGAACGCTTCAATGTTGTTTTATCTGAGATGAAGCTTAGTTAGGCCTACTAGAGAGTCTATTCCAGCAATGGTCTTGATTTTATTTGCAGATAAATACAACTCCTAGAGCTTAGGCATGTTGATTAATTGCTGAGTAGTCGTCAGACGATTCCCACGTAATTCAAGGATTTTGAGGTTTTCATGGCCTTCGAAGGCCTCCATTTTCTCGATTAGATTCTCAGTAAGAATCAAATGAGTTAATGCGAGACATTTTGGGGTAATTAACTCGTTTATTCTGTTCTTAGAAGCGTTTAGGAACTGTTTGGATTTTAAAATTAGATAAAAATCAAGTCAGAGGATGAGTCGTTCAAATTTGTTAGAAGATTATTTGATATGTAATGGTTAAGTATTTGAACCTTCAAGTTTTTGAACCCTTCTTCGATCTAAAGCGCTTTGAGGTCTTTGACATTATTCTAACTGATATCAAGCCAGAGTAAATTCGGCAGAGTTGCAACTGTAAAAAGATAAAGAAAATAAAACTTCCTTAGAAAATAATTCGTAGGGTTTTATTAAAATGTTGTGTTTATCTTACGGGCTGAGAAATCCGTTATGTTATTTCCATGCAGATCAATGCGTTAAATAGCTTTGTAATTGCTGAAAGAGTTCTGTAGCGCATCTAATCCTTTTGTCTGGAATAAAACACACAATGAAGATTTGGAAATTTTCTGATTTACACCTAAATCGCTAAACAGATTTAAATTGATTATCTCTTACATTGAGATCTAAGAACGTGAAGTGATATCCAGTACGATCTAAACTAATTCGTGGTTCAGCAAGGTTCTTAAGAATGAGCTCTTCATAGTTAAATTTAGGTTTTTCTTCAACTTTCTTGACTTCTTTACTTGCAGGCACAGCCTTTTTTGCAGTCTTACTCATAGCCTTCTATTTAATTATCTTTACTCCTTTATATTATCTTTTCGTTTGCGTTTCATAATCTGTCAAGGAATATCAATAAATGGCAATCTAAACAAACAAAAAGGAGTAGGAGGGGGGGAGAAAGATAAGCTTAAAAATCTTTCATGTTATATTGAATTAAATTTGTTATTTTTGAAAAAGCTCAAGCAAACCATAATAGATAGATAAAATCAACTGATTTATGAAATAACCTTAATTATTTGATATTTATTAGTTCAAGTAAAAAAAATAAATTTCAAAATATTTTTCAGTATTTCCTTATTTGAAACGTTGGAAAAATCTAACTAAATGTTTATGAAGGCAAAATTACAGCCTTTTGAGTTAAATATTTAAATATTGAGTTTTTATTATGATTTGTGATTTATTTTATAATTAATTCTCTCTCTCTATCTTTTTAAAAATATCATAATTCTCATCCAAATTGCAAAACTTGATGAGGATAGTAACTTAGACATATCTCTCAATCAATGCATGGAGATTCATTCATAAATTAACAATATATTCAAATTAATCTCATTCTCTCGATTATTTCTCACATTTTAACTGCCAAGTCATGTGAATATTTTTGACAATATTTCCCAATAATGAGTTCTGGGGCTTTCCATGTTAATAAGAGACATTTAGGTGCTGAAAAAACTGTCTTATTAGCATGGAACTTCGATAAGTAAAAACTAAGTAGTTATATGTTTCTTTGGACTGACTAACCATGGATAATTCATGCAGTGATGGACTGAAATAGCGAATGAATGTTAGCTTGGAAAATACTCTGTCGTATTTCGTGGGGCCCATATTTTTAAAAATAAACTCCTTTCGATCTTTTTTACGAACTTAACTTCTCTCAAAAACAGTTCAAAGAACGTTAGGACAAAAACTAGTTTTTCCAGAATCTATCCAAGCCAAATTAGCAGAAGCTATTCGATCCATCAAGGTACAGCACACAGGGAGTGAGCTCAATGAATGGAGATTCTTCAGGGGACTAATACCATCTAATAAAAATTATGCTGAAAAGATGATTGGGGATCAATCTTTCAGCTTCTTAAAAAGTACGTTCCATTTTACTCCCTCTTTTAAACTGTATGCTGCGTTGGTTTATCTGCTGAATGTGTTTTTTTTAATTCATAATTATTTAAGAAATTCTAACGGGTTTTGGTTTTTAAAGAGTGGGAAGGGATAAAGAAATCAAAATCCTCTAATTAATTTAATTATAAATTCAAAATCAATTAATAAGGTACCTTCAATACAAACCAAATTGCATCTATTGAAATCAATATCTGTAAAAAGGCTCTTAAATCAATGAAAACATAATCCTTGGGGGGATTTCTTCTAAAATAAAAAATAATTAAAAAATTCAAACAATCTTAAGAGGAAAATAATTGGATTTCAAATAAAAGGAAAATCTAAAGAGCAGAGGAATCACACATCATAGTTTTTAAGGGTAAAATAACGCCTAACCAAATGGAGAGTTTAAATATCTCCATTTGGTGCATTTTCAAGAAGTTTTTTTAAGCAACATCTTCTTTAATATAAGATCAATTTTAATCATTTTGGAATCTGCAACAACTAGCAGTGTTGCAGTATTCGAGCCTCCATAAAAGGTCAAAAACATAAATGATATTGATCATAATGATGTTGATTACCTGCATTGCTCCTTGGACCACAAACGATTCATTTTGCAATCAAAACAGACAGATCCCTACAGTTATTGCTAAAATATGTCTTGATTGTCGAAGAGATACTAACTCAAAAAAGCTACGTTCTGATGGATTGATTATGATTAAATATATTGAAAAAGAAAAAGAAATAAATTTATTTTAAAGACTAAAATTAAATCACAATAAAAAATTTAAAATCTTAAACAAAATAAACATCCAAAAATAAATAAAAAAGAAAAACAAAATAAAAATAAACATTTAAAACAACAAATTAAATTAATAGCGAAGAACAAAAACCCGTTTACAAGGGGGATTCTGTGAATCTATGATTTTTTTTTTCTTCAATTTGTTTGCTAAGTAATTTCAAATTTCCAACAAATCTAAAGTCAAATGGTTTTGCTTTTGGGGTGTTAATTTTGTAAAAATAATTAAGATATTTTACCAGTTTTTGCAGTTATTGTTAAGAATATTATTAAAAAATTATCATCATTGTTTAGTTAAAATCAACTTCTCTTTTTTTGCAAAAAATAATTTTTGAAGAGAGATAAATTGATCAATAATTACTTTGATCAATATTATTGTCTAAAGTTGAGAGGCTTTTTAATATTAGTAATTCGCGAAACCGAAAGCAAAATAACTGATAATTAATTTTTGATTAATTACAAATTAAATCTTTAATATCCAAAGAGTTAAATTATGCCCAGTAAGGAAATTTTTGTCTGAGTGATAACTTGGGTAGAAGGACAAAGAAATCACATTAACAAATATAGAAATACAAGAGTTTCTAAAAAAAAATACAAGTAATTACAAAATAGGAGCATTTTTTGAAAATAGTATTTTTAATAGAAAGGATAGAGTTAGTGGCTATCGATTAGATGTCTATTTGGAATTCAGAAGGGAGAAACAAAAAAGAACCCTCTGCAAAACAATAATAATCATAATTGTTTTAATCACCAAGAGATTAAAAGTTTTAAATTATAAAAGAAGTTCTTCCTTGCAACAAGTTTGAGCTGCGAGGATAAAGGAGAACTCTTAAGCTTAAATGAATGGGAAGGAAGTGTCTAATTTATCTGCTCAATCAGGGACAACAGGAGTGCTGTCTACGAATGTTTAGCAGAAAAAGAGAGCCGTCTTTGTTGGTGGATAATTTCTGGTGAGAGATTGCATATACAAAGGATAATTCCACAACACTTACAAAGGTACTTTAGTTTAGGAAATGCTATGGAATTATCTAGGACTAAATAATGAAATGTTTATTCTGTCGTTGAGATCTAAAGTGAATAAGAGATTTAGATTATTAGGATTAATTCGTTTGTCTTTTATTTTTTATTGGAAGGCATAAGCAAACTGTCAAAGATGCCTGTGATGATCAAGATGGTAAGAAAATAACTTAGCAAAAGACAAATTAACTCTCATTTGAATATTTGAGTTGATTCTTATGTCTTTATTACAGTGCAATCAGTTTCACGATCACATCAACAACGAGATCAAGATTTATAAACTCGTCAAAGAAGGTTAGTTTTTTATTGTTTAGTTTTATCTTCTTTTGACCCTCATTTTCTTGTGAATATGCCTACCAAAACAGCAACTTGCATTCCTAAACTGCTGCATTCAGGAGAAGAAAAGATCAACGGATAAACATACTTTGTGAGGTATGACCTTTTGTTGCTGTTCTTCTTCTTCTTTTAAATTCTTAAACGCTGCTTTGCTCTCAAAAAGAGTTACAGTCTAACAAGGTCCGAGCATCAAAATACTACATTCCCTAATGAATAACAATTTCGGTTTGCAAACGATCTGTGTTTTTGCAATCAGCATGGTATGCAAAATTCTTTAAATTTAGATTCACTTTGCCTCAACGATCCTGTTTTTCTTCTTTTTGCAGCTCAATCTCTTAGAAGAAATCCACAAGCTAAATATTGTCCATAGGAACATTCGCCCTCGCAAGATAGTCATCCACAACGAGCTTAAGAATACACAACTGTTTCTCCTTGATCTTAAGAATGCTAGGAAATACAAACATAAAAACGGATAGCCAGTGAGATACAACGAAAATAGCAAAATCTTAAATAAAGTTTTCGCGAATAAATTCTCTAGTATCGGGACTCATCTCGGCATATGTATGAGATACATTTGATAAGATTAACTGGATATTTGAGGATAAATTTGAATTGTGAGAAATAACTCTTTGTTTGCTTGCTTTATTGGTAGCACCTTCAAGAAAAGATGATTTGGAGTCTCTAGGATATATGTTTATTTACTTCTTCAGAAAAGGTAACTCAATTATCTCTGAGAACCATTGGATGACACTTGCATTTGCTGATACAATAACAAGGTAGCATGTTTGGGAATAAACATTTTAAGAGTCGAGAGGAGAAACTTAAATTCTATGAAGAATGGAAGCTCTCATTTATTCCAGAGACACTTAAATCAGAGATACCCTCTGAATTCATTGCGTTTCTGAATTACACGAAAGCAATGAGTATTCTTGATTCGCCGGAATACGATGCTTGGAGAAAGACATTTAAGCAGCTGCTAGTAAGGATTGGTACTTCTCTCAATGATTTTTCATATGAATGGGTAATTAGCATTTTCTTTCAAGAATTATTTAAAATCATCACATTTTGATTCTTAATTATTTTTGAAAAAATATATGACCTGTTACCTGAATTTCAGATTCCAAAGATCAAAGCAGAGATGGCATTGCAGTAAGGAGGCATCTCTTTCCTTCAAGACCTTGAAAGCACTCCTTAAGCTTTACTATCCAACAGACATTCGATTTCAGCTGCTAATTAAAATAGTCTAAAAGAAATTCCCGAACGAAAAGAGCATGAAAATTTCGGTGTAGCAGTAAATGCTAGTTAAATAAACTTACCAGATGAAGGAAATGATAATAGTAATCCCACAGACATCCCAAATGATTCAAAGTAGCAGGCTTAAATAGCATAAAATAAGCTTGAAAGTACTTAATAGCCATAAGTCTAAGAAGAAACAAAAGAATTATGGCAGAAAGTAATTCCTGAAGAGAAATATGACAAAGGTGAGACAGCTGAATCTGCATATTACGGTGCTATTGATATCGATATCAATGAGACTACACAAAAGTAAAGTCATCTGATATTCGGAGCTGATTCTGAAACGAAAACAAACCATTATCTATCGAACAGCATCAACATCAGTAATACAGCGAATCCACATATCTACGATAATAGCAGTAATCTTCATGATTCGATTACTGAAACAATTTAAGGAAACATTGGAATTGGTATTAATAGCAATACAATCACCAAGAAGAGCAATCTTCTAGAATCATAGAGTCTGTCAAATAAAACTAACATCAAAATGAGCATTTCAACAGATGATTAAACCATCTTCGACGATGAATGTGAAAACAATCTGGCTTAGCATTATCTCATCCATCAAATATCTATGCCACTGCCTTTTAACTTCAAAATTAAGCAAGCCTCAGATATTCAGGGAATTCCTATGTGAATTACTCTCAACAATAAACAAATCTTCCCTCTCAAAGTTACTCACATCTTAACTTTCCCCTCTTTTTGTTACAACTTATTCTCACTTTCTTAATATCCTCAATCTACCTTTGTGTTGGTTCATTTTTACTTTAAGCTGTTAAATTTCACTTTAAGCTGTTAAATTTCACTTTAAACTGTTTAATATCATTTTAACACTTAACGATCTAATTGTTCCTTGCCTTTTACCATATCTTTCATAGAAAGAAGCTGTCTTTGCAATCTGCAAGCTTAACTTTCATCATATGGCTTTTTTTTGTATCTAAAACAGCTTCTTTCTTGTTTTACTTTAAAGGCTTAATGATCCCTCAATCAATCAAGATCAACATCCTTAGCTGAAACATTTCTGTTTTTCTTTTTTTTCTTTCGAATAATACCAATTTTACGCTAACAACAATGCAGGCAATATTATTATTTCAACTAGATAATAAATATTCTAGCTTTTTTAGTTAGTCCTCATGTTATTTGCGGCGAAATGTGTTACATCAAGCATATTTTGGCAAACACTGGTTTACAAATAAATATTTTTTTATTGTAATATGCTAATTCTTTTGACGTATCTATTCTAATAAGATGGAGTCGATTTTACTGTTTAGCTTATCAATCTTTTCTTTCTTCTTCTAATTAAAAATCTTCATATTTTACATACGCTTACTCTCAACTTTAATTCCATAGAGATAATTGATATTACACTTTCCGCGAATTAAAAAATCACAGGTTCTTCCAAACAAAGCTTGGGGGAGGAGGATATGATTAACCATCCAAGTTTGCTTGGATAAATTGAAAGATCTTAAATCCTTAATTTCACTTTAATTACTTATCTTTTCTGAATCTCTCTTTGAACTCTTATTGAAAAGAGGATATTTGGGGAAAGAAACTTTATTTTATTTTTTTGGAGGCCCTCTCATATTGAAATATCTCATAAGAGAATCTTTATTTGACTGTAAGGTCGTCAAGGATATTTAACTTGAGCAATTTGTAAATATCCGCAATCAAAATTTCAATTCCTACAGAGGATGAAGAAATACTTTGATGCAAAAAAGTTAAGATTCTAGCTAAATCAATGAGAACACACCTCCATCAAATGTAATATTTTTGTTGCGCTTTATTTTCCAAGAACAATTTGTATGTTCGTGTGGCTGAGATTAATCTTTTTTTAATACACATAGATTCTTAGCAAAATAAACTTCTAAATCCTTACAAGCAACGCAAGTAAATAGCGGGAAAACAGTCTAATTTTTATTATCTTTTCTTCTAGTTATCTCGAAAAAAAAAGTGCCTTAGAGGAATTACTTACTAAAACAAAATACAGGACTAATCACTTCTCAAGCTCAACAATCACTCACACCCTGCTCCTTTCGTAAAGTATTTCTCAGCATGGGATAGCAATTATGCGTCTCTCGAGCAGAATTGGAGTCACCTGATCATGAAAATGGGCTCCATCCTATCAAAAATAAGCTGCATTTAAAAAAAAGTAAATCGCATGAGGATGCAATCTTAAGGCTTCCTTACCAAGAAACCTCACGATAACATAGCGTTAAGGTGGAAGATGCTCCTTCAGAGTAAAATATCGGCGAGAATCCTGTTTTGTTGTCATCTTAAAAGCAATATGGTGAGGCTAGAATTCGAGAGGAATATTCCAAGACCTTTGAGCCAAATGACATAGATCTCTCCAAAAGTGATTGCCCAAAGGAAAACTCAATTCATGATATATACAGATTAGTTATGACCAGCAATCAAGGCACTTCTTTAGTCCCTTCTAGTCCAACAAAAGCATATGGAGCTAACTAACTTAGGAAAGAGTCCTATTAAACTAGATCAGAATATGCAGACACTATGAGTTAGTATTTACTTGTGAGTTGTCCCAATGGTTTAGCAGATCACTATTACTCCAAGACTAATAATAACAAATAAACAAGCAAGACAATTGCTTTATCATAAAGGATTGAAAGGGAATTATAATTCCTGAAACTTCAACTCAATTCGTATCTTGATGGCTAAGATGACAGCTATGCGTTCGTTTTCTTCGATGCAAGTGATCTAAGGTTGATTCGATGTATGATTACGGGTCCTGCGTAGAGTGTCTTTGCATATGGAGTTTATGTCTTTGATATTTACATCCCAGAAGATTATCCATAGCAACCCCCTAGACTTCATTTGAAATAATACAATTCAAAGCTAGGTGGAGCTAGTAGAATGGCTCCATATTTACTGGAAGATGGCAGAGTGTGCTGTGATATATTAGGGATTTGTTTAGGAATCGAGAAGGATTCAGCTAATTAGTGGAATCCAGAGACAAGTAGCTTATATTAGGTGATTGAAGCAATACGAAATGATATATTTTGTTAAGATGTTTACAGATCGGCTTAATAAGCTGAAGGTGAGAAAGAATTTAGGAATGATGAGAATGTTAGCAGTCATCTTTACAGTACAGCTTCGAGTGTAAATATGAATGACTTAGCGTATGCTGCGGGGTATGAGAATGCGTTAAGGTATATTACCATGACATAGGCTATTGAGGAGATGTTAGAGTAAAAATAGCTTGATATTGAGCTTGAAAATGTAATAAACTAGCATTTTATGTTATGTTCTGAAAAAATTAAGTAAAAAATTCAGTTTTGGATACAAATATAAGGACAAGGTCAGGAAGATAATCACCCAATTTACTCTGGGCTAGTGGAGCTACACAATAGAGAAATAGCTGCTTTGCTGTAGAAGAAAGGGTTTGCTGCATGTGCTGAAGGCTCATTAAAAGAAATTGTATCGATTTTTAAGAAGAAACAAAAAGGTTAGATTTCTAAAGAAGATTCTAAGTGAAGAATTGCAAGCAGCAGCAATTTGGTTTAGCTTGACAAAATATTTAATAATCTTGATTTAGTCTGGATAAAACTTACAAAACTGTGAGGAGAGGATTAAACTCTGAAGAAAAGTACAAATGACTGTGTTTTTATGATCTTGTTTTTGAAATAAAATAATTATTATTTTTGGCATCCCATTATTACATAATATTGTTAAATCTCTATAAATTTTTGTTTAGTTTAAGTTATTTTTAGGATTTTGGCTTGCTTCATATTGGCTTTTTGTTATTATTTATGTACATTTAACTTCAAACAAATCCTTTTAATTA
>Ga0302271_10002848_pt1 | contig 15187 bp, 12 predicted proteins | sample III_Bog_N1_1_FD_198767 | JGI IMG/M metagenome (GOLD analysis project Ga0302271, IMG submission 198767) | Peat permafrost microbial communities from Stordalen Mire near Abisko, Sweden - III_Bog_N1_1 | ecosystem: Environmental > Terrestrial > Soil > Wetlands > Peat | place: Sweden: Abisko... | reverse complement strand
GAGAAGCTACAGGAAGAGAGATTAATCGAGCAGAAGCTAGTTGAAGATGAGAGAAACGAATTACTCCAAGTGAAGGATTGGGAGAATTAACAGATTAACTCCGATTATAATAATAGAGTGAAGATATTAGAGGAATAGTTGCTCGAGAAAGATAATCATACTACTGATCAAGCATCAGCGTATCAACATGAGATCACGTAACTCAAGATGCAACTCAGAGTTATCATGGTAAGTCAAGAATATATTAACACACCGCACACAAAAGATACAAATAATGTTAATTTTAATGATATTTCCCCCTTAAATTCTGTAATTCGTTTTTTGCTGTTAGGAGGAACATGTGCTGATGCAGAAGAAATACGAAGCTCGTAATGGCCTTGATTAGGAAGAACAAGAGAAAGCTTTGAGTCTTCTATAATAGCAACTCAGCGAATCCAATGAATAATTGTAGATTTCGAAGTAATCACTCCAACAACAATAAACACAATATACATAATAGCAGCACTAAGATGCTTAGCTCATCGCGGACTAGCAAGAAGAGTTACGCAACCAAGGGATCATTGCGAGTGAACTTCAAAAAAGATTAAAAGAAATGAATGATAAATTCGAAGAAGAGCGAACAGTATCGTATGAGAGGAATGTGAAGATTGAATTCTAGGAAGAAGAATGGCGAAGAAGAGATACGATTATTGAGTCGTAGAATTTGAAAATCAGTGAGTTAATCAGAGCAAATGAGTCGTATTAGATAGAGATCACGCTATTGTTGGGGAGACTGACAGCGTCGGAGAATAAGACGGAGAAACTTATGAGTGAACTTGATTAGGTTAATTAGAAGTATACTGTGTAGATTCTGGGCTTGTAGAGGGAAACTTAAGCGAATATTGCAGCTTTACAAGCAGAGATAAGCTAGGTAAAAAGAGATGGATATGGGAGATGTAGATTACCTGCATTAATTTTTGTTTGAATTGTTGTTTTTGTTTGCGTTTCCAGAGTAAATCTGATTATGCTAGAGCCGAAGCTGGTCGAGTTTAGGCAGTTCTTGCAGCTGAAACTGCAGAGACAAAGTTATCCCAAGCAACAACGAAGATTGGGTAGTTAGAGCTTGCTATAAATGAACTCAAAGAAACGAATATTTCAGCGGAGAAACGATGGAGAGATTAATTATTTGATGCTGAAAAGAAGCATATTCAGATAAATGAAGCTACTAAAGCAGATAGAGATAGTATTTACAGTGAATACAACTCATTGCTGATCCTTCACAAGGAATATGAATTCAAAATTGTAAGAAAAAGAGAGAGAGATTAGATGAGATTATTTAGATCTACAATGAGTTAATTTTGATTATTTTTGTTAATAATTTGCTCTTAGCTGACTTTTGAAAGAGACAACACATCTAGAATCCAATCTTTCTAGGAGCTTACGAGTAGATTAAATTCCGCTGAAGACTTAATAGCATCGCTAACAAAGTAGAACGCACAACTGAATGAGTAAATCTAAATCCTATCCAGAGATCTTGAAGAAACACGAAAGCAATGCTTGTTATTCCAAAATGTAAACATACCTCAGATGCTTTTTTGCCTATTCTCTAAACTATAGTTACTTATTGTTTATATTTACACTATTTCTCGAAGGATGCTGAGCATCACTAGATTCGTGCTGATTCTGAAATCAAAGAGAATCAAAATGCATTGCGAGTGGAGAACGAAGAGCTCAAAGCGGAAGTAATCAAACTCACCGACAAAATCAATGAACTCAGCGATGGATATCAGAATTACTATGAGAGTAACAAATGGTTTTTCAAATCAATTACTGAAAATACGATTGTTTCCCCGAAATGTCCTAATTAATGTGCTATTTCTTTTAAAAAGCCACTCGCCAATCCTAAGATAAGATGCTATCCGACAAAGAGAGTATTTCCTTAGCATTAATATCAAAAGACTAAGAAGTCTAACAACAGCAAGCAGAATTAAATCAATGCCGTGCCCATATTGCAACACTCTCTGAATAGCTAAACTCCAAAGACAAAGAATTCAATGAATAGCAGAAATCATTATACAGTGACATACGATAACTTGTGCAGGAGCGAGACACTGCAAGATCAGCGGAATAGTCTGCTAGACTAGTTGCAATTGATGGATAGAGTAGTAAATCAAGTTAATTGCAAGAATAAGTTAAAGCCTTGCTAGAAGAACTGGATAGATAAGAAGACGCACTCAAGGAAGCAACTAAAACAATACTTAGCCTGAAATAAGTAAAAAACGCAATATTTGATATCATTTTTACATTTATTTGTGTTATCTCTCTTCATAGGAATTAGCATCTAGTTAGTAGCAACTTGAAAAGCAAACATCTGACATCAGACAATTAGAAAGTATCATGAGCAACTAAAGCAATCACATTAAAGCGCTAGATTCTCGACTTTAAGGACAAGAAGACAGCAGTAGACTCACTGAAGAGAACATCTAACTCCGAAGAGAAATCGATTAGAAATTACGTGAAAGTGATATTAAAGTCTAAACAATCATGAACGAGAAGAAAACCTTAGAGTTTAAGTTACTCGATGCAGAAACAGAGCATACAACTTCCCTCAGGGAGAGTTCATTGAAACTCTAAGGATAATATGAAGCGTTGGTTGCTAATTAGCTAGCGAAGATTGAGGATCTGACGTAGTAGAACTAGCGATTAGCTTATTTGAAATCATCGTAGATTGGTTAGAATGGATCGATGAACAATTTGAATGGTTTGACATCGTCTGGGATCCATAATACATACACGAATGCGGGTAGTTATGAGAGGAACACACCGAAGAAGACAATTGAGTTACTACCGCCAAGATCGTTGAGACCGGGAAGGGAATAATCATCACCGTATGCAGTTAATACAACAGGGAATAACAGTGAGTAACTACAAAATGGAAGGTAAACATGCAGAGACATATTCATACCCAAATTCATTGTATTTCTGATTCTCTCCCCCCTTTTTTAACTCGCATTGTATTTTTCTCTTTTAATAGTTTCCGTGCTAGTTCACCTAGCAATTAAGTATCTGTAACTAGTGCAATAGCGTTTGCAGCAGGACATGCTAGCAACACTGGATTAGATCAAGCATACATCAAGTGCTTACAAAGATCGAAGAATTTACTAAACAGGAATGAATCCATCCTCTCCACGCTGAAAGCAGCTAATTCACTTGATCGATCAGACACAGCAATCAACACCAGCTGGAATAACAACAACAACAACAACAATGGAGCTGAGAAGACATCATCGCAACAGCAACAGTAATAGCAAGTATCCAGCAACAGCGGTTTGCTGAATAACAGTATTGCTTCGAGTTCTTCTCGCGTGACTCTTTCTACACCGAAAGTTCCGTTGTACATTAAGAAGGTAGATTCCGAGAGACCACCTTTCCTATCGTAACCTACAGAGGTAACTTCAAAAGCATCAATTAGCTGAATGGATATTGATATTTACCTTGCTTTATATTAATCTACAGTAACAAAGAAGTACAATCAGTGTATCAGAGCATCTTCGTAGTTCGCCAGCAGTGCAGAATAACACACTGAAGCAAGGGTCAAGTGATTTTGGTGTTTCTTCTGCAATTACGACGACAACAACAACATCGAATATGCCATAATATCAAGGGGAAAGATTAGGAAACCTGCGTCATGGAAGAGGAAGATGCTTCTATCCAAATGGGGAAGTCTATGAAGGAGAATGGAAAAGTGATAAGGTAACATTATTAGAAGAATATATGGATTTTATATGTCTCACATTTACTCTTTTTGTCTTGAAAGCGTCATGGTTATGGTATTCTCCGTGACTCAAACGGTGAGATCTACAATGGTGATTGGGAGTTCGATTTATATCATGGGCAAGGTCGACTCCGAAATAAGTTATCAGAACCACTATCGAAGGAATTTGATTATTCGAACTTCGAACTACTGAGGAACTAATGGGTTAGCTACAGTGGTGAATTCAAGAACCATTCCTTGCATGGATTGGGTACATTGATTCTATCAAACGGTGAGAAGTTCCTAGGGTCGTTTTCAGGTGGGAAAGTACATGGTGAAGGTACATTCTATCGACAAACAGGTGATATCGAAGTTGGATATTGGTAGAATAATAAATTCATTGGGAAATTGTGAAAGACAAAGAGAGAAAGGACAGAAAGAATGAATGAAAGAAATTAGAAGGATGTTTGCTTGTCTGTTTGTTTTTTGATTATTGATGAGATTTGATATTTCCTAACAAAAAAGGAATGACAATAACACTAATAATAACGAAAAGAGTTGTTTAACTGAAAAATCAGTGGGTTCAGATAATTACAACAAAAAAAGCCACAAAGAAATTCTTAATTATTCTAACACAGATCAACAACCACATTAGGGATAAAAGGGGCGAAATTAGCTTATTATTGTTATATTCTCTCTCACGTTTGGATATTAGGATACATTATGATTCATGCTGGAGAAGCTAATTAGGAATCTCTTCTCTAAGGGATCAAGACATAATTGCTAGAGCTAGGTGATGTTCCACGTCGTCCTGCGATATTGAATAATAGCAATAAGAATAAATAAATGCTATTCGGTAATAATTCGTAGCTATCATCGATTGAAGCGTACAATGGTGAGGAATAATCATAATAGTCAGATCGAATCAGCAATGGAGTAATTGCTGCTACTGATAACAATAATTATCATGATCTGGAACGATCAGTGAGTGTAAGTAATGATGAGTAGATGTTGTCGTAAGCTGTCACCATCAGAGATGGACATGTAAATCACATATTAATAACAACACAGATAATAATAAAAATGATAATTAGTTAATCACACACACATTATGATAGTGTATTCCATAACGAAGGGAAGAAATATATGAGATACCTTATTATTATGAAGAATTTTGTTATGACTGTTGTAAATTTAACATTATTTTTGAATAATAAAGTAGAGCATCAATTCGATATTCAATCTGACGTAAGAAGATATGCAAGAGTAAATGCCACAGGAGATGCAGTAGCCGCAGTAGCTATAATCACAGAAATATTAAACCAGAAATCAAGAAGTATCTTGTGTGGGTGTTGCTGATGATAGTTCGATGCGAATGCTCGCATTGATAGAGAATCGAATAGAAGATAAACAGAAGAAATAAAATAAGGTAATGAATTAGAAATCAGATTGGAATACATACGGAAAGGAGAATAGTAATAATAGTATCAGTTAGCAGTAAGAGAATCTAAGTAATAATAATAATAATAATATTATTCATAGTAAATCGAATAATTGGAAAAGAATAATAGCTAATAAGAATCAAGGGAATTGTAGTAATAATAATAATAGTAATGCTCCTACTGTCATTACTGCTACTCCTCCTATGAAATCTCCAATCCAAGCAGAGACATCAACTGTACTTCTTGCTGGAGATAAATAACCTAACCTTCCAGTGAACAGCTTCTAGGAAACAACTGATGTGGATTCTTCGAATAATTTAAACAAGATTTTAGCTAAATCTCGCGATGAAAACAAGCACATTCTGGACATTATGTGTAGATAAGAAGCAGCGATGAGGGAGTTAGCTTCCGAGCTGCATTCCAACGATCAAGCCGCTGCATCTGCTGCATAGCAAACAATAATTGCCTTAGAGAACACTGTATCCTAGCAGAAGACACAAATCATTAACTAACAAAGAGAACTAACTTCAATGATTTTAGAACTCAAAGGGAAAGATGAAACAATCTGTAGATATAGCTGTGAGATTAAGTAGCTACAAGGTGAATTAAGATAATTATATGGAAAAAGACCGATAGTCGTCGCAGAAAAGCTTGTATAAACTGAAAAGGAAGAGTAGAATGAAATTATTCGTTCTAAATTGGCTGTATGCTATTCTCAATCTTCTCAGACTATTGGATCGATAAGTAGTTAGATAAATTGTAGTACATAGACTTATGATTAAAGTAGTCTTAAGAAAGCAGCAACATCGATGGATGGCTCATCATAGACACTTGAAAGTCCAACGTAGCAGAAGGTTAGAATGATTATGGGTTCTGGAGGAGAGACTATCTCAGGAGATTAGAATTAAGGAATGATTCAAGAGTATCTATTGAAGATTAGTGATCTCGAAATGGTATTATCATAGGTTTAGTTTGAACTGAGCTAAGCTAAGAGGCAAAATTAAGAATTCAATTAAGCAAGCAGGAATAGTAGTAATGGTTAAGATGTGGGGGATAAGTGTGGCCCCACTGGAAGAGAGATTTTTGTGGAGAATCCTAAGAAGTAGAAGAATTCTAGCAGTAACAGAAATGCTGCTGATGAATTACAATAAGAATGCTAGGCCAAATAGCAGTCTGCTTCTCAACTTGGGGAATAGGAGAATTCTACCTAGCAGGATTAGCAGCTCAGTAGCAGGATAATAGAAGAACCATTGCCATAGAGACAACGATCTTTGTCACAATCTTCAAATTAGTCAGCACAGTAACTATCTTGTTCCTAATCACACTAAAGTATATCCAAGAAGAAGTAATCGTTAGTTGATTCATAGCATCATCTCTACAGCTCTTAAAGCATCGGAAGCATTGATGGCCTGTACAGGAGTGTCTAAGCTGGTAAAGAGAGTGCGTAAGGATATCACAAAAAACGTTTAACAAATATGTTCAATTTGATTTGACTAACATGTTCATTTGCATGTAGCTCTTATATGAGCTTGAAGGAAAAGAAGCAGAGATAACAACAACAACAGCAATCGAGCACCGAGAAAGCAAGAAACACAGAAAGAAATACAAATACTTCTGGAGTAGTTCGTGCATTTGGCAGTGATGATATCTCTGAATGTTCGCACATAAGATAAGTATGTTCGACTACTCAATCTCAATCAAATCTCCTACCTCCATTTGCACAGCACAGACATAGCAATCTACCTTCCTAGAATAGTAGCAAGCAACTCAAGTCATAGCAATAAGAGAAACAGTTATTATCGTCATCAAAGACATTCTTATAATACTCACAAAGCTCTCATCAGTTGAGATCAATCAATCACAGCAATAACAACAGGAATAATAATAATAATACTTCCAGAGATAATGCATTAAACAACTCAGAGACCCATGGGATGTCTTCTCAAAGTAATAGTAGTATCATAATGCCAATGTTTCTGAATTCTTCTTCATTATCATGAGAGATAATATACGCCAAAGAAATTTGCTTTCCTGAACTTAATCAAATTCATACATAAAATAGAATCTGCCCATATTATTACATAACTGCAAATACATAACAACATGTTCATAATACTCTCTTGTGATGTATGTTCGATTCCTTTTCGGTCTTTTAAGACTTTCTTTCAACATAACACCCACAATCCACTTCATTTGTTACGGTTATCGTTCAACAAATTTATTTCTTTTCTTTCTTGTTCTTCTTCTTCTTCTTCTTCCGCTCATATCTATGTCTCCAGAGGCTATTTCTGAGAGATTGCCTTGTCCTGATTGGTAATAGCCTTTTATTGTTATTATAAAATAAAAACTAAGCTTCTTTATCTATCCTCCCCCCCCCTCCCTCCGGAGAAAGATCCTTTTTTAAAACTGCAACATATTCGACAATAATATAATAATAATCTAATTGAGTTAGATGGGGAAGAGGAAATCTTAAAATAATACAAAAAGCGGGGGGAAAAGGAAGAGGAGGATAATAAATAAGGTAGAGAACGCTGAACGAACATCAAATCAGACTGGCTCTCTTTCTACCTAACACAAAGAGAGTCTATTAAAAATAACTCTACACAAAACAGAAAAGAAAGAGAGAACAGAACAAAACAGAAGAGACAAGAGATAAAGCAAAAAAACAGGAGTTTTGCAAAGTCTAAAAGGAATACACCAAACATACAAGAAAGGAACAAGAACTAATATTGTTGGGAGAGTATAGTATGAGTGAAGGAACGCGGCGAGGTGTTCAAAGCAATATCAACAACAACAACAACCCTGACTCAGCATCTACATTGTTATCGTCATCACCACCGCAGTAGTAGTTCGCAGGACAATGGCCAGCTTAGTAATAGTAATCCTATCCAGCATCATAGTAAGCAATATCACAATTGCACTGCGTGAATCTATTAATTTAAAAGTATTCTAACATTTTGTTGTTCCTTTGTATTGACTCTAGCATCGGAGTGTACTAATCAACTCAAGGCCTTGATAGACATCTAATCGCATCATAATCGCTAGGAAGCAGAAGTAGCAATAATATTAGTTAGAACATCCAGCAATAACAGTAGCAGTAGTAGTAGTAGTAGAGTGGTAATTCAACGTATTCGATATTCCCAACGAAAAAGGAGAATTGGAGTAATAGCAGTAACAGTAGTAGTCAAGTTAGTCGAAATGCGAGGTAATTGAAAGTAGCTTAACAACAGCAATAACAATAACAATAGTAGTAGTCGTAGTAATCTTCTTTAATAAAGCTACCAACTCCTCGATCAGCTATGGGATTGTAGATTCAATCATCACCTTCTTCTTAGATATCACCGAACAGCACCAAGAGCAATAATGGACCTTCGATATCCAGTTTCCCTTATTAGCAGTAGTAATAATAACAGTAATAGCTACCATTCTTCTAATCCCCTTAAGCTTTACTACAATAGCAGTAGTTCTAACCTATTATATCTACCCCTCCTCCATAGCCATAGCCATCAGGGTTATCTTCACCACCATTGCTAATCTAGCAACAAGGATACTAGCAATCATAGCAGTAACGTGGTGGATTGCATGAGAATGCGGATGAATGGAGTGGATCTAATTCTTCATCGTCATTATCTGAATTCATCTAACCTTCATTTAAAACTAATAATAATACAGCAGGAGGATAGTATTATAGTAATAACACACTGGGTTCTTTTCCATCTAGATCATCGAAACTAATGAGTGCATCACCGCAGTCTAGTTACTTCTATCCACGAGGAATCTAACAACAGCAGCAGCAGCAGTTATAGTAGTAAAATAGTCCAGTGACTACACCATTGTTTCGATCGTTTAACAATACTAATACTAATCCGTCTGCGTCATAATCACAGCAAATACAGTAGTAATAGCTAATTACCAACAATAACAACAATAAGATGCCCCATCGATCCTAGCATTCTTCGATTAAGAGTCACTTCCTTAGAGAACAGCAATTAGCTTAGCAATAGTAGTAGTTATATTAGCAGCCAATAGATAGCTATCAACTCTAAGGATTTGATGAATAATAGCAATAGGTAGTCTATGAGAATGAGCAAATAGCATAACAAAACTAAGAGTATATTTAAGCTATGCAATAAGGATAATAATAATTAATGTAATAGTAGGCATCATTTGGAGCATCGGAAGGGTTCAGAGTTAGCACGGAGAGTAGTAATATTTACCAAGATGGGATCAAGAAAGATGCAGGAGGATAGAATGAAGGGAATTATATTAATCCTTTTTAGTAATAAACGTAGTAATAGTAATAGTCAGTTGTACAGAGATAACAATAACTGATGAGCTCGTCTTTGTAAGATCCGTAGCTCTATCAAGACTAACAATTCTAACAATATCTTCTCAGTTAGAACCAACAACAATAATAATCTTAAGAATGGTGGAAACCATGGTTAGATATGAACAAACCTCTTAACGAACGACAATCTTCATCAACTACTAACAAAAAGAACTATTCAATCCAGAAAATAGTAAAACTCATAGAGTATCTCTGCAGTCGAGGAGAAATCTATGAATGCGTGAAAGAACTAGTCGATTATTGCAGTGAGCAGATCGGTTAGTAGTCACCTAATGCAGTTCAAAACAACAATAATAATCTGCTGAATGACTATTAATCATTTAAGACACTTTTAACCTATGTATCGACATTCCATTCGATGCTCTCAACTGCGACAACGCTATCACCTATTGATTCGTCAGTGTTCTCTGATATACCATTGCCGTTATAACCACCATTGTAAGGATCGAATTCAGGTACGTTAGTGCAGAATAATAATAGTAATCCATTTAGAGATACACTGATATCGATTAATTACATGAGTTTATAACAAATATAATAGCAGACATCTTAATAATAGTAGTTTTACAATAATTAATAATCCTCCTTAGCATCGTCAATGCAATTATCCAATAAGCTTATTGAAGATCCTTCCTTAGTAGCTTCGCCTTAGCAATAACAACAACCACAAGCTAAGTCCAATTCATAGAATCTTATCATGCCATCGGCTGGGAGTTCTTAGTAGGAGAATCTATAAGATCCTGGATAGACTGCATAGAATACCAACAGGAATAATAATAATAATACTAACACTGCTGGTATGTTGATGATAACAGTTAACCCATTTGTGTATGCAATCGATGTCTTAGAAGCATTCATGGAGGAGTTGCTAGTGATGTAGCCTACTGCTGCTTCTGAATAAGATGGTAAGTAACTTGACGATGAATGCCGCTATCTGAATGGTATTGGTGTAGCTAACATCCGCAGAGGTAATCTAGCATTAGGGTTCTAATAGTTTAATTTGTTAAGTATGCTAAGCTAGGAGAATTACCTGAGTAATAAGGTAGTTGTTGGTGTTCCTGGTGGATCATCGAGTTCATTGAATGCTAGCTCCTCATGGTTGAATAACGCAGCAGTCTGCGCTATGCTTCAAGGTGAGTACAGAACATCGGAGAAGCTGCTCAGTCGGAGTATCTGCTTAAGCGAAGCATAGTTTTTCCCATTGATAAATTCAGTATCCCGGAAATATCTATCGAGGGATGCAGTGTTTCTGCAGGAATTACCAGTGTTATTGTTTGGGTATATGTACGCGTAAGTACTGCAGAGAATCAAGGAGCAGAGGAGGAGACTGCAAGGTAGTAATAGTAATTATAAGGATGAGGAGTATGATGGCTAAGAGTATTAAGAACTCATGGGGACAGAAACAACAAATATGAAAAAGAATATGAATAATAGTCAAAGTGACAAGGAGTAGTAGAAGCATAATAATATATAATTCGCGGATGGTCGATCGACTACGACTAACGAAGTAGATCGTAAGCTAATATCTGAAGGACGCTTAGCTGATGCTCCATTCTTGAAGAATGCCATAGCTATTGCTAGGAAATATTTGATTCCAAGTAGTCGAATCACTGAAGTGTTGCTAAGAGTGTAAAGCATCTTAGATGAAGCAGAGAGCGTGCAGAACGAATAAACAAAGGGTAATAAACCTACTGCTGTGATAGCAGCAACTACAGTTACTATGACAACTACGGCAACAACTGCGAATACCATACAAAGTTAGAAGAATACTAATAGTATCCTTGGGTTGACTAATGCATTGCTGGGATTTGCTATCCCATTGATTCTTCGTGTCCTAAAAGAATCTGGGTTGGAGTTAAATAGAGCTGAAGTGATACGTGTAGTGCGGTTTAAGTCCATTGAAAGATCTTTTAAGAAAGAGAGAGACATTTATGATCGGATGAAATATCCATAAGATGCCAAAGGTAGATTCTAATCTTCCAGCAATGGTAGTTTCAAAATGAAGACAGCAAATAGCATCATAGGTAGCAGTAGTAGTACCTTGAACTAAGATAACACCCTGAGAAGTGGGTTAGGAATTGGGAATGCTTCGAGAGTATCAACTGAACCTTCTTCGATGATGTTTAACAAAAAGAATAATTCAAGAATATCCAATGATTATTTGATCAGAGAAAGCATACCGTTATAGGAATCGCCTATGTATTTTGAAGGGAATGGATTTAAGAGTGGTAGTGGTGGTGGTGGTAGTAGTAATAGAAACCATAATTAGTATTAAGTTATGTCAAGTAGGTCATCAGTGGTGAATAGTCATAAGAATTATCAGAATGATAAAAACACAGCGAATAATAACAATAACAATAATGCTATGACTGGTCATCGAAAGAACAGTACTTCCTAAGGTTAAAGTTAAAACAAGCGACCATCTCATTTAAAGTATCGTCATCTCATATCCGAAGCTAGTGAAGGTAGAGTCGATAGTGATTAGAATAGGCTGTTGAATAGATCTGAAGAACCAGCATATTATCTTAACAGAGAAGATGAAGAAGAAATAGAAGAAGAAGAAGAGGAGTTGTAAAGGAATAATAGGATTAGGAGAGTGCATCATGGATAGAGTACGCATGCGTTTAAAGAAAGAGGGAAGGAGTAGTAACATCGAAGGGTGGAGAAGGAGTAATAACAACAAAGTAATGATGAAGATTAAGATGAAGAGAATAAAAGCAATGATTCTGAGAGTAATTCAGATTCATCATCGCAATAATCTGAAGCAGGTTAAACATAACATAAATTGTCATTGGATGAATAGCAGCATTAGCTTGATCCACGGTTTTAAAGGAAGCACTAAATGATAAACATGCAGAAGTAATAATAAGCAGAATAAGGGAAGGATACAAAGAAGAATAGTGTAGCTACAAATGCTACAACAGGAACTAGTGTTCCTTCGAATAATTACAAGCAGTCTGATGGTGATAAGATGGCTAATGGGAAAGGGAAATAAGGGACTGATTAGCAAGCATAGCAGTAGATGATAACAACAACAAATACAGGGAATAATAATAATAATAATAATGCTTAATAGGAGTACTTCCCGAAGCAACAATAGCAATAGACTTAACCTGCTGGAATGCAATAAGCAGCAGCAATAGGAGCATCTTAAGCATAGAGACAATAACAGTAACAGTAATAGTAGCAGTAACAGTAGCAGTCTTAGCAGTAGATGATGTAGATATCTGTAAGCAAAAATTCAAAAAAATTACATTTAGATTTCTCCAATAATTATTATTTATTTCCTCTTTCATTTCCTTAATTCTTCTTATTTATTGTTTTGCTTATTTTAGAGCCTCGAGGAGAGTGTTCGTACGATGATGACGAAACTGCTAAGTTCAAGCCAGCAGCTTCAATAAGAAAAAGCATCAGGCCTAGAGGAGATAGCATCGTTACGAAGTATGCTTAGTACTCTCATGGTATCGTAAAAAAGCAGCTCCGAATAGCTACAGCAGCAATAATAGAAATTCATCGATGCGTAATTGCAGAAACTCAATAAATTAGAGCAATTACAGTAGTAGATCTAATCATAACGATAAGCTGCACCTGTAGCATAACAATAATAGCAGTACTTACAATCCCCCGTGCTATCCTAATAGCAACAACAATCTACGCCATTATTACAAGTCCTTTAACTTCTCGAGCACTCGCCTTAATCGAGTCTTGGCATAACGAAATAGCTAAGCATCAACGGTAAGATATTCACCTTGACATCGCGCTTACGTCGCTCAGGGTAATTAGAACTCATAGCGAGTGATGAAAAGCAGCAACAGCAGTTAGCTAAACAAACATTATCAAAAGACTAACTTAAAATGATTCTGCTAAATCTAAACTACCATCCGATTCTCCCAGCGACATTCTCCCTCAATATGTGCTAAAGCAATTACCTACTGAATAAATATTTCTTCCTCCCATTCTTAGCCTTCGATCCGATGTAGAACGAACTCAAAATGCTCTCCAGTGCATGCGGACTACTAAGTAATGTCCAATCATGCGTGTTCCTAAACGAAGATGTATCCTGGTGGTTGCATCACATCGAAGGTAGCACATTTAGGATTGTCCTCACGAAGAAAGCTAAAGCGGAATGTTTACGCATCGATTTAGACATGGATGCTGGTAGCGTAAAGAAATGGTTTGATGCATTAGGCGAGAATTAGTATGATAAGGACGAACTCACTGCGTTGCTGAGTAGCACGGTTGAAAGTGAAAATTAAAGGAATGAGTAGATGAAGGAGTTGTAGCAGCGAGTGCTCAGAGAGGATGTTCAAGTAAATGATTCCTTGAGAATACCGAAGGATTCGGAGTAGACATACACATAAAGAGGATACAGAGTGTTGAATCAATAGCAGTTAGTAGGTGAATTAACGGAGTTGATAGGGGTGGTTGAGGAGACGATGTAGAGTATGATTGGGAGTAAAGGAGGGAATGGGGGGTTGTTCAATGCACTCACAAAGGTGCCGTATTTTGCGAGAGTTAAGATATGGTCGATTACGTAGAAGAAATTGATTTAGATTGCATATGAAGATAACAACAGCAATAACAACAACACAATCAGTAGTAGTAATCTCAGTAGATAACAGAGCCTTCCTTAAGCTACTATGATCAGAGTGATCTTGCGGAATGTCCACACTACATTCGGTCCTGGTGGTGTGAAGATACGTGCGTAGGGTAGTTCATAAGTCTAAGTGGAGTAGATTAAATAGATATATGGGTTAAATTATAGTTAATTGCATCGATCGGAGAAGATCGCATTGCTGAGTCATTTACCTGATTACTACGCGTTGAATGTGCATGAAAAGAACGATGAATCGTTGTAGTAAAAGCCGAAACCATCGAATTAAGAACCCGATAATGCGATTGTTAAATAGCAAATGGTGTCTGCTTCGTTTGTGCGGGTTATGACGGAGATTAACTTAAATAAAGATGGAATTGCACCATTGAACTTTGGTAGCTCAATAAAAAGCAAAAACAACAGCAACAACTCTAGTGGTTATCTAATGCCGCTAACATTGGAAGTCCTCGGCGCAGCTGGACGAATACTTGGTGTTAGGGTGATGCTGTATAACTACTAGACATCAAGTGAAAGTGGGTTGTTCTTCACTGTCGATGAGTCACATTGGTTATTTGAGAACAAACTTGTCATAAAAAACTCCCATCATATGTATTTAGATGCCCCACCGTTGAGTTAATATTTCATTTCACATATCTTCCAGCATATTCTCTGTCCGATATTGAAGAACCATATTTCGATTGTACGAGATACGCAGAACGCTAATGATTATGTATTGAAACTTAATAAAGGCTTGCTAGCACCCAATTCGACGTCGGTGTATAGGATTGAGAATATACTCACCAATCATCTCATCGCGGAGAATGCAGCAAAAATATGAAGAAGAAAAAGGATAGATTAAGAGGGGATAATACACCCAATCACCTACGAATGAACCCACGAAATCATCAAACGACAAGAGTTCCATCTCATCTGACAACCCTCCTCCTTCCCCTGCAATATTCTTCTTTGAAAAAATCATAAAAACTCCCCAAGGGAAAAGCATAATAATTATTTATCCTTTTGTTTCATTTATTTGTCCACACATGTTTTTCCTCCACTACTAACATTCG
>Ga0302271_10002847_pt1 | contig 15187 bp, 32 predicted proteins | sample III_Bog_N1_1_FD_198767 | JGI IMG/M metagenome (GOLD analysis project Ga0302271, IMG submission 198767) | Peat permafrost microbial communities from Stordalen Mire near Abisko, Sweden - III_Bog_N1_1 | ecosystem: Environmental > Terrestrial > Soil > Wetlands > Peat | place: Sweden: Abisko... | reverse complement strand
GTGTCCTGTCTTGGCGCATTGTTAGCACCTACAAACTCCATCTTCCACAGGCTATACGTCTTGAAGATTATCCTTTGCTGGGTCTTAGGGTTCGTCCACGGCCTTCCGATCAGGTTTACGGTTGCTTTGACCATGGATCCTACTTTAAACTTTTCGAGCAGTTGATAATTATTTACCGACACCTGAATCTCGTGGTAGTCATCATACTTTGAGTCCCGTGTATTCTCGATGTAGATTTCGATTTCTTTGTGCTTGAATGTGCCGGATTTAGAATCTATTTCCTTGCCAATCTTTATCAGCTTTCCTTCAATTTCTGCGATTGCGCCCATGTGTATATTGGTTAAAATTAAGTTCAAATTGAAATCCCCTCAGTTCATCATCCATCTGACATCCCTGTAAATATAGTCCGGGCAAAGTTAAACAATACAGACTCCGGTATCATATTTAATCTCGTTGTCAAACCTGCCGAATAAACGTCAGCGGGGATTTCCCCTTCGTTGCGAGAATGTTTGTAGTCGGGAAGCTGTTCAAGGTCGCCCGACTCGAAAAAGTACCACCCTAGGCGGCCATTTTCATTTCAATTGTTTTGCCGTTTGGCATTTACTAAGTCCTCGGTAAATCTACTCATCCCGCCAATCAATACTGTTTCTTCCCCATTTTTAAAAAATAACCGGATTGGCTTTTCGTCTTTCCTTTCGGATAAGTTTTGCAGCCTGTCGAGGCATCCACCGGTTATTTAACCGTACTAAAGCGACGGGTTAGCTTCAATTGCGAACGCTTGAGGAGAAGCGGGGTTCTGCCCCCCGGTCTTGCTCGGTCTTTCAAAAAACGTCAACGAACTTAATGGTACAAAGATAATAATTAATTACATATATATTCATTAATTCAAATTATTTTTAAAATAAAAAAGTCGCACCAACATAATATTGATGCGACCCGAACCTAACCAACCAATAAGACACGAACAAACAGGAGTAAATGTAATTAAACTTTTGAATTATCCAAATTCAGGCCAATCAAAATCAGGAATATCGCCTGTAACCGACACGCCATTGGGATTGCTAGGAGAATGGTGCACTTCGAATCCAGGCTTGTCGGTATCGTTTGACGATTTAGCTAATACGACATCCTTGTCTTCTGAATAGCCTCCATAATAAATGTCCCGCAGCTTAACTGCCTCATCGAAACTGATAAGGCATGCTTCTAAATAGTTAGCTAATATAAAGTCTGGAGTATTGCTTCCATTCTCCTTAGAGTACCTATTGACTAAATCTTCCAAGTCTTCTCTAAATAAACTCATAACTCATTGGTTTTAAAATAGTTCTTTCCCTGTTGTATAAAAAAATAATCCCTGCAACTCGTCAAGGAATTCAAGAGTACGGATAGTAATTCCGCCTACAATCCATTCGTACTGAAGATCAGTGTAATTGTACGAAATTCTCCCCGGCATTGGTGATAGTACGAAATTATTCTCGGTCAGTTCAGCGAATCCCGGCACTCGTTTAAGATACGATATGTTCATTACGACCCTTGAAGCGGTAAGCCCTACGTCATAAGTAGTTCCATTCTTGTCAATAGCTTTTAAGGTATCATTTCTGACCACTTTAACCATCTTACAGTCAGTCATTATGAAATCGTTATGCCGGAATTCGTTGAGGTTCATAATTAGCACCCTACTAAGATTTTATCTGGAATGGGAAAATTAATTCCTATTGGCCGCCATAAATGCAATGTATGTTTGTGCATATTGATATACTCGGACTTGGCAGGATGATACTGAATAACACAGTCATCTTCACCCCAAAACAAATCTTTAACGAAGCACATCTCGGCCCACATAGGCGTTCTATCCAATCCTTCGGTAATACAATGAACGGAGACATGTTCGAATCCTTCGCCATCTGAGGCAATGATTATGAATTCCGTCCGACCTCCTCGTTTAATCCTGAATGCTCCATTGTTTCCGTACGAACTATCAGAACCATAGGCTCCTTTCATTACTCGATATATTTCTGGCACTTTAAACATAACTTACAATTTTTTTAACCATTTTACGTGTGGATAATACAATCTGGTACAGCACTTATCAGATTTAGCCGGAATCGCGATCAGGTAGCTTAATTCTTTCCTGATTCCCCCATATCCGTTAGCCCTGAACGAGTAATCCTTAAATTCTTCCAATGTAGGCGGAAATTTACCCGGAGGTATCACTGCAATCACGTAGCCTTCCTTCCTGGTTCCGCACGAATCCCAATACACCTCATCCCCGACACAAAACTCGTGATCACAGGGCGTATGACCGCAACAAACTTTGTCAAGCGGCTCGTAAACAACCTGTTTTACGGTAATCATCGGGATTCCAATATCTTATCAATCGGTTCGCATTGGGTATTCTTATTGATTACAGTAAATCGACCCTTATCCCGGGGCTGATCACGTCTCTCATACTTGTGCTTCAGGGCAGCAATCTCCTTTTCGAGCTGAACATTCTTTATTTCCGATGCACCTAACTTCTTTAGCCGTTCTAAGTCCTTTTTAATGTACAGTCCGTTTTCAATTTCAAGCTCTTTTGCCATTGTATAATACGCATCCTTCCATTTAGTTACGTCCTGTAACTTAAAGTAAATGTACGAGGTGATGGCAAGTCCTAGCAACATCACAATAATAAACAATATCAGGGCGGTTCCTGAAATCTGGAATGACATTTCGAGTAGTTCTTTCATTTTGATTTGGGTTTTGGTTTATAATCTAAAGGTCTTTCAATTTGTAGGGTAAGCAGAATACAGTCGTCAATAAATTTAACAATCCATTGACGTTGAGCAGAAGAAAGCATCGATACTTTACTCTTAATATTGATGTATTCGAGGGTCAGGTCACGGAAATTAACTTTCCCGAGTTCACGTAAAGACTCATAAGCGTCACGTTTTATCCTTGCATCAGGATTATTGTCGTTATCAATCAGGTCATTACGCTGTTCGTACACTAATCTTAACTGATCCGAAACAGTATCCGTGTACTCGGGCATATTAAAGATTTCTACGGTTGGTATTCGTTCCATATCGATGTACTTTTAAGGTGCCTCTGAGTATAGATACATTTAACTTCTCCTTTTGTAGTTCAGCCCTGAGATTCAGGCATTCAAGTTCGCTTACTTTGAGTAATGATTCAAGTTTATTGTTTTGTTTAAACCTGATAATATTCGAAATTCCGAGATAAACTTCTAAGAATACGAGGATTAAAATAATAATTGTAGTCATAATTTTAGGCTAGGGTTAAAAACACTGAACAGGCCGGGGCTTCATTTTAACGGTCTTCTTGTCCTTTTTGGCAGGCTTCTTTTTGACCACGGTAGTTTTCTGTTTACTCTCAGGTACTTCTGATATTGATAATACCGGGATGCAGAATAGCAGGATGAGAATTATGATTAGGTTTTTCATATCAGAATGCGTATTTAATGTTGAATGCCAGGTCTTTAATCGTGTCCAAATCGTCAGGATCAGGTGAATCCATATCCAAGGCGTCAATTAGGGAATATAACTCCTGGAATTCGCTTTCCATAGTATCAATTTTAGCCTGCAATTCAGGCATTTCCACGGCATCAGACTTCTTTTTCTTCTCGGATTCAAGATACTTATGAGCGAGTTCTTCGATCCACTCCAAATACGAATCGCAGGGAACTTCAATCGTTTCCATCAATAGTCCATCGTAATTATAAACATCAACGGTTCTGAATGCAGTTGTCCCGTTATCAGACTTGTACTTTAAATGCAGGTTTTTCATATTTAATAGTCTAATTCGTTAATTAACTCTCTGTCGGTCTTATTTTTATTCCTCTGCCAGTTACGGTAACACCACATTACCAGTACCCCGGTAGACAATAGTGGCAGAACCAGAAATACGATGATTAAAATGAAATTCAACATGGTTTATAATTTAAAGGTTATTTAATATTTCTAACTTCCTGTCAAACTCTTAACCACCACTCAGTCAAGTCCTCAGTGTCATCTATTTCACGTATTACATTAAGTAAGGTGTCGCAATCCCAAATCGCTAAGTCCCGGGCAATATGATGCTTGCCTAATTCCGATATGATAGTTGGCAGTCGGCAGTAATACCTGTCGTACAAACTCCTGGCCATTAATTGTTCGTCTGTCATACTTGCTTAGTTTTAAATTCATTACAATACCTGGAATAACCTCCGCATCCTCCAATTCCTGCTTTCTTCTTCTCTAACCTATCTACCTCAGCCTGAACAGCACCCGCTAACCCACGGTTCACATTGCTTACAATCGGAATCTTCCATTTATTCGACGTTTTAGCCTTATCTTCAGGCGTATCGGCAGTCATCTGTTCATGCCACTTCTCAAACTCAGCCATCTCAGTATCCACGGTCACCAGATACCTGCACTTACTCTTCTTCTGAATATCACTTACTCCCCTAACCATCCCAATCTGCTTAATAATCTTTTTTACTTTCATGCCTATTAGTTTTAAAGTTCCCGACAAAGATAAACACAATAAATCAATATATATGCAAAAACAGGAATTATTTTGTAATTTAGAATGAGAATAAACAAGCCCTATTAAACACCCGCCCATTCTTTAAGATCAAGTTTCCTATTAAACCCACCCATGCCTTATTTTAAGCCCTACAATCAATTCAAATACACAAATGGAGTATTGCTATTCAAATCACATTATCTTCCATCTACGGTCTTTATTATGCCCTTAAACAGGGTTGTGCTCATATTACCTCATCCACACATCCGATAATACCTACTTATTCCTATTATATATATGTAAGAATTAAGAAAATAGTATTATCGAGAGCGAGGATATTATGATGATATTTTTCCCAGGTTCTCAATATCCGAAATTGATTTCTGGATTCCCACCCCCATACTTTCTCTATTGTGATAATTAATATCCCTATTTTCAAAAAGTAGGATATAACTAATTGATAATAAGCAAAGTATAATCAATATATCTATTAATCTGTCCTAGTTAACACAATAACAGTTCTAGGACAAAGTACTGCAAAGTATTGATCTATTGATTGTTATAACTCTATTTACAAAGATATTATTGAAAAGAGTATAAGTGTTAATTGTACACTTATTAATTCAGGACTGTAAGATGTGATTATTAATCTATATTGATTATAATATTTAATGATTATTAAGAATTTCATTTTTGATCTATAATATTAATCTTGTAAGTGTCAAAATAACACTTTTTATTTTTACGTTAATATCTATATACTTTATATTATATATAATTAAAGAAAAAAAAAGGATATTAATTAATAGAATTATAGGGTTAATATATTATATACTCTATAATGGTATAGAGTTAATAAATCTATTGACTTATATTGATATTAGCTGATAGATTTAATTAGTGTATAAATAGATTGATCTATACTTATAGGGTTTATACTGGTATAGATTGATAAAATTATAAACCAGATAATTTATAGAGTTTATAATTTATATAACTTATAAATGGTATAGATTAATTCAATATTAGATCGATAAATTATATACTGAAATTCCGAGAATATTATTAAGAATGATTATAAATAATGATTGTAATTAATTAAATATCAATAGTTTATAATTTTAAGTAAAAAATAAATGAATAAAATGAATATATATATAGAAATAATAACTATATTCGTACTGTTATTCGTTTAAATCTTATTTATTTATTTAACAATTAAAAACAAAACATTATGAAAAATTTAAAGGTATTCGCAAGTGTTAACAAAAAGTTTGAAAACACTTCAGATTTTCAGTTAAAGAGTAAAGTTAATGAAAAGTGGAACGAACAAAGGAAAATTAGCGGTTTAACTTTGTACATTGGTTTAAATTGGAACAGTGACGAACATTTAAAAGAGTTACTAATTCGCAAAGGATACGAGAGAAGTAATTTTGTAACTTTCGTTAAAGACGCAAAGGGCAAAGATACTGCAAAAGTAGAAAGAGTAAATTTTGACTTCGTGTTAAGTCACATGAAACACAGTGCTAAAATTCAGCATACAGTTGTGGACGTTGTCAATCCTTTACCTGAAGGCGCAAAAGTTTCTAAGGACGGTCTAAAAATGATTATCCCCTTACTTACTAAAAAGGATACCATTTTAGTTGAGAATGGTAAAGATACAACGGTCACTACTTATGAAGAAACCCCAAAGGTATTTTATACTATTAATACTATCCTCGATGAGTTAAGGAAATGTGAAGTAACAAGTGTTGAGATTCGGACTATCTTAAAGTAGGTTGTTTTTAGCTCATTTAAAGGCTTATTCCTTTGCGGTGTGTGTTCGTACATTTATGAAGTCTCGAAGCTTCACACCGCACAAAAAACATAGTTCATTGACATACAAAAAAGCTACTTTAGGGAAGTATCTGGAAAGATATTCATTCACTAATTTACCTTTAACCTTCAGTCCTTAACTTGTATAAAATCAGGGTAGGTTTATAAACCAGATCAATCAGATAGGTTTATAGTAATTTCGTAAAGAGGGGTTTAAACGTCGTTTAAATGTAGGTAGAAAGGCAAAAAATTAAAGTAGAGATTAAGTTAGTATAGTTTTACATACTGATAGCTAAAAATATCTATCCTGTTCGATTTGGACAAAGGATAAATATTATTTGATCTGATTTGGATTAAGCTATAAAAGGTATAAAACTAATTAACATATGACAGCGTAGCATTATAATAAATACGGAGAAGGTCTGTCCTATTGCGCCGTAACTGCCCAAAATACGTTTAATTCATACTTTATACGGAATAAATCTATTTTGTAATCATTCAGACATAGCGAACTACAAAGAGGCTCAAAAACCGGTAATAATGCGAAACAAAAAGGTATTCCCAAAATAGGTTTGATCAGATTAGATTTATTTTGCCTTATGTACGGATGTGGGACGCAGTACATAGAAAAGTAAAGGAGACAAAAGCAGGTCGGTTTGAGGACTGACAAAACAATAGGGAAGCTCAGATATAGCCTGAAGTAAGTATGAAGTTTATAGCTTTACCGCTTCCGAATTACAATACAATGCCCGAGATGTGTCAAAGCATTTCGGGCATTTTTTATTTAAGTCTGGGACAAAAAGAGACAGGTTCGATTCCTGATTAAATAACCGCGTCTACAGGGACGTTAAACCTGATTTATAACTAAAGATAGGGGGACTATTATGAAATTCTAAAAGTGTAAACTTGGTGAGGGTAAGAGTAAACAGGCTCGCGATCGGGTTCGATTCCCGTCTATCCACAATGTGTTCAAATTATCAATTAACTTTTTTACATTCACTTTAATAAAACAAGACATGAAAAACGAAATTGTATCTAAAAAGAAAGTAACTATTGTCTCATCATGGGACAAAGTTAGAATTTATCTAAACAAATTACATTCAAATGTAGCATTTAAAACCCTGACAGCCTTATGAAAAACACTTTAGTAATGCACACTCGAAGACTTCATTTGAAAAAACTGTATTGGAAACACTTCAATTTATAGCCATGAAAACAACAATTACAGAAATTGCAGACAAAATCAGAAAAGACAGGCAAGCTGTTTTGGATGAACAACTGCTAAGGGAACAACAGGAATTTTTAGCCATTATTGAAAGGCTGCAAAATGAATTTGAAATTGGATTTAAAGAGCAAATTTCACTTCTTAATGAATCTGGTATTAAATGGTCTGCACACCTGAACAATGACAAATACGAGGATCAGGGTGCCTATATTTTATTTAAAAAAGGCGACAAATCAATTAAAATGGATTTCAATAACCGTGTCAGCTATCGTTATGAATATTTTCCTTATTCGCTCAATGAGTACGCATCAAAAGGAACAATGGTATTTGGCGACTGGGACAAGGATGATTTTTATCTTTTTATTGATGAAAAACTTTTAAAACAATTCTGATCATGAAAACAACAACTTTAGACCTGATCAAAGACCAGGCAAGCTTTGACCTGAACTGCAAAATAGTCATTGCAGTAATTTTTAGCATTGTATTTATTCTTTCATTTATACTTTAGACCATGAATGAGTTCTTAAAGCGATTCGGCTCTTTAAGAAAGGCTGAGATCGAGAAGGTTTATGCATTCGAACCGGATGCAAAAGTAATACTGCAAGACAAGTATGGGTATAGTCTGTACTTTTACACGACTGAATCTGCAATAGAATTTCTAAACAAACACCAAGAAGAAACTTATTTAATTGAAAGACCATGCGAATAATCTTTACTTTACTCGCTATTTTCCTGACATTGGAGATAGCAAGGGAATCAATCGGACTAGCACTCATAATCGGGTGCTTTTTTTATTGCGTATTGCTATGGCTCTGGAAAGAGAAGACTCACGAACCTGACGAAAGCAATGCAAGAGTCAGGTATGATCAGGCTGACAAAGCAAGCAGAGAACAGAACGAACTAATAAATAAATCCAAATGAAAAGAATAATCATCATTCCAGACCGCGACAAAGATTTAAATAGGATGCCAAAGTAATAGTAGTTAAACAAGAAGTTTATAGTTACAAACCAAAAAGACACACAAAATGAGACATGTAGTAAGTGAATCTGAAGTTGCCCATTTATGGGCAAGTCAAGCACAGGACTCAGCAAGAGTAGCATGTGGTAATTTCTATTTCGATGGAGCAGTAATTTATTCTTATGGCAGGCATTTCCCAATTGCCAAGCACGTAACGAATAGCAATGGCGAGAAAGCCGTTCTGTTCACAACAAGTAGTTACAGTAACACAACTGCGAAGCACATCCATGCTGTTAGACATGCCTGCAATCATCTTAACCTGATCTATTGCAAAGACCCTGAATGCGGCAGTTATCACACAAATAATTTTCAGCCATGGATCAGCCGTATTGAGGCAGAAGCAAGTCATCTGCCAAATGCAAGGAAGCCTGAGATGTACCTGAATGCCATCGAGCAAATATCAGCGGAAGTTCGCAAGTACGTTGAGTTCTTTAGCGTTCCGATACCAGCTACACTGCAAACAGCAATGGACATTACGAGCAAGGATATATTCGCCGGGTATTCTGCCAAAAAGAATGAAGCTGCCAAGATTCAGAGGGCAAAGGCAGAGAAGGAAGCAAAGAAGAGACACAATGAAGGATTAAAGAAATGGTTATCGGGTGAAGCGTACTCATTATATGATCGCAATGGTAGAGATTATTTGCGCATTAAGGACGGAAGAGTTCAAACTTCACAGCACGTAGAACTGCCAATTGAAATGGGGAAGAGATTATATCAAGCCATCCTTGATAATACATTGAAGGTTGGCGATAAAGTCCTGAGCTATGAAGTGAACGAAGTTGGCAAGGATTACAGAATTGGATGTCATACATTTCCACGGAAATATTTATTGGAATTTGGAAGTAAATTATAAACTTTAAAACAAAACATCATGTATTTATTCGACAGTTTAGAACAAGTCTATGCTCAATGTAATAGTGGGCAGAGACATCAGATTACAGCACAGGAAATCATCAATAGAAGAACGTTCATTGATGGATCATGGCAAACTATTGAACTTACATCTAAATGTGAGGATGAATTCATATCCGCCATTCTCGATGTACTTGGCGGATGGACAAAGAATCAGCCACTCATGGCAAGAGTATTGAGAAACAGCAGGCCGCAACACTGGGGACTATCGCGAATACTGTTTGAGAAATATGGAGATAGCCCACTAAGAATAAGTTATTGTGCCGGACAAGACTATCCGTATGAGCTGAAACAAATCAGACAATATTTAAACAGATAAGAGTTGATAGTGAACTGATATACAACAACTTAAAAACAGAACAGATGAAAAGCAAAACGATTAACCAGATTGGAATTGTAATAGGAGGAGAAGCTACCCTGAGTTTATGGGGTGGTGGAACTGGAACTATTGAAATGGAGAAGTATTTCCTACCCAACGAACATGTAAGTAAGGATAACATTCTTCGCTGTGTAAATGACAACGGTTTTGGGTGCGAGAATATTGATTCAGCAGAAATTGATATCTATATCAAGTATGACAATGGCAGTACCGAGATTGAGCGTACATTTTATGACGTGCATTGTAAACATCACACCCACCTATTCTTGGGGTGGGCAGAATTACGCAGACGTGGCATTAAATGCTAATACAAAACAAATGAAAACAATCGAAATTAAACTTTACCAGTTCGACGAGCTGAGTGAAGAAGCTAAAGAGAAAGCAATTGAAGATTACAGAGATAGCAATACTGAAATAACATGGGCATCTGAAAACAGGGATACGATGGAGAAGTTTGCCGATATATTCCCAATCAAAATAAGAGATTGGTCTTATGGCGGCAGAGGAGAGGGTGTATCATTCTACTTTACTGCCGATGATACAATCGAAGAGTTATCCGGGCAAAGATTAGCAACCTATATCTGGAACAATTACAAATCAGATTTATTTAAGGGCAAATACTACCGGCATCTAAAGGATGGAAGCAAAAGAATCTTTCACAAAAGAATTAAGAGTCAGCAATTGACTAATAAAGGACGACATTGTGATTGGATTAATGCTTATTACTCTGGCATTACTCTTGATAATTCATGTGTACTTACCGGATATTGCATGGATATGGATATTCTTGATCCTATCTATAAATTCCTTGAAAAGCCGACCAATGCAAATTTTAAGGAACTACTCGAAGAATGTTTTGATGCATGGATTAAAGCTTGTAATGCCGATGTAGATTGGCAGAATTCAGATGAGTATATCTCAGAAGAACTTGCGAATAATGATTGCGAATTCGAAGAAGACGGAACTAAATATTAAACATCATGTACATAACCTTAAACGAATCATGGATTAGTGGCAAGTACGCTAATGGCGAGATCGATACTGCATACTCAACAGTATCAGTAAATGATCCTGAATTCTTTGCGCAGGGAGATGATGCTGATCAGATCATAAAAGAAATCCATGAGTATTGGATTAATAACGACGTTACTACTGAGCAGGCATTTGATTTTTGGATCGGATGCTACTTATAGGATAAAGAAGTTTTGTTTTTCCATCCGTGGCTGTGTAAGGGACCAGGCGGATGGTTTTTTATTAAACCATTAATCTTAAATATAAATACGATGACAAAAAGTAAAGTAATGTCAGGATTCAAGGGATTCGACAAAGATTTAAAATGTCGTGATTTTCAGTTTAAAGTAGGCAAATCATTCAAAGAAGATGAAGCCGTACTGTGTCGCAAAGGATTTCACTTCTGCGAGTTCCCATTAGATGTATTTAATTATTACCCACCATCGGGAAGTAGGTTTTGTGATATTACAGGAAGCGATGTCTTGAATCAAACCGAATCTGATTCAAAGAGATGCGCTAAACGAATCAAAATTAAAACAGAGATTGGATTAAAAGGACTGGTTGATGCATCAATCAAATTTATTTACGAAAAAATAGATTGGGTTAATGCGAAAGAAAGTAACACAGGGGATCAAAGTGCTGCCACTAACACAGGGGATCAAAGTGCTGCCACTAACACAGGGAATCGAAGTGCTGCCACTAACACAGGGGATCAAAGTGCTGCCACTAACACAGGGTATCAAAGTGCTGCCACTAACACAGGGTCTCAAAGTGCTGCCACTAACACAGGGAATCGAAGTGCTGCCACTAACACAGGGAATCGAAGTGCTGCCACTAACACAGGGGATCAAAGTGCTGCCACTAACACAGGGGATCAAAGTGCTGCCACTAACACAGGGAATCGAAGTGCTGCCACTAACACAGGGAATCGAAGTGCTGCCACTAACACAGGGGATCAAAGTGCTGCCACTAACACAGGGTATCGAAGTGCTGCCACTAACACAGGGGATCAAAGTGCTGCCACTGTTAATGGGGATGATTCGGTTGCATGTTCGATTGGATACAAAGGAACGGCAAGTGCATCACTGGGATCAGCCATTGTATTGGCTGAACGAGATGATAACTATAAACTGATCACTATTAAGTCTGCCATTATTGACGGAGTAATTTTAAAGGCTAACGTATTTTACACACTGATTGATGGCGAGTTCGTTGAAGTATAACCATTAGCATTAATTATATGAACATTTATCAACAGATGATTATCGAGGATACCAAATGTACTCCTGAGATCGCAGTAGAACTAGAAGAGATTATGCGTAATGACATCTCCCATAGTACGCTTGATTGGCAGACCCGCAAACAATTCCGTAAGGGTTCGAAAGAAGCCAAAGAGATGTACGACTTTATGAACAGTCCTGCCGGTAAAGATTACATGGACGAATTAGAAAAGGAGTACGGATTATGAAAGTATTGAAACAATCCGAATTATACAGACTATCCATAGAAGATAATGGATGGGCTAGAATTGATGATCTACGAATTGATGATCACAGGCTTATTGATAGTGAGCCTTTAATCAGGGAGTTATCTGATATGACTTCTTATGACTTCGATGATGAATGTATGAGTTTATTTAATCTATAAATTAGTTGATATGACAACAACGCAGAGTACTATTAACTTCATGTATTGGCTTATGAATTACAATTACGGATTCATTGCCGAGGTGTGGTCAGATGAGCCATGGTTAGCGTCACACCTAAATGAGAAATTCAAGGGTAGGACAATACTTAATTGGTTCTTTGAATTGGATACTGACAATAAGCGCAAGTTGGTAAATTGGGTAAACGAAAATTATTCAGGAGGAATTTTTTAATGAAACAGACTAAATTAAGCCCAAATCAGGATCGACGATGCAAGTTGTCGCCCGAGGACAAGCAAACTATCATCTCTTTAAAAGGATCGCTTACAACGGCTCAGATTGCCAAACAGTTCGGGGTAAGCTGGAATTCAATTTACTTCTTGCTCAATCCCGATAAACTTGCAGAGAGCAGGGCTAAGTCGCAAGAGAAGGGCGGAATCAAACGCTATTACGACAAAGACAAGCAGATCGCCAGGAATAAAGCGACTGCCGAGTATAAACAACAATTAAAATCGGAGGGTAAATTATGAACAAGCACAAATTTACATCAGGAGAATGGATTAACGGATGGGGTTATGGATTAACCGGCCCAACATGTCCGTGGCAGCCAACAGTAGATGATAACAGAGCATATATCCCTATATCAGTAGGAAAATCTGCGATTGCTATTGTAGTTCAGCCGGAGAGTAATTCCTTGGATGAGATGAAGGCAAATGCAAAATTAATCTGTAATGCGCCTCTTTTATTGGACGCATTATTTGAGGCGATTGATCAGCTTGAATCATGGAATCCTGAATCGGAAGATACGTTTACTATGAAAAGAATTCGTGAAACCATTCAAAAAGCAACATCATGAATATTAAATTAGGATCCCAAGTAAAGTTTATTCATCCATTCAAAGATGAAGTAAACAAAGATGGGTCGTTTCTTACTTACACAGTGATTGAAATTGAGCCCGAAACGAACTGGTGCCGGATACAGGCCAACGTACCGATGAAAATTAAGCCAAGTCAGGTTGCTAATATTAGTGATCTTGAATTGGTATGAATTGATAGTGAATCAACATAACAACCCAACACAATGAAAAAGTTAATTATAATACTCGTTTTAATGCTTGGTGTGCTCACATCTCAGGCAGGAATCAAAGTAAGACACAGTAAGTCTCACGTAGTTCACAAGACTGCAAATAAGATCAGATATTACAAACGCCATCACCAGAATCATATCTTTCAGAGGTATCTGCAAACTTACCATCCCCACAAGGGAATTTTATCAACAACTTTTCAGCCAAAGGGACAAAGAATATTTTAGTTATTAACAATTAATAAACACAAACATGAAAAACGAATCAGTAATTGTAAAAGAAATCTGTTATCACGGCAATGAGTATTCAGATGCCCCAAATACAGTAGTATTGTCTTTTAATGCAAACAGCGTTGATCGTATTGCCCACGTAATGTCATTACTTGAGCACAATAAAGAGAAGCTAATAATTAACTCCATTCGTATTGATGCCTGTCCTTATTCCTTATGGCTTGAATACGATAAGGATAATTCCGAAACAGAAAACATTGATGCTGCTGATTGGAGAGATGATGGCGGACAGTTTATCATTACTTCGTACGGAATTTACTTTTACTCTCAATCCAAATGGGATGCATCTGATCAAATCAAGTCTGATTCAATATCCTTTGAAGAAATCATGGAAGGATTTAAAGAAGATTTGATTCCGGCTATTGGAAATTAAAAATACTTATTTATATTTGTCCTGTCGTTTGGAAGCGGCCTTTAAATAAACGGAGATTATGAATTCATGTTTTGCACATACGATTTTTTGTGAATCATGCTCGGTCATGTCTCCGTCTATAAACCATCAGGACTTCCAATTCCCTGATGGTTTTTCATTTTATAATAGGCGATAGGACAAGGGATTCTCACGAAGGTTAGGGGCTTATCGTAACATTACCGAAACCAAGGGAGGCGCAATCGGTACACCGGGACAAAGAGAGGAGGTGGCGTCAACGACTGTATGAAGTCAAAAGTTGCTCTCAAATTCGTTAAGCTCATACTGCGACGATGTAAGATGACGGGGACTGGCTCCACAAGCCTGTTGATTTGATTCTTGCAGTCCTAACCATTAACGATGAGTTTTTGGTTAGGAAGAACTAACTGTAAGAATCAAAAAAACTCCACCAAAGCCTGTTAAAACTTCTATTAACTAATACAATAATTAACAACTAATTAAATAATATTTAATACTAACTATTAATAATCATGAATCAATACAACGTAATTTATTTAAAGCATGATCAAAAGTCTGATTCATGCATTGTAACTGCTAACCGCAAATCTAAAGCAACTTCTCTCGTTCTATCTCAGGTTAAAGATGTTGAAAGGATACTTAGTGCAACCAGAGTGGAGAGGCAGTATTCCTCATTCGATATAAACAAATTACTGTATTCAGGATTAAATACGCAAACTGCATGAAACCTAGCGTAGTCAAACTCCTCCATATTTCCCTTTCCGTTTGCCCGGATCGACAATTTATTATCCTAGGTCAAATTCAAAGTATTGAGCGCTTATTAAAGGTAACCAATACAAAGATCAGGGTAGTAGACAGAACCAAGAGTGAGGATAACGTATCTGTATTCAGGGTAGTATTCCGGGATGAGATCAAGAGT
>Ga0302271_10002846_pt1 | contig 15194 bp, 16 predicted proteins | sample III_Bog_N1_1_FD_198767 | JGI IMG/M metagenome (GOLD analysis project Ga0302271, IMG submission 198767) | Peat permafrost microbial communities from Stordalen Mire near Abisko, Sweden - III_Bog_N1_1 | ecosystem: Environmental > Terrestrial > Soil > Wetlands > Peat | place: Sweden: Abisko... | reverse complement strand
TCATCAGAAGAAATCAAATCACATCTTGATAAAATAGCCTTCGGAGGATTCTCAAGATTAACTCATTTGAAACTTGCGGGATTTTTCCACGATATAGGTAAATTTTCTACTTGGACAATAGAAGAAAATGGCACTCGCCATAGATTTATAAAACATGATGATGTTGGATCTAAAATGGCGACAAAAATTTTCAGACAAAATAAATTCTCAAAAAAACAAATAGAATACATCTCAGAAATCATAAGACAACATATATATCCATCTCAGGTTATTGCATCGCCAAATATAAATGAAAAAATTTATATGAGATATATAAGGAAAATGGGTGACAATATTATTGATAATATTACGCTTGCAAAAGCAGATAGACTTTCAGCAAGAGGTCCATTAATTACAGATGATATAGTTGAAACCAATATCAACAACCTTAATAAACTTCTAAACTATTATTTATCAATAAAGGATAACCTTGAGCCAATACCCAAATTATTAACAGGAACAGAGATTATGAAAATCAAAAACATTCCAGAATCTTCTGAGCTTGGGGATATAATAAAAGCCTTAAAAATAGAACAACTCGATGGAAATATTAAAACAAAAGAAGAAGCCATTAGTTTTGTTATTCAATACAAGTAATAAAAAAAGGAATCATTATGATAATGATTCCTTTTTTACTTATATTAATTATTAGAATTAACCTTGTAAGCCGTAGTGTGCAGTTGAACTCTTTACTTGATCCGGTAGTTTTGGTTCCGCAGACTTTACTCTGTTTTCATCAAATTCAGTAAGAACTTCATTTGTAGTCTTCTTAGAATCGAAGTCAGCTTGTTTTTCAGCGATTGGTTCTTTTTGCATATCTTCTTGTTCTTCTAATCTATCAGTTTCAGCATCTTTTAATTGTTCAATTAAAGTTTGAAGATCTGATTTCAATTGAGCTGCAGCTGCTGCAACTTGAGTATATTGATTTTGTTGTTGAGTTTTAGCATCTGCTTGTTGAGTACCTGTCGTTTCTGTAGAAGCAGTTTTTGCTGCACCTAACATTGTGCCAATAGTACTTGTTGCTATACCTGAGATAGTCATGCTATTTAAAGCATCGAAACCCTTTGGATTTACAGAAGCCATAGATATTTGATTACCTAGTTCACTAGAAGCTCTATTCCATTTAGATTCAATTTGAGTTTTCTTTTTAGCAAAGATTGATGTGATTGTCTCAAGACGTTTTGTGTAAGTCTTAAGTTGAGAATTAAGACGAATGCCTTGAAGCTGATCTCCATTAAGATCTTGCTTTGCTCTTTGATATTCAAATTCCATTAATAGTAAACCCATTGGTTTTGAACTCCGTCTTTTGTATCCTCGTACATATACAAAGTATTTTTGTTTTCAGAAATTGACTTTTTAGGTTAATTGGTATTTACATTTCTTAATAAATAGGCAAAACAGGCTCTAAGAGAGCATTTAAAAAAACGACAGAAATCGAGTTTTTAGCCCCAAATATTAAGTTTTATTACATTTGAGCACTTTTGAGTTACTATTTATGTATGAAATTAATACCTTATAGCATAAATACTGGTGAAATTAATATGAAAACCGATGAAAAATTGCTAGATAAAGCAATATCTGAAGTTGAAAATGATGCAATATTCAGATTATATGGTTGGTCACCTGCATGTATATCATTAGGACGTAACCAGAATAACGGATTTTTAGATAATGATTTGCTAAACAAATATAATATAGATACAGTAAGAAGACTTACTGGAGGACGTGCACTTCTTCACGATAATGAACTGACATACAGTTTTATCTCATCAACGGACTATTTAAAAAAAGGTGAGAGTGTAATCGAATCATATAAAGAGATCTCTCAAATACTTATTGATATATTCAAAGAAGTTGGAATAGAGCTCACTCTTGGAGGGGGGAAACACGTAAACACCAGATTTGATTATTGTATGCTTATATCAACAGGGGCAGATTTGTGCTGGAAAAACCGGAAATTTATAGGGTCAGCACAGTGCCGAAAAAATGGATATATTTTACAACATGGCTCAATTCTTCTTGATTATAATAGAGAACTGCTACAATCAATATTTAAAGAAGAAGTAAACACAGATTCTATAGTTTCGCTTAAAGAAATAAATCCTAATATAGAGATAAACGATATTATTAATATAGCAAACAAAATGTTCTCTTAATTTATTATAAATATATATATAATAGAACGTCTACCATATATGGTAGACGTTCTGTCGATAAATAGGTGTGATAGTTGGATTTTCCTTTTATGATAGTTGAACTAGCTGTATTATATAAGTGACAATTTATTCTGCGGCCAAATCACTATTATAGAATCTCATTAAGTTTGTTAACCGCCATTGTTTTTCTTCAATGTTATTAATATTATTTTTAATATCCTCTAATTCAGCCAACAAAGTGGCTAAATCTTTTCTTTGCTGATCTTCTTTTTTCATTTCGATATCTTCTTTTTTGTCATCTACTTCTACCCAATTTGGAGAAAAACAACCATTTTTAAAATATCTATTCATCTCTACGCTCCTTCTGCCAAACCATGTAGCATATCTAATACATCATAATTACCATATTTAAAGGTATAAGATTGTTTTGAATATTCACCAACTTCTTTTTTGATTTCTCTAAAAGATTTAGAATTAAAATTAAATCCTGTCATTTCTGAATATTCAATCATCATCTCGTCAACGTCAAAATATTTGTCCATAAAAAAATGTTACTCCTCTAATCTATCTCCTAATCACATAATTAAATAACGGCTTGTTTTGCAATAAACTTTAATATTTCTTGTAAAATGTTAAATTTTTGTTACAATAGTATTGGGATAATATTATTTTAAGGATTGTTAAATGAAAATAGTTATTGGTTCAGACCACGGAGGCTTTATTTTAAAGGGAGTTGTTGTAAAACATCTTGAATCTTTAGGATATGAAGTTTTAGACCTGGGAACTGATTCAAGTAAATCATGCGACTACCCTGTTATTGCAATTAAAGTTTCAAGGAAAGTATTAGAATTAAAAGATACACTTGGCATTCTTGTATGTGGAACAGGATTAGGCATGTCTATTTGTGCAAACAAAATTAAAGGCATAAGAGCATCTCACTGTACCGACACATACTCAGCTCGCCTAACAAGACAGCACAATGATTCAAATATATTATGTCTCGGAGAAAGAATTACAGGTCAAGGTTTAGCGATTGATATCGTTGATGAATGGCTTAAGGGCACTTTTAATGGTGGTCGTCACCAAAAACGTGTTAATATGATTACAGAAATAGAATCGGAGAATATTTAATGGAAGATATTTCATCTTACAAATTGGCATGCGTAATTGCAAGAGTCCTTGATGAAAAATTAGGGAAAGACATAACTATATTAAACATAAGTCATGTTTCATCATTTGCAGATTATTTTGTACTAGCATCAGGAGACGTTAGCACACAAGTACGAGCACTCTCAGAAGGTGTTAAATTAAAAATTAAGGATTTATTTCAACGTCAACCTCTTAGACAAGAAAATGACTTGAAAAACAGATGGAATCTGCTTGATTACGGAGATGTTGTTGTCCACGTGCTTCATAAAGAAGAGCGCGAAACATACGCAATAGAAAAATTCTGGAATCATTCATACAGAGTGACAGAAGAAGAATGGATGAAAGAATCTGAAGAATATTCAGAATACTCAAATAAATAAAGTATTTACGAAATTATAATAATACGGTAGAATTGGATTATGGACGAAAAAGAATTAAAAATATCTATACAAAAATGTGTCATCGCTCTAGCAAGAGATCCTAGAAATGCTGACCATTACCATGAACTTGCAAAATATTATGCAATGTTAGAACAATATGACAAAGTCATTTCTGTTTATGAAAGCCTTTTGACTGTTGATGAAGAAGATATGGAAGCATTGCTAAATCTTGGAAGTATCTGGTTCTATGAAAAAGAATATAGAAAAGCATTAAAGTGTTTTGAAAAAGCTATGGTAGTAGACCCAAGTAATTACTTGGTTTATTACAACTTAGGTAATACATACGCTGAGATGAAGAATTTTGCAAAATCATTAAGATGGTATAACAGAACTTTAGATTTCATATCAACAGAACCTGAAATTTATAATTCAATAGCGTTGTTATATCACGATTTTGATGACTTTATTGAAGCAAAAGCTTATTATGAAAAAGCTTTATCACTTGATCAGAATAACTTAACAGCATTGGTAGATTTAGGTAATGTTTGTTTCAAACTTTTTGACTATGAAGGTGCTTATCATTATTATCACAGAGTATTTGAACTAGAACCAAATAACCAAACTGTTGCTTTGTGTTTGGCAAATACTTTGTCATTACAAAAGAACGAAGAACAAGCGAATAAATACTTTGAACTTGCACTTACTCTTGAAGGAGATAGTGATTACAGAGCTGTCATTTGTTATGCAATTTCAAAATCTGACTTTAAACATTATGATGAAGCTATTGATTTATACAAACGAGCAATAACTTCAAAGCCCGAAGAACAAAAAGCATATATACTTTTAGGAAATATGTATTCAAATCAAAGGTTATTTGCTGAAGCAGAAGAACAATATAAAGCTGCTTTAAGAATTTCTAAATTGGATCCTGATTTATATATCCTTATAGCAAATACTTATTATATGAGTGAACAAATTGAGAGATCAATTTATTCTTATAAAGCTGCTGTTGGTCTAAGACCAGAAAATGATGAATTTAAACTTGTATACATCCAGGTAATAGATGATTACATTGAAGACTTAAGGAAGGACGAAATAATTGAGGAATTATGATAAACCATGCTTAGTTGAACGTATAGTTGCAGCTACCAGTTATGCGACTTTGGGAATGGTAGGGTTTGTTTGGCTAATAATTGTTGCATTAACGAAAGGAAATCTTAAATCGTTTTTGAAATATCATATATTCCAGTCTTTTTTCCTTGTTATGGGATACTTTTTACTTACAAAATTCGTTGGATTTCTAGTAAGTATACTTGGTATTATTCCATTTATTAATATGCTCGTATTCAAATTATTATTTATATTTAATGCACCTATGATTTTTGGATTTTCAATAATCAATTTTGCAGTACTAACAGGTATGGTATATTTGGTTTTGACATCAGTACAAGGCAAGTACAGCTATGTACCTTGGATTTCTAATATAATTGATGCAAACGTTCAAAGATAGAATTTATGAAAATTTAAATTAATTAGAAATTTCTTCATATAGGGTAGAAGATTCTTGAATACTTACATTTCCTTGGGGAACAATTATTACTTCAACCTCAATCGTTTTATTTGTGTATTCAATTTTGATGATATCCCCAACTTTAAGTTGTTTTGCTGGTTTCGCAGAATTGCCATTAACATAGACTTTTCCCATTTCAGATACAGAATTGGCGACTGTTCTACGTTTAATCAATCTTGATACTTTTAAAAACTTATCTAATCTCATAGTTGTATTTTAACATACAAAAAGTGGAAGTTTAAGATTAAACTTCCACTTTAATAAACTATATTTGTTTATAATTATGATTTAATTAATAAACTCGCACCAATAACACCAGCTGTATTTCCAAGTTTTGCTGGAACTATTTCTACTGCAGCAGAAGAAATCGGCATTGCTCTTTTAATTATTGTTTCTTTAATAGGATTAAAAAGAATATCTCCAGCTAAAGAAACGCCACCACCAATAATAATCTTTTCAGGATTTAACAAATTAACAACACTAGCCAAACCTACGCCAATATATTCTCCAATAATTGTAAATATACGTTTTGCAACAGCATCGCCTTGTTTTGCAGCCTCAGAAACTACATAAGGAGTAATCTCAGGATTTGCAAGCTCTCTGTATTTTGTTGATTTGCCACCTTTTATGTATTCTTCCGCTAAAGCAACGATACTAGGACCAGAAGCAAAAGCTTCCAAACATCCTCTATCACCACATCCACAAAGAGGCCCACCATTAATATCAAGTTTTATATGACCAAGTTCACCTGCTGCATTACTTGCACCGCGAACAAGTTTTCCATTTATAACAATTCCAGAGCCTATCCCCGTACCAATTGTAATACAAACTAAGTTCTCACATCCAATACCTGCACCATAGTTAAGTTCACCTAGAGCTGCACATCTAACATCATTATCAACCCTAGTAGGTATTTTAAATTCTTTTTCCATAATTTGAGAGATTGGAACATCCACCCATCCTGGAACATTAGGAGCTAATCTTACTATACCTTTTTTATAATCAATTTGTCCTGGGAAGCCGAAACCTATACCTTCGATAGATTTAGAATTAGTTTTCGTTTCTTTCATCAATTCACTAATTGCTTCTTTCATACTGTTTACAGTATATTCGTATCCCATTTCTGCTCTTGTAGGAATAGAGTTGGAGTAAATAATACTACCTTTATCACTTACTAACGCTATTTTTATGTTGGTTCCACCAACATCTATACCTATTCTGCTACCCATAAGAATCTCCTTTTCATACTATTCTTTATTCTTTAAATTTTATATTAAACAAGTTTTCAGGTAAAGAGAAAGACCTACAACTTTATAATGAAATTATTGTAAATATTTAAGTGGTATTCGTAACAATTCAGCAATTATTTATGTGTCTAAAGCTTAGTATATATGTAGTACTATGAAGTTTGTGTTGCCCTTACGTAAGTGTGTATATTATGAAGATTTATCAAAAAATATTAGATTTTATACCTAATAAAACGATTGAGAATCCAAAAATCCTTAACACGATTGGAGGCTTTGTAGGGCGTCCCGCTGAGAACAGAGCTATTATGGGGATTACAGCCATTGCAACACAACCATATATTGATGAACACAACAAACAAGTAGATAAGAAGACAGCTAGAGCCTCAAAAAACAGAACTATAGGTAAAATAGTAGCAGGGACATCAGTCGGATGCGTAGTTAGGAAACTAACTTACGATATGGTTGATAAATGTACAGATATAGACTTAGGCGTAGAGAAGGTAAGCAACTTTTTCACCCCAAGAGCAATTGTAGACTGTAACCAAGAAATGCTAAAAAATAAAATGCGAAACTATAAAACCGCATTAGCAACAATTTTATCCCTTGGTGCAATGCTATTAACAAACTTTTTAATTGATATGCCACTTACCACAATCATTTCAAACCATTTAAATAAGAAAGACACTAAAAAAGCCGAGCACACAGAAAAGAGCAAAAATGGCGGAATTGCCAACAATACGACAAAGAACACTACAAAAACTACAAATACTACAACCAATAATCCTGAAACTACAAATGAAAAAAATAGTTCAGGAGTTAGCCGAGCGAGTTTGATTGGAATGACTATCAGTGCTGGAATTGGCTTAGGCCTTCTTGCCTATGGAAAATTTACTCATGGTAAAAAGGATTTACCAAGCAAGGAAAAACTCGTAAAAATACCTGCCTTAGTAAAAACAATGACAGACAGAATATTTAATAATTACTCCAACAATGTTGCGGGAATGCTAATTCATACTGCAATAATCGGATGGGTAGCATCATCTGCTGCCCAATTAATAGGTATTGCTACAAACAAAAAATATACACAAGAACAAAAATCATTTATGATCCCTCAAGAAATTGCAGATGCAGCAATTAATATTGGTTCATTCTTTGTTATTACAAGCTCCATTAAACGACTTGCCCTAAAACTTGTTTCGACAGGCAAAATTATTCCTCAAGCTGTTCACAATAGAATAGTCGCACATGGAGATGAATTAAAAATTGGGACACATGATTTTGATTTAAAAGACGTAAAATATTTTGAAGAAATTGAAAAACCATATAAATCCTTCCTCAATTTTGCAGGATCAACAGCAGCAGTTGTTGGAGGTGTTATATCAAGCAACATAGTTACGCCAATCATAAGAAACCACTTTGCATCAAGTTCATTAGGACAATTGATTACTAATCGTGCCAATAGTCAAACAGCAACGCCGCAAGCTACTACTAAAACAGCTACTCCAGTCAACACACCAATACCAACTGCAAAACCATTAAACCAACAAGCACAGCCAGCAAATGTATACCATGCACCAGTAAATAATAACAGTCCATTTGCAGATTTTAAGAATAAAATAACAACAACGCAAAAAGAATAAAACTTATTATTGACATTAGGCTTTGTTTTGGGTAGTATATTTATGCACTAGGAGATAGCGTTTTGACGTTTAATCTAAGGCAAGTGACAATTAAATAAAATTTCATTGTGGGTGTTAAATTACCCCAAAAGGTTTTACCTTTTGAATGATAATAAACTATGGTGTGGGCGTTTGCTCAGTTGCCCAGAAAGGTTTACCTTTCGAATGTTAGATTCGCGTCGATGAGACGCTCTACAAACTGAGATGACAATTAAATAAAATTACTATGGTGTGGGCGTTTAGCTCAGTTGGTAGAGCGTCTCCCTTACAAGGAGAGGGTCAGAAGTTCGAGTCTTCTAACGCCCACCATAAAAAGGACAATAACTTTTGTTATTGTCCTTTTTATTATGAGAAATTTAAAAAAGACGCGAACTACCAAGCGTAGCTTGGTAGTTCGTAGGGTACAATTCTTTGTACCAAAATAAGAGGAGTACTTAGAAAAGAGAGATAAAATATCTCTCTCTTTTCTTATAATTTGAAAAATAAGTTGTTGCTACAAATCAATATAATCGAAATAGATTATTATGCATTAGCCTTACTATTATTTTTCTTAGAAAAAGCGTTCTTAAGAACTATCGCTGAGCCTAAAACTACAGAAGCAACGGTAGATGCAGCTAATAATAATTTACCACCTTTATCTTTGTTCATTGCAACCTTATACAATAATTTGTCCAAAATACTATTATTACTGTTAAACGCCAAATCCATTAAACGACTAGCTTTTTTCTGCAACTTAGCAAATTCTTTTTCTTTGCCATTATCCTTAACCCACTGTTCACGCATTTTACTAAATTCTTCACCAGAAAGATTATTTCCACCCTTACCAGCATTTGCTTTATATTTATCAACATACGAATCTAAGAATCCTTTGTGGAAATCAGTAATCATTTGAGCAACCTTATGACCAGTTTCAGAGAATAACTTAGTATCTTTCTTACGCTCTTTACTATATGCATTAACCATAGTACCTTTTTCATCTATGGATAATTGAGGAGTATGAACACCAAGCCCCCATTTATTTACTGCTCTATCAATCAAACCTGTTACATTTTCTAAATCACCACTTACACCTGCGCCATGGCCATCTTTAGCAAAATTAGGTTCTGCTATACCACCTGCGTAAGAAGTCGCAATAGAAGAAACAACAGACTTGAATGTAGGAGTTTCATTAGATGGTTGACGGAACACCGCACCAAGGAACTCACCTCTCTCATCAAGAGTAATAAATGAAATTTTATCCTTTTTCAAAGTATCAAGAACAACTGCGTGACCACCTTCATGTCTTACCGTTTTAATTTTTTCAGCTTCAGAAGAATCTGATTTTTTAATAGGACCCGCAGTTACCTGCAAGAAACCTTCTACAACATCATTATGAGTTATGATTTTGTTATCAGGTCTTTTTGCAACTATTTTAGAAGCCTTATTCATAACTTCTGCAAGTTCTGCACCACTCATACCTCTTGTAATTTTAGCAGCCTCAGTTAGAATTTTTGTTTTTTCAGCTTCGCTCGCAAAAGGTCTTTTTCTTGAGTGAATTTGAAGAATTTCAAGTCTGGCATATAGATTTCTAGAAGGAGCCGGAACCTCAATTATGTCATCAAATCTACCAGGACGTTTAAGAGCTGAGTCTAAAACATCTGCCCTATTTGTTGCAGCAAGAACAATAACCTTAGTCTTAGATTCTTTGTTATTGAACCCATCCATTTCTGTTAATAATTGGTTAAGAGTCTTTTCAGATTCATCACTTCCTCCGCTTTCACCTGTTCTCTTTTTCCCGAATGCATCTATTTCATCAATAAAGATAATCGCTGTTTTCTTTTCAGATGCGGCAGCGGCTTTTCTAGCTTGGTCAAATAATTCACGCATTCTTTGAGCACCAACACCTACATATTTTTCAACAAATTCACTACCAGATGCAGCAATGAAAGGAACATGCGCTTCACCTGCAATTGCTCTTGCAAGTAAAGTTTTACCAGTACCAGGTTCACCTACAAGCAATTTACCTTTAGGTGGAACTTGACCTGATGCCAAAAATTTCTTAGGGTCTTTAATATACGATAAAATACTATCATTAATATCTTCTTTAATTTCTTTAATACCACCAACATCACTTAAACGAGTAGTCACAGATTCTGCTAATTTGAATCTTGAATCTTTTGTAGCACTCGCAAGCAAATTAGAATGATCAAAAAAGAATTTTTTCGTATCAGGTTCAGTAATTATTAACTTAGTAGTACCTCCATTAGGGGCTAGTTTTGCTTTTGATTCTTTAAGTTTTGCAGTAGCCATATAATCCAAAACTCTTAAAGCTTTAGCAGGAAATGGTGCAGGATCTTTTACTGCGGATCCAGAAACAAGAGAGTCTATAGCTCCATCAGAAATTTCAAAATGAACATTTTTATACCTACCTAAAACACTGTCTTTAAAACGCTTATCTGTTTTTAAAAGATGTTTTGTATCAGAAACTCCAAGACCGTCCATCTCTACTTGTTCTACACCTTCATAGAAAGATTTTTGAATAGGCGATTGGATTCCTTCAGGAGGATTTATATATGTCTTATCAGTTAATCCTATTATTTGAATATTTTTATCTTTTGAAAGATCATTAAAATATTTTTTTGATGATTCACCAGCTCTAGCTAAATTAAGCAAGAAAGATTCAAAATGATCTACAAATATGATTTTTTTATTAGAAGAAGGAACCTTAGATACAACAGAATCTAGTATTGTATGCGGAGGGACTCTATCACTCGCAGCCTTATTGGCATCAAACATAAATACACTTGTTTTATCTGGATCTAAACCAATCTTACTATATTTCCCCTTTTTTAGATTTTCATGAAACCTGTGAGTTAACAATTCAGAAGTAACGCCTTCTTCACGAAGAATCATTGCAGATTTATCAGGTCCCATTACAATGTTTAAATCATTGATTGTAGAATCATAATATGGGTGATTGTATTTTTTACTTTCAGGGATATCATCCAAGTTAGAGTGGTAATTACTAGTTAAAAATTCAGGACTTGGATCATGAGGTCCAAGTGCACCACCATAATTATTACCTCTAAACGAGACATTACCATTTGGGTTGGAATGATTTGGAGCAAGTGGCATATAATTAGCTCTTACATTTTGGGATGTATAGGACATTAATTTTGAAGAGGTAAATGTCGTTTTCTCCGCTTCTTGAGCTTGATTTGATTTGCTCTCAAATTTTGCATTAGAAATGCCTTGGCTTGCCGTTAAATTTTTTGTAATCATGTCTTCCAACTTTCTTAATTCGTATGTCAATTAGTACGCCAAATAGTATGCCAATTAATGAACAAGTTCATCAATTGGACAATTAAATACTTTGTTAATTAGTCCCTCAGTTAATTAGTATGTCAGTTAATTAGTATGTCTGTTAATTAGTTAATAGAAGTGTACTTATTACACCAATGTTTCTTAGTTTACTCTTTTTTTTGGGTTTTTCAATAGTTTTTTAAAAAATGTTACAAAAGAGTACAAAGTCATCAAAATATATAGACCGCAAATCATTATAATAAGAGGACGACGGGCATATTGCAAATAGGTGTTAAAATAACACCAAATTTTAAGATTAGATATAACTTGTATATCTATAGCCAAAGCCTAACCAATTAACTAAATGAATTTATACTATGTCTAATGCATAATATTATCGTTTATAAAATACGAACAACCAGAAACAAAAAGCAACTGGAGACTTAAACGATGGGTAATATCAAATCATTTATTTTAAAACATCCAATAATTATAGCAATAATAACTTTTTTATTAGCATATTTTGTTCACACGATTAACGCGGGTTTAATAGGACAAATATATATTTCAATAGAAAAAACTCTAGTGCCAATTGCGCTTCTTTTATCCCTACTTTACGGATACTTGTATAAAGAACAACTTCCTCAAAAATATAGACTCAAATATTCTATCAGTGCAGCATTATTGTATGCAATATTCAATATTTCCGCTATTTATTATTTTCCCAATGCACATAATTCTAGTTTATTATTTACAGCGTCACGAACTCCTATTTTTTGCTTCTTGATATATTTTTTATCAGGAATCATAACAAAAAGATTTTCAAAATCAAAAACACAAAATATAGAAAATTCTCTTAATTCCAAATCAATTGCTATCCAAAGAAAAAATTTTTTTATTCTTTGGATTATCATTGCGATAAAATTGCTACTAGTTATTTTTGCCTATTTTAATAGAAATCTCATAAAATTTTTTCCTTTGATATTTTTAATAGCAATAGTGGTTTGGGGGATAAAACATGAAATTAAATCAAAATTAGATAATGAAGCGAATATAACAAAAGAGGACTAAAAGCCCTCTTTTGTCTAGAATTTATAAAGTATTAGAAATCTATATTTTTAAAGTCAAACATTTAGATGCTCCACCAGCCTTCATATACTCACTCATATCTGTTTGAATATGAGTAAACCCCTTTGAAGCTAACAGGTCACTAAAACGCTTAGTAGTTATGTTTGTGACAATATTTTTACCAACATTAACTGCATTACACGTAAAATACGATGCTTCTTCATCATTAACTATAATTCTCTTTTCTTCAGGAACATTAGTTTCTATAATTTTATTTCCATATTCATCAAAAGCTTTTGGATAATATATCAAATAATCATCTTCTAATGGACAGAAACAAGTATCAATATGGTAGAAATTATCATTTACCAACTCCACAGAAATTACAGGAATTTTTAAAAGTTCCGATATATATGTATGGGCAGCTATATCAGTTCTTGGCACATACCCTGAATAAAGTATTCCATTCAAGTATAAAGCATCCCCAGCACCTTCAAAAGCCATACCATCAGGCAAAGTAATAACTTCATACCCGTTTTCTCTAAACCAATCCGCATAATATTCTTCTTCAGGTTGTCTTTGAGGGTATTTAAATTTTGCGATAATAGCCTTATTTCCGTACATAACTGCGGCATTTGCAGTAAACACCATATCTGGAACTTCTTCTCTAGGAGGTACTAGTTGCACATCAACTTTAAGGTCATTTTTTAGAATATTATATAAAGCTTTCCACTGTTTCCTAGCTTTCTCATAATCTGATTGGATTTCTATTTTCATCCAAGGATTAATTTCGTACTTGATTCCATAGAAATCAGGTGCGCACATTAGTATTTTTTCAGTCATTATTAAATCTCCATTGCTCCCTGCTTTTTAGCATATTCAATAGCTTCTTTTAAAAGTTCTTTGTCCTCTGTTTCAATAACAAAAGTTGCTTCTGAAACATCTTCTCTTTTTGTCCCCACTTTTACATCTGAAGTGTAGCAATCTACCCCTAAGTCAGCAAGCTTATCTAACAACTTAGATAAAATAAGAGAATCAATAATATGTCCTTTTAACTTTAATTTTTCAATCACAATACGTCTCCCAACTAAAATTCAACTTTCCCATTATTACTCTGATTTCAAAATTAGTCAAACCTAATCACCTATCAATAGGAAATTTTAACCTAAATCAGATTTTATATTTGACGGTATTTACTACAAAAGTGTATAATAACTTAGAAGAAATTTAGATAGGTGGTAATTATGGATAACGCAGAAAAATTTATTGAGATAGAAAAACAATATGGAGCAAATAACTACAAACCGCTTGATGTGGTAGTAGAAAAAGCTGAAGGAATATGGCTTTTTGATGTAAATGGCAAAAAATATATGGATTGTCTTGCAGCATATTCTGCGGTTAACCAAGGCCACTGTCACCCCAAAATTTTAAATGCACTAATAGAACAAGCTAAAAAAGTAACACTAACCTCACGTGCTTTTAGAAATAATGTGTTACCTCTTTATTACGAAAAATTATGTAAATTAACAGGATTTGAAATGTGTTTACCAATGAATACAGGAGCTGAAGCTGTTGAAACAGCTATTAAAACGGCAAGAAAATGGGGTTACGAAATCAAAGGGGTTGAAGACAACAAAGCAGAAATTATTGTATGCTCTGAAAATTTTCATGGAAGAACAACAACTATAATAAGTTTTTCAACAGATGATGGAGCAAAAGGACACTTTGGTCCATATACTCCAGGTTTTGTTATTACGAAATACGGAGATATAAATGAAATCAAAAATGCTGTGAACAAAAATACAGTTGCAATTATGCTTGAGCCAATTCAAGGCGAGGCAGGAATCATAATTCCTCCAAAGGGTTATTTGAAAGAAATAAGAGAAATTTGTGACAAAAATAATATTTTAATGGTCTTGGACGAAATTCAAACAGGATTTGGTAGAACAGGTAAATTGTTTGCGTATGAACATGAAGGCATCAAACCTGATATGATTACAGTCGGGAAAGCACTCTCTGGAGGGTTTTATCCAATCTCCGCAGTTTTAGCCAGTCGTGAAATATTAGGAGTATTTAAACCTGGAGAACATGGATCTACTTTTGGAGGAAGTCCACTTGCTGCAGCAGTAGCTATTGCTGCATTAGATGTAATTGTAGATGAACATCTTGCTGACCGCTCTCGTGAACTTGGAGAATACTTCATATCAAAACTTAAAACGCTCAAAAACCCTATTATCAAAGAAGTAAGAGGTATTGGTTTGTTCATTGCAATAGAATTATACGAAAAAGCAAGACCCTATTGTGAACAATTGAAAGATTTAGGAATTCTTGTAAAGGAAACCCACGCAAATACAATCAGAGTAGCACCACCACTTGTTATAACAAAAGAAGAAATAGACTTTGCCTTTGAACAGTTTGAAAAAACTTTTGCAGGGGCAGGGGTAAATGCATAATAAAACATAAAAAAGAGGCATTGATATTACCTTAAAACAGTTTAAGAGAATAATAACAGCTGATTAAAATTTGTATTAAGAAATATTACAATTCCATGACAACTTGAATTTGAACATCACAGAATAACTTATATATATTATAAAGTGTAATGATGATGATATAGGAGAGAG
>Ga0302271_10002844_pt1 | contig 15214 bp, 14 predicted proteins | sample III_Bog_N1_1_FD_198767 | JGI IMG/M metagenome (GOLD analysis project Ga0302271, IMG submission 198767) | Peat permafrost microbial communities from Stordalen Mire near Abisko, Sweden - III_Bog_N1_1 | ecosystem: Environmental > Terrestrial > Soil > Wetlands > Peat | place: Sweden: Abisko... | reverse complement strand
CACAGAAAGAAATGGTCATGCCTGCCCTAATGGCTATAATAGTTCCTGTTGTTACCGGTATTATATTTGGTGTTCCGGGAGTTGTCGGATTGTTGATGGGAGGTATGACAACTGGATTTACCCTTGCCAGCATGCTGAATAACTCTGGTGGGGCATGGGATAATGCTAAAAAATATATTGAAAGAGGAAATTATGGAGGTAAGAAAAGCGAATGTCATAAAGCAAGTATTGTTGGTGACACCGTTGGTGATCCTTTTAAAGATACATGCGGCCCTTCAATGAACATTCTTATCAAACTTATGTCAATGGTAGCAGTTGTTATGGCAGGTGTTACAGTTGCATGGAGCCTTTTTGCGTAATATAAATATAGATAATTATAAAAAGGCTGTCTCAAAAGGGCAGCCTCTTTTATTTCTCTGTTATTTTTAGTGAAGAACCTTTGGCTATGGTACTAATGACAATTTTCATAATAAATTGATAATTAGAGAAATAAAATCTCTCAAACTACGACATAATTTCTTAATAAAATTTGTGAATAATCCAGAAGATACTTCACTTCGTTCAGGATGACATTTTTGTATTTTTATGTTTTGGTGGAGGGAAAGGACGGCGATTCAGTTGAAATCGTGTATATTAATCAAGTCTTCCTCGAATCGCCGCACTTTCCCTCCATCCTTTTAAACCAGCAGACATTGTCTTTCCGAATGAAGCCAAACTTGAGCTTGCGAAGGTTTGGTGTAATGAGGAATCTCAAATGGTTTCCACATTTCTTTCATAAATGTTGTTATGATTGCAGCGGTGCAAAAGAAGTTGAACAAAACCTCGGGATTAAAAAAGGCTGTCCGTTTTGGGACAGCCTAAATTAATATGTAATTCCTGAAATAACTTCCCTTGGTGGAAGGGAAACAATTATATGCTGGGAATCCGAATTATTTAATCAATTCCATGTAACCCACTGTTCCCGGAATATTTTGAGTTACCGGCTTATTACCCATTGGGCAGCCAGGAACAGGGCAATTGATTATTTTATGTTCTTTATTATCAGCTGGTTCCCATCCCATAATAAGATACAGGGTAAAGAATCCTATTATGAAAGCAGCCGCGACATGCCATCCATTTTTAACCCAGAGAATTACATTTCGTGATTCGGGGAACTTATTAGTTATTGCCACTCCTGCCGAGGAACCAAACCATATCATTGAACCTCCGAATCCGACACTGTAAGCCAGCATTCCCCAGTCAAAATGACCCTGGTCGAGACATAGCTTTGTAAGCGGTATGTTATCGAATACCGAGGACAAAAATCCGAGGGCGAGTGCTGTGATCCAGGATGCATTCGGAAGTTCTTCCACGGGCATTAATGAGGCACAGAATACAAGACAAAGGAGAAATATTGTTCCTTTGATTGCACCCTTAACTTCTTTCCAGGGAACAGGCCTTAGGAAGGCTCCGATAAGAATTGCAATCCATACTCCTAATGCTGGCATATCGTAAAGTATATTTGAAACTATCGCACCAGCAAGCATCAGAGCAACATTAAATAGTTTTATATAGTCGACTTTTGCATTCGGATTTGCATCTTTTTGTATTCTTTGATATTTATCCTGCTGATGTGATGCAAACCAGGCAAAGAAAAGAAGTGCGGTACCGGCAGCAATAAATCCGTGTAAAACATTAAATGCACTTACTCCATCTATCCACATCATTGTTGTTGTTGTATCACCTACCACACTACCACTTCCGCCACCATTACTCGCAGCAACTATTGCTACAACATATCCGATATGAACTCTTTTTTTAAAGACAACAAGGGCAATAGTACCTCCAATAAGTGCAGCAGCGATATTATCCAGGAATGACGATAGAACAAATACAAATACAAGGAGGATGAAAGGACCTTTCCAGTCATCAGGTAAAAATCTTGGCAATATATCAGGAACTCCGGATTCCTCAAATATTTTAGATAATATGGCAAACCCCAGTAAAAGTCCCAGAAGATTCAGAATTATTCCCCACTCACCCTGACGTAATCCTTTGTGAACAATCTGCTCTCCAAATGAATTTGTTCCGAAAAGATGCTGCAATAAATGAAACCCCGGATCAAATGCAAGTTTAAAAGCCAGCAGGATAGAGAGTCCGATTATTGCTACCCGGAATGTCTGCTTGTGAAAAAGGGCGACTCCGAGGAGGATAAGCCCGAAAATAATGAATTCAATTCTTACCGGACCAATTGAAGGAACTGTACCTCCTGAGGCAAAAAGATATAAAGGTGAAAACAGGAGAAGAGCAAATACTGTCAGTTTCTTGCTGTAACGGGGCAAAGATGATTTTAAATAATTCATCATTATTTGAAATTTAGGTAAAAGCTTTCTATCCCGGTCTGTTTATGAACCCGGGGTTTTATTTGTGGCCATCACCATTTTTACCTTCAGCCTGGTACCAATTTCGAGAAGGTCTGCAAGATCCTGAACTGTTAATGAATATTCTAACCTTAAAATAACAGTAGGTTCCTGAAGCGTACTTATCTGTGCTTTTAAGAGTGGCTCGATATCATCAAATTTTACCTGATGACTGTCGATAAAATATTGCTTGTCTTTTGTAACTGAAATTGTTATCTGTTGTTTGTTAAGAGTTTGAGCCGATTTTGAATTGGGCAGCAGAAGCTTGATTACATTAGGATTTGCCAGCGATGAAACAATCAGAAAGAATAATAACAGGAAAAACATAATATCATTCAGAGATGAAGTTGCCACCTCCGGCTTAAAATGTTTTTTTCTTTTGATAATCATGCTAAAGCGTTTTTACTATCTCATTAACCTGTCTTTGCATATCTATTGAATAGCGGTCTATCATCATTTGTAAATAATGATAGCAGCTATATGCTATTACTCCAACAATCAATCCTGTGCCACTGCAAATCATTTTCTGATACAATCCGCCTGCAATTATACCAATGCTTATGTTATCAGCCAGTGATATGTTATAGAAGATTTTAATTACCCCGGCAATAGTCCCGATAAAACCTAGCATTGGGGCAATTCCTGCAATTATTCCAAGATAACCGGTGTTTTTTTCCATCTCGGAAATCTCTATGTTAGCTGTTGCTTCCATATACTTCTCAACATCAGCCGGGGTTTTTCCCGGTTGGCTGAGACCGCTTTCAAGGATTCTTCCAATCGATGTACTGTCATTTCTGGCATGGGTCAGTGCCTCTTCCCGTCTCTTATTCTTTATTTCACCTATGATATTGTAAATCAGATCATCATCTACAACAGTAGTCTTCCTGATATAAAGAAACCTCTCAATAAAAAGATAGATACTGAATATTGAAAGAAGAAGGATAGGGATCATTATAAATCCGCCTTTCATCAATAGTTCCCCTACATTATTAACTGCATTGGTGTCTTTCAGATGCGGTTGATCGATTGCCAGTAATATGTAATTGTAAAGCATTTTTATCCTATTAATTATCCTTTAAAGTTATTAATTGTTAATGGTTTGTGAAGAACGATAAATTGATTTTTTTAGTATGGTGATATTATTTATTAACAATGGCGAGGATAACTTGATCAAACAAAATGTACTAACTCCCTTGGAATAACCTGCAGTAACGCTTAAATTTGAAGGCAATTAAAAAGAATAAAGAATCTGAACCAGTATTTATCTTAATACTGGCGGAGATAAATACTTTTTTCGGGAAGATTTCGTTCTGAACAATATAAAACTAATCTCTATGACAGCAGGCCTTTTTTATATAGCACAGTCTTTTGATACTCTTAATAAGACTATTGCATCCGGTCAGGCACTTCCGGTTCAGAGTGCACCCGAAGCAACAAAATTAATAGATATTATAATGAAAGGTGGTATCATAATGATACCCATTGGCTTGCTTTCCATTATAGCCGTGTATGTTTTTATCGAACGGTATTTAACGATAAGACGTCATATCAGTTCAGACGTTGATTTTATGAACAGTATACATGAGTATATTCTGAATGGGAGGACCGATTCAGCCCTTACACTTTGCAGAAATACGGCGAAACCTATCGCAAGGATGATCGAAAAGGGAATTTCACGACTCGGTAAACCAATCAAAGAGATCGAAGAATCTATTGAAATAGCAGGCAAGTTTGAGGTGTATGACCTCGAAAAGAATATTCAGATACTCGCTGTCATAGCAGGTATTGCTCCTATGTTTGGCTTCCTCGGTACCATAATTGGTGTAATAAAAATATTCTTCAATATCTCGATGTCGAGTGATGTCAGTATAGGTAGTGTTTCCGCTGGACTATATGTCAAAATGGTTACAAGTGCTGCAGGACTGATTGTCGGGATTGTGGCATATATAGGTTATCACTGGCTTAATATCATGGTAAATAAGGCGATACACCAGCTGGAGTGGAATGCAATGAACTTCATTGATCTACTAAAAAGCCCTTCAAAATGATAAGCCTACGTAAGAAAAAAGACTTTACAGCTGAGGTATTTACTTCGGCGATGAATGACATCATGTTCTTTCTTATGTTGTTCTTCATCATTATATCCACTCTGCTCAATCCCAGCATGATAAGGGTTTCTTTGCCCAGTTCACGGAGCAGCCAGACAATTCAGAAGAAGGAGATTAATCTGACTATGACGAAGGAGAAGCTTTATTTTGTAAACAATACACAGGTTTCTTTCGAAGCTCTGGAGGGTGAGCTGAAAAAAGAACTTGCACGTTCTCCGGAAGCATTCATTATGCTTCGTTTTGATAATATGCTTCCAATCCAGGATCTGGTAAATGTTCTTTCAGTAGGTAACAGGCTGAATTCAAAAATGATTATTGCCACAGCTAAGGCAAAATAGCCTTTGGGATAGAATGTTATTGGGGAATAAGAGTTGATTTCATTTCCTGATATAGCCTCATACCTTCCAGTATTATTTCATATGCTTTTTCTTTATTCAAAAATTGATCTACGATAACATTCTTATGCTCAAGCATTTTATAGTCTTCAAAAAAACGCTTGAGTTCTACAAGGGTATGAGGGGGAAGTTCTGTTAGTTCGTTAATGTAATTTACTCCCATATCATTTTTAGCAACGGCGATAATTTTATCATCACGCTCATTCCCATCAACCATTTCCATTGCTCCGATAACTCTGGCTTCAACAATACACAAAGGATAAACATCAATTGAACAGATAACCAGGATATCGAGAGGGTCATGGTCATCGCAATATGTCTGGGGGATAAAACCATAATTTGCAGGATAGTGAACCGATGAAAACAGCACCCTGTCAAGCCGTAATAACCCTGTCTCTTTATCCAGTTCGTATTTACCCTTTGACCCTTTAGGAATCTCAATTATGCCTTTTACGCAAGCTGGTGCATCCTTCCCCGTTTCGACAGTATGCCATGGGTGAGTACAAGGTTTCATAGTGACAATTTTAGTTAATCTTCAAAGTTAACAATAAACTGTATTTAAAGTTGAGATAGAGCTGAGTTAAAAATGTATTATTTTTGACAAAACATTTAAAATGAATTTACCCCAGATTGCCGACATACAGCAAGCGCATTCAAGAATTAAACCATTTATTCATCGTACGCCGGTTTTAAAATCACAACAGCTGAACGAACTTTTTAAATGTGAGCTTTTCTTTAAATGTGAAAATTTTCAAAAGGTAGGCGCTTTTAAGTTCAGAGGAGCAACAAATGCTGTCCTTTCTATGACAGATGAAGAAAAGCTTAAAGGGGTTGCAACTCATTCATCGGGCAACCACGCTGCTGCGCTTGCACTGGCAGCAAGGACTAATGGCATTAAGGCATATATTGTCATGCCTGAAAATGCACCGGCTGTTAAAAAAAATGCGGTAGCCGGTTATGGTGCTGAAATAACATTCTGTAAACCAACTCTTCAGGCAAGAGAGGATACGACACGGTTGATTATGGAGAAAACAGGAGCCACACTAATACATCCTTATGATAATTTCAATGTAATATGCGGCCAGGGAACAGCAGCGTTGGAGCTTCTTGAGGAAAGAGATGATCTCGATATTGTTATCGCCCCTGTAGGAGGAGGCGGCCTGATGAGTGGTACATCGACAAGTGTAAAAGGAATTAAAAGCAGTATTCTGGTGTATGGAGCCGAGCCATTAAATGCAAATGATGCATTTATCTCATTCAACTCAGGAGTACTTGCAAAATCGGTTAATCCGGATACCTGTGCTGACGGACTTCTGACATCACTCAGTGAGCTTACATTTACAGTGATCAGGAATAATGTTGACCGAATAATTACTGCAAAAGAAGAATCAATAATTGAGTGTATGCTACTCGTTTGGGAGAGAATGAAAATAATAATAGAACCGTCATCTGCAACTGTTCTTGCGATAGTTAAGGAAAACCCCGGGTTGTTTGCCGGTAAAAAAGCAGGGCTGATAATCTCAGGAGGCAATGTTGACTTCAGGAAACTGCCCTTCTAATTTTTCTTCCTGAAATACGAAATTATTGGATAGTGATCAGAATATTTCACCTTCATTATCTCAAAATAACTGTTAATGAGAGAGTTATCATATAAAATATAGTCAATCCTGTTCGGAGGATAGTTCCCTTTATAGGTAAATCCCGCGCCATAACCTGAATTTACAAAAGAATCATTGAGCCCTTTCCTGATCCTGGTATAAGCATACGATACCGGAGTGTCATTAAAGTCACCGACAACAATGACCGGGAATGGTGATTTGTCGATATGATCTTTCACAACTCTGGCCTGACTAGCTCGTTTTATGAATCCTTTTTTCAGACTGACAGATAAGCTTTTTACCTCCGTCATTGCTTCTTTGTCGTCGGAGGTTGTGAGCTCATTCATGAATGATCTTTCCATCCTCATGAGCCTGAATGACTGGAGATGGTTATTGTAAATTCTGAATGTGTCATTCTGAATAAGAACATCAGTATAGATTGATAAGCTTGAAGATCCCGGATGTATGATTTCACCTTTCCTGACAATCGGGAATTTACTGAATGTGATTATACCATAAGAACGGTTTTTCCCATTTCCAATAACTTTCATATGGGTATAATATTCTCCCCCGAGTTCTGAAACCATCAGAGCCTCTTCTACCTTAGGATTGCCCAGCAGGAAGAATTCCTGCAGGCAAATGATATCTGGTTTTAGATTTCTCAGAAGTTGAATTATTTTTTTTTCAGAAGTTGTCCCATGATTGTTTTCAAAATAATTAAAGAGACGCACATTATAACTCAATACCTTAATTGTCCCTGTTTTGTTTCCTGAAGGTTTTGTAAGTTTTATATAATTTGAAAAATGATGGAATCCGATCGCAATTACAATGACTGATATAAATGCTTCGAACCTTAAAAGCATAGCCCATACAATAACGATTATAATATTAACAAGAAGCAGATAGGGATATGCCAGTCCAAAAAAAGCAGGAAGTGCGAAAGTCGCAGGACTGATTATTACCGCTAGGTATGAAATCAGCAGAGTGAGTGCACAAACTACGTTTACCGCTAAGAAGACTTTATAAAGAATCTTTCTCAAATTCAGTAATTTATAATACTAAATTAATAGTATTCACTTCAAATGATATGGAAGACAACTATTTTTTGACAAGGGAAGGAATAGATTATTTCAACGAGTCAATTTATGGGATCAGTTTTTCTTCTGGCTCTCATTAAACAGAGTTTCTTTTTCTTCTTTTGTCAGACTATCGTATCCGCCTTTCGATATTTTATCAAGAATGCTGTTTATAAGCTTCTGATGTTCAACTTTTATCTTATTGTATTCATATTCTGTTGCGACTTTTTTATGCGTTACTTTAAGTTTTGGCCTCGGCTTAAACATGGTAACAAAAAAATCGAGAATATGGTTGAATCCTTTTCCCATATCACGTCCGTGTCTTAAGTTGATAGTATAGAAGTATCCGAAGATTGCTCCTCCTATATGTGCCAGCTTGCCTCCCGAGTTTACCGAAAAGTCCATAACCGAGGTAAGAATAAATATTCCGAGTGCGAGGTACTTAATTTTTATTCTTCCGAATAAAAATAACTGAACAGTATAATCAGGGACATAAGCAGCAATTGCTATTACTATTGCCATAACTGATGCAGAGGCTCCTATCGCAACAGAATCAGCTACAACACTTGCAAAGGCAGGGAAGATATTGAATGAAAGTATATAAACAAGCGCTCCACTGAGACCTCCAAGGAGATAGACTGCCACTAGCTTTCTTCCATCAAGATACTCCAGAAATATCCTGCCAAAAGAATAGAGCCAGAGCATATTGAAAAGAATATGCCAGATATCCTTATGGGTAAACATGTACGTAATGAGAGTCCATGGCCTTAATAGTAACACGCTCAGAGAAGCAGGAACAGAAAAGAAATCAAGAACTTTATCTGAGATCACAGCATTATTAAGGAGAAACCCGCTTACAGCAACCAGGGTGAGGAGTACGAATACTGCTATATTAATATAAATCAGCCTGGTAAGATTGCTCCCGTTTCTGAATGTCAGTTTAATATCATCCCAGATTCCCATTAGTACAAAGTATTAGTTGTTTTTCTCCAATACCGGATAAGTAAGTAGCCAAATAGCATACCTCCCAGGTGTGCCGCATGTGCAATATTACTTCCGGGCTGGATCACTGCGAGAACAAGCTCCAGGGTGCCATATCCCAGAACCAGCCATTTTGCTTTAATTGGCATAGGAGGGATAAGAAGCAATAACTGAGTATTCGGAAATAAAACACCGAATGCAAGGAGCACCCCGAAAATTGCTCCGGATGCGCCTACTGTGGGAGTGTTAAGCAACATTTGAAGACTATGCATATCGGGATCGGCAAATATCTTACCCTGCTGGAGCACTTTGGTTCCTTCACTTATAACGGCCTGTACGTTTTCAGGACTAAGGCTCTGTATCAGGTGATTATACTGGAAAAATATAACAGTTTCATGAGTTAAGGCTGCTCCTAAACCACATACCATATAGAAAATAAAAAATCGTTTTGGTCCCCATACCTGTTCAAGGATAGGGCCAAAAATGAAAAGAGCGTACATGTTAAAAAACAGATGAGGGAAAATATTGCCATGCATAAACATGTGAGTGACAATCTGCACCGGTTTGAATTGTTCAGAAGCAGGAAAGTAAAGTCCGAGCAAACCATTCAGATCAATGCCAAATACACTACTGGCAGCATAATAAGCTAACATCATCAAGACATTGATCATTATAATATTTTTCACTACCGGGGGTAAATCGAGAATTCCTCTGCCGTATCCGTTCATCTATCAGTTTTTATAATTTTAATTATTCCTCAATTGTCGGGCCAAATTTTGTTCCCCGGTATTGAAGCGACATATTGTCATTGATTTTCAAGCGTTGTTCCAATATCTGGCTCCACCGCATAACTTTATTTAAATCTTTTATCAATTTCATCCAGAGTCATAATACTGATGACAGGCTTTCCTTTTGGAGAATAATTAGGCGACTGACATGCAAATAGTGTATCGAAAAGGTCTTCCATCTCTCCCTGACTAAGGACTTTTCCATATTGTATAGCTGTGGCTCCAGCCATCCCTGATGCCACTTTTTCTTTCGCATTTGTTGCCGGATCAGCAAGTGTGCTTTTATAGTCCTCAAGCAAAATTTCGAGCATAACCACAGGATCTGATGAATCACTGTCGGCAGGTCTGCCATTGATGATTATCTTGTTGCTCCCTGGGTGGTGAAAACTGAAACCGAGAAGACCAAGATCTGTTTCGATTTCCTTCAGAATAATATAATCAGAGGGATTCAGCTCAACAGTTAAAGGGAACATATCTGTCTGGCTGATGGCTCTGTTGTCACTCAGACATTGTAAAAATCTCTCATAGAGCACCCGCTCATGAGCTCTCTTTTGGTCAATAAGCATGAGTCCTGATTTAACAGGACAAACTATATATTTATTCTTTACCTGAAAGAACTTCCTCTGTGATTCCCTTATCTTCTCAAATTGTTCCGGATTCTCATTTTCTTTTTCAAGAGTAGTGTACAGTTTTTCCCAATTTGCAGTATTTTCCCTCTCAAAGCGGTCAATATATCCTGTCCTGTCATTATTTCTTTCTTCTCCGTCAAATGGATTAAACTGCGTATTAATATCTATTCGCGGAGGTTCCGGCATATTGTTTGAGGACCTCATTACAGGAATATCAATCAATCCCTCATTCTCAAAGTCAAGGGAAGGAACAATGTTGAACCTGCCAAGAGCCTCCCTTACAGAAGCCATCAGAATTTGCCAGATCGATCTCTCATCTTCGAATTTAATCTCTGTTTTTGTGGGATGTATATTTATATCGATAGAAGCCGGATCTGCCTCCATGAAAATGAAATATGATGGGATGGCTTCAACAGGAAGTATATTCTGATAAGCCTCCACTACAGCCTTATGGAAGTATGGATGCTTCATAAAGCGGTTATTCACGAAGAAAAACTGTTCCCCATATGTTCGTCGGGCATTCTCGGGTTTACCGATAAACCCTTTAATGCTTATCAAACTCGTTTCTGTTTCAAGTGTAATGAGATCCTGATTGATTTGCTTTCCGAATACTCCGATAATACGTTGTCTTAAATTTGATGCTGTGAGGTTGTAAATCTCAGTGTCGTTATGATGAAGAGAAAACCTGATATCAGGATGTGCAAGTACGATTTTTTGGAATTCATTGACAATATGTCTGATCTCTGTGTTATCGGATTTGAGAAATTTCCGTCGGGCAGGAATATTGAAAAAAAGATTTTTAACCGAAAAACTTGAACCAACAGGGCAGCTACACGGCTCCTGTGTTTCAACTTTTGAACCGCTTATAACCACCAGTATTCCAGTTTCATTTTCGGTCCGGCGTGTCTTCAGTTCGACCATAGCAACAGCAGCAATCGATGCAAGCGCTTCACCACGAAATCCTTTTGTTGTTATCGCAAACAGATCCTGAGCCGATGTGATCTTTGATGTGGCATGCCGTTCAAATGACAACCTGGCATCAGTTTCCGTCATTCCTGAACCGTCATCAATTACCTGAATTAAGGTTTTACCGGAATCTTTAATAATTACTCTTATATTCTTGCCTCCTGCATCAACTGAATTCTCAATCAACTCCTTAACTACAGAAGCAGGCCTTTGAATTACTTCTCCTGCAGCAATCTGGTTTGCTACCGAATCGGGCAAAAGCTTTATCACATCAGACATTAATTAAACTTTTATGGTAGATACAGCTAACCTGTGACCCTAAAACATATTCAGAATAAGTGTTGTGCATCATTATACTGAACAATTTTACAAATATATAAATAATTGGTACATAACTTTTAGTAATGGAGTCTGTGGGCCTGTCTGATAACTTTAATGTAAATTAGTGTTCAGTTTATTATCTTTGATAAAAATACTGGGGAAATGAAAAAACTTTTTGTCCCATTTATTATCATATTCTTAATCCTTTGTCAGGGTTGCTCGCATAAGAAACCTGAAAATCATATTAAAGTTATGACTTTAAATGTAAGATATGATAATCCGGAGGATAGCCTCAATGCCTGGCCATCCCGGGCATTGCAGGTCTGTAATTTTATAATGGCTGAAAAACCCGATATACTTGGTATGCAGGAGGTATTGTGGCATCAGTACCAGGTTCTTGATTCTGTTCTTGCCGATTATTCCTCTATTGGTATCGGAAGGGAAGATGGTTCAAAACTGGGGGAGATGAACCCTGTTTTCTTCAGGAAAGGCAAATTTGACATGGTAAGGAGCATTACCTTCTGGCTATCTGATTTTCCAGATGTTCCGGGTTCTGTAGGATGGGGATCATCATTGCCAAGAATTGTAACTTGGATGGAATTCGTAGACAAGAAAACCCATAAACATTTTTTCTTTTTTAATACACATTTTGCACATGATTCCGAGTCCGCAAGACTGATGAGCTCAAGGGTTCTTCTTAAAGAAGTTGACAGAATCTCTGAAGGCTTCCCTTTTATTATCTCAGGTGACTTTAATATGCCTCCAACCAGCACAGGCTATTCTATTTTAACAGGTCCTGATGAAAGCGTCCCTCTCATAAAGGATTCATATGTAATTACTGAGAAGCGTCCCTCAGGTCCTGTCTATACGTTTAATGGATTCTCCGATAAAACAAAATCGGAACGAATTGATTATATATTTGTAAGAAATGGAATGAAAGTACTTGATTATAAGACAGTTATTAAAAAAGAACAGGGCATATTCATTTCTGATCACTGGCCCGTAGAGGCAGTTGTTGCTCTTGACTGAATAATTGTCCTGCTGTTTTGCAGTCACTTAGTCACTTACTTTCTTCGCTTATCCGTCTCTAAGTCCTTCTTCAAGCCTTTGAGCCCTAACGCCTTTGCGCACTTTCGTCTTTCCCATTGTGCCTTCTAAGCAGTTTTCCTGTAACGTCTTACTGCAAGACTCGTTGAACATACAGCAATTATGATCAGGGAAATAATCTCCCGGCTGACATCATGCATTGTTGAACCCTTTAGCATAACCATCCTGTTTATCTTCATCAGATATGCGACAGGATTAATCATATTGATTGTCTGGGCCCAGTCTGGCATACTTTCGTATGGAGTAAAGAGGCCGCTCATAAGCATAAAAATTATCATGCAGAAAAAAGCTATAAACATGAACTGCTGCTGTGTCCCGGAGAAGGTCGAAATCAGTAAGGCCAGCCCTAACACTGCAATCAGAAATATGAAAGCACATGCGAAAAGCAATACGACACTGCCAACAAAAGGGATATTGAATACCAGTTTCCCCAAAATAAGGCCAAGCGATAAATCGATTAGGCCAATAATAAGGAAGGGCACCATTTTAGCAATTATGAGCTGATGTTTTCTTACAGGCGTTACATTTAGCTGTTCAATAGTACCAACTTCTTTTTCTCTTACCATGTTTAGACCGGCAAGAAGAAATCCTATTACTGTTACCAGTAGTGTAAGAATGCCAGGTAGCATATAATGTTTGTAATTAAGCATTTCATTATACCAGAACTTGTTTGTAATATTAATTTGCGGCACAGGTGCCAGAGGAACAGAATTCATATTTTCAGTAACGATATTCATATTGTAGTCGCGGATTACACCTGTCAGGTAGGCCCATGAAAGTTGTGCAGTTGAGGCATTTATTGCATCTATGGATGCCATTAATTTTGCTGGTTTTCCGTTTCCCAGGTCTTTTCCGAATCCTGAAGGGAAATTAAGTATCAGATCGAATTTATTTTTGTGTAAAAGATTGTCAGCTTCATTCCCGGAAAATGTTGAAAAAGTTACTTTGAAGAATGTCGATCCTTCCAGTTTGCTTATTAAGCCTCTTGATTCTGGGGTAAGATCATTATCAATAATGCAAAGCCTTACATTCCTGATTTCGAAAGTCACAGCAGGTACCAGTATCAGCATCTGTGCAATTGGAACTATGAAAATAGCCTTGGATATGAACTTGTTCCGAAAAATCTGAAGAAATTCTTTTCGTATAAGATATAATATTGTTCTCATCTTACTTAATTTAACCTTTTGTCATTTTACATTTACCTTTTTCAAACACGAAATAAACAGAATATCAATTAATTAAATCTCTTTTGTTTTCTCCATGTCTCCCATGTCTCCCATTCTCCCCTTCTCCCCTTCTCCCTTTCTCCCATTCCTTCCTATTCGAGCCTTATCTTGAACTTCCTTACACTGAGTCCTATGAATACCGTAGTCATAGAAATCAGGATAAGAGTTTCTTTCCACACATATATGAATCCGGTACCTTTTATCATAATACTTTTAATAATTGTTATAAAATATCTTGGTGGTAAAACGTAACTAATTAATTGATATATTTTTGGCATATTTTCAATTGGATAAATAAAGCCTGACAGTAGTATAGTTGGCAGCATCATGCCTACTAAGGAGATGAATATTGCCTGTTGCATATTTGAGGATACCGTTGAAATAAGTATTCCAACTGAGAGGCTTAACATAATATAGAGCATTGATTCGGCCAGAAGCAGAATGATATTTCCTTTAACAGAAAGCCCAAATACCAGCCAGGAAAGCAGCAGTATAAGGACCACGTTTATGAATGACAGCAGGAAATAAGGCACTACTTTCCCCAGGATAATCTGTATTGGCTTCAGAGGTGAAACAAGAAGTACCTCCATGGTTCCGAATTCTTTCTCCCTTGTAATAGTTACTGATGTCATGAGAGCGCATATGAGTATGAGTATCATTGTAATGACACCAGGTACAAACATATGCTGGCTTTTTAGTTCGGGGTTATAAAACATTTTAACTTCAGGCTGAATCAGGATTGAGTTGCTGGTCTGAATTCCCATTAGATCCTTGTTGAAGGCAGATATAATTGCCACTGTATAGTTCGTAACCAGAGTTGCTGTATTTGGCTCTGAGCCGTCGGCGATGATATTCAGGTTGGCTTTTCCTTCGCTGATTAGTTTTTTGGCAAAATCTTTTTCAAAGATTATTACCTCTTTTGTTTTCCCTTTTCTGAATATGTCCTCAATCTCATTATAACTTGTGAGATTTTCTGTCTGTTTGAAGAAACCAGAGGAAATTATTTTATCGGTCAGCTTTAGCGACATTTCATCTTTTGAAAGGTCAAGAAATGCCACTCCGGCATTTTTAACATCGGTACTTACAGCAAAACCGAAAATAAGTATCTGTGCTACAGGTATCCCGAAAATAATAAAGAGTGTCCTGTAATCCCTGAAAATATGCAGGAACTCTTTTCTGACAAAACCCAGGAATCGTTTCATATTTAGTTATTTACCGGTCTTGCTATTTTAATAAATACCTCTTCAACTGTATCCGCATTATATTGTTTTTTAAGATTTTCAGGAGTATCCAGTGCTACTATTCTGCCTTCGCTCATGATTGAGATCCTGTCGCAATATTCAGCTTCATCCATATAGTGTGTTGTAACAAAAACTGTTATGCCCTGTGATGCGGTTTCATATATCATTTCCCAGAATTGTCTCCTTGTTATTGGATCAACACCGCCTGTTGGTTCATCGAGGAAAACAATTTTAGGTTCATGAAAAATTGCTATTGAGAACGCCAGTTTCTGTCGAAGCCCCAGGGGAAGATCAGCGATCAGTTTATTTCCGTATTCAAAAAAATTTAATTTTTCAAGGAGGCTTTCTGTTCGTTCTTTAATCAGGGACTTCTTCATAC
>Ga0302271_10002843_pt1 | contig 15214 bp, 14 predicted proteins | sample III_Bog_N1_1_FD_198767 | JGI IMG/M metagenome (GOLD analysis project Ga0302271, IMG submission 198767) | Peat permafrost microbial communities from Stordalen Mire near Abisko, Sweden - III_Bog_N1_1 | ecosystem: Environmental > Terrestrial > Soil > Wetlands > Peat | place: Sweden: Abisko... | reverse complement strand
TACGTTGATCCAGGCACGTGTTTCGTACGGGTTAAAGGTCGAAATTTTATTTCCGTTGCTCAGGGTTATTGCCTTGTTGATATATTCCAGGGCTCTGGCAGTATCCCGGGTATATTCCATTTCATTCATGATAACAAAAAAGTAGTTCTTTAGCCGGGAAGGTTCCTTTTCCACTGCTTTTTTAAAACACGCATAGGCTTTATCCTGTATGTTTTCATCGTTGAATGCAATTCCGTTGAGAATAAGACTGTCTGTTGCATCCGGCTTCCCGGTCAGAATTTCTTTCCGGACAATCCCGTACGGTGTGGTTCTCTGGTATTTATCTTTCCATGCCATGTCTATCTTCTGATTCTGCCGGTTGATCTGTTTATCCATCATGGCATAATTCATGCGGCTGTCCCGATAGGTCTTCAATTCACGGTACACGTTGTCAATCTCCGACAGGTACACTGAATCCGTACTTGTCAGGCGGCTGTCTTCGATCCACTTCATGCCATGTACAATCCGTGATAAATTCCAGGCATATTTGCCGCTATACATGCTGGTTGTATCCTCCTGATAATACAAGGGTCCACCGTATGACCTTACCACCTGACTACTGGCATTCAGGCTGCATAGGATAAGTACAATCCATATGAATTCAATCCTTTTCATATACTTCGTTGTTTGAACTGACTTTGCCTGCATAGTAATCTGACAATAATGTGATTCAATAGAAATGGTTGGTTTTTATTATTAACGTGAGTTCTATAGATCAATCACGTTAAATCATTAATTCCGCTATTTAATTATCCGATGCACCTGCTGTATCTGATTCTGCCCGAAAACAAATACTAAGATCCATTGTTGGTAGAATGCGGACTGAATTAAATTCAACCCGATACATCTCCCGGATGTTTGCAAGGTCAGTATGTATTGCTGAGCGAATACCCTTTCATCAGAAGCGAAAAGCCAGCCCCATTCCGTTTTGATTCATGCCCAGTCTGATATCGTACTTTTCAATACGGGATGTCGTTTCCTCATGATTATAGGCATTCACAGCTTTTCTCACCTTCTTATTGGCTGAACTTACAATAGGAATGTCTATTACAATCAGGCCGCACCCTACAGCCGCTAACATCCAGTTTGGTTTTCCACCACCGATAGCTGTACCTATCGGGTATCCGATCAAAAAACCTCCGGCATATCCTAACACAGTGGCAAAACCTGAATTTCCTTTGGCTGATTTCAAATATCCCATTGCTACAGCATTGTTTTGCATGATGACCGCCATTTTATCCACGGTTAAATTTTCGTTATTCAACGTATACTTGTTTCCTGAATACTGGATGGTGTCTTTAACAGGAGGAATTACCTGCTGCTGTGCCGGGAGGATTGTGCTCTTTTGTTGCATGTTTTCGATAACTTCCTGTGAATAAATGGTCGTGCATAGAAGCATGGAAATAAATAGAATCAGTGATTTTTTGAACATAGTGAATCAGTTTTTAGAATTTATATAAGTAATTGTTAAATAATATATTCGCTAATTCGTTGATTTTTTATACTTATTCCTTTTCATATCCCTCATATAATGACCTCCGTATCAAGGAGTATGGGGATTTTTGACATTCATTTTAATGTAAATTTTACCCATGCAAATATAGGGAACACTTTTTAATATTGCAATATAGGATTGTAAATACATCTAATACATAGTCTTGTATGACATCCCGATAGTTATCGGGACTCAGCAACAAGTTAAACCATTATCTCATTTAATGAAGGACATATCCGGAAGGACTGGACTTGTGCAGAATCGAATTAAATAGTTTTGGATATTCGGGGAATTCCTCTGTTTATCTCTATATTGTTTTAGAGTTCAACACACTACTAAGCATCGCCACTCCTAATTCAGTAAATGCAAAGGGTGCATACTTAACATTATAACCTCTTCCTGTTTTCAAGGTCACAAATTGTGATCTTGAAAACTCCAGCACTTCATCGGGGGTAAGTTCAAACATAAAGTCATCGCCCTCAAAACGGTCTATATTACGCCTTACAGCCTGTTTCAACACTCTTGTTTCAATGCCATACATTTCGGCTAAATCAAAATCAATCATTACTTTATAGCCCCTTATTGTATGAATTTTGTTCTGAATAAGTTGTAATTCCATTGTTTGATTGTTTAATTACTACTTGTTATTTTATCACCCCAAGATTATTTTTCATAAATACCATTGGGTTGTAGAACAGCTCGTTCAGCTCTTTTATGTTCATCGTGAGCCAGCTTGCACACCCATAGTCGTAAAACGATTTCCGTATTTCAAGGTGCAGGTGGTCATAATTACCACGGTATTTCTTTGTTTCTTCGCGGGTATACAGGCGGGCTATTTTGGTGTGTTGATCTACCTGTGTGCCAACGGTTACATAGAGTTCCATTAAATGCTTGTACGAAGTAAATATCAACTGCCCGTTTTTCAACAGATGCTTTATCACAATGGTTTTATGCGGATGATCCAGCTGAATGGAACAAACTACGCCTTCCGCCATAGGATATACTACTACCTGACCCGTTTTGTTTGCCGGTATCATATCTGTAGCCGTATGGATATGACCTTTCAGGTAGGATTCCCGATGATCGCCAAAAATACTGATCACCCGGATCGTACGGATATCATACCGATTTCGGGTATTAAAAGGTATCATCCACGAACTAACTACCCTGGTTGGCTTACTGTCCAGGTAAGCTTCCTTGTAATACGAACGTGTTGATTCTATATAGCTGTTTTTATCAATTGCCCGGACTGATATACAGGCAAAGGTAGACAGGATGGCAATAAGTAAAGGGTATTTCAATCGGTTCATGCTTAATTTCAGGTGATTTTCTATAGTTATAATTTTAAGTAAAAGGTCAAACCGATTGTACTAATTAATTGGAACAATTAAATATCATATTTTTATTCCAATAAAATAGAACGCGGAAATCAGTGTTCTATTCTTTATTAGATACTACATTATATCCTTTTCCCAACTTAACCTGGAACGTTTATTTTCTTTTCCTGATTTTTAGAAGTTTTATCTTGATTGCTTTCCCTTTGGCTGTTAACCGGTATCGTTGTTCCTGATGGGTTGGAATTTCAGGAATGGTCATTTCAATATAATCTGCTTCTAACGATGGATTCAGATAGTTTGCTATAAAATTAACTCTATCCTTTAATCCCAATACTTCCTGTATCTCTGTCCGTTTCAAGTCTCCATCCAAAACCAACAAAACTCTTTTTACTGCTTCTGTAACTTCCTCAGCTTGTCCGGTCGCTTGCACGGTCGCTTGTCCGGTAGCTTGCACGGTAGCTTGTTGGGTAGCTTGTTGGGTAGCTTGTAGGGTAGCTTGTAGGGTGGCTATTCCTGTATCATTTTCACTGTCTGTATCTTGTGCGGCTTCCAGAGGATTTTTTCCACCTGCTTGCCCGGTAGTTTTTAGTGTACGCCAGATAATTGTTTTAAAGTTTTCTTCCTGTATGAATTCCGGTTCTTTCAGGTTTTTCGCTGCACACAAACGGATAATATCCCCGGTACCTGTCCCTAAGCGTTCGATAAATCCGGCCAGATACATGGGTTCTGCCAATAACGGATTAGCCGGTATGGAATTATGTGGGTGACGAAGTTGTTCAGGACTTAATCCCAAAGGCAGAACCCCCGGATTCCATATTTCCAGGCGGTCTTTAAAGAGCATGACCTGAATGCTTCCGTTGCTGGTATAATCACGGTGGGCAACAGCATTTACAATTGCTTCCGAAACTGCAGCACGCGGTAGTTCATACTCAATAGGAACCTGCGTACTTTCATCCCGTGTACCAACCGATACATCTATTTTGGATAAGACGAAATCAACTGCCTGATTTACCAAATGGAATACATCTCCTTTGTATACCTGATAAGCAGGAATCGGTTTTACTATATCAAAACCATGGAAGTGAGCACATTTCACTTCCGAGCTAATAAAAAAACGTTGTGGTAGTTTGCCAAACAACAAGATAGCGGCATTACTTACATTGCCCGAACCCATTAAGTTCAAATGTGTAAGAATTGTCTCCGGGGAAGAATCAACAGGCAAAGGAAAAGCTCTTTTTGCTTTGGCAATGTGGACAAACTCCCTGATTTTATCGTTATCCAGGTCTTCAAGCGTTGCCTTCTCATTCATGGTTGCATCGAAAGGACCCGTACGGATAATTTCTTTCTCCTTCAGGTAATTTACCAGTGAAGCATATACCCCTGAATTCAGGTCATCCCCTGCATGAAAGCATTTACGGATAAGGTTAATCCCTACCTTTTGAATCAATGCTGACATCTTGGGGTGGCGTACGATAGTCGAATCTTCCGACATGTAAACAAGCCTGGTTTTATGATACCGGCTTGCCTCGTCGTATTCCCTTTCTGTAGGTGAAATGCCTTCCGCATCCTCAGTTCCATATTGTAAACCAAACAGGCCAAGGTATATATCGCATTTAGATACTTCTTCCGTGTAAACTGCATCTACTCGTTGGTCTTTAGCCGGCAGGTTCTCAAATAAGAATGGTTCAAAAAAAAGCCCTAACAACGGGTCACTGTGCAAATAGCTGAAAAGACCCTGCCGCTCTGCTGCAAATTCATTCTGAACGCTACTGATAAAGATCTTAAGTTTGCCCATAACAATGCTTTTTAAAAAACAAACTGGATGAACGGATCTTTCACGCCTAAACGATGAGTCTCTGTCTTATGCCTGAAAGCTGTTGTATATAAGTGTTTTATATTTTATAAGCCGGTTGCAAAGATATAAAAAAGATTGTATTTCCAGCCCTGCGATCAATTATTTTTCAATCTTGTTTATAAGCAGTTTTATGTGTCCCTTTCAGATACCCATCAGCGTGTGAGGGACAAAAATTATCCTTAAAGTAATTCCAATAATCAATCAGATAGATGTTGGCATCCCACACATACGTTCGTTTTTTTTCTGATGCTGATAAAATAATTTATCGGATCTTGTCCCATAGGTTCAACCAACCGGCAACTTGTGCCCTCCTCGCGTATTATGGAACGTTTTGAGCAACTTTCTTCCGGTAATTGGAATAACCCCTCATATTTGCAATATCTTTTAAATTTGCTTGCCTAATTTGGGGTGTTTGCTTTTAACATAGCGCTCATTCAAAGATCAAAAGGTTTAATCCGTAATAAACTCCTTGTAAGCAGAAATTTTTAATGCCAGTCGTTTTTCCAGATATTCGTTTGTGCTTCTCAACTCCTCCAGAATAAGATCAGCTTCGAGCAGGTAGTTTTGTTTCTTTTCAGTGGTCCAGGATAGGGGAGGTTCCTGCAGGTTTGTGATTCTGTCTGCCAGCTTAACGGCACGTACTTCCGGCACACAGTTTTTAATACGCAGCAGGCTATCCATCATTTGTTCTTCGTGGGGTAAATCCGTATTCTTGGTAAGTGCCTGCACGCCGGTAGTAACTGCTATCCCGAATACTTCTTCAAGTTCTTCTTCAGTAACCACCGTATCTTCCAGGACATCATGAAGCAAAGCCACCTGTATGGCAAACTCCGTATCAAAGTCTTTGCTGTGTGTCCCTGCTACCAGTATTTCCATGGCCACATTACTCACATGTACGTAATACGGTATAATGCTGTCGGGCAAAGTTTGCTGCAACAGAGCGTGTTTCTCTGCAGCATAGCGAAGGGTTTTTTGATAGGTATCCTGGATTTCCATATAACAGTTAATTATTCACGGCTGGAGCCTAACATCTTACTTTGTCGTTGCATGAAACTTCGCCAAATTATTTAGACAACAACTAATAGGGGGTGCAGAAAAAGATTTTATTTCAATGCTGTTAGATATTTTAGTTAACCCCAGTTTTTTATCCAAAACTCATCAAAAACATCATTCCCTGTAAGTTTTAATTCCTTTTCAGTTGGCCATATTAGCTCTCTGATTTCATCCATGGTGAATGCCTTGTAATTGGCTTCTTCACAAAGATTCTTATCTTCAAAGGGTGTTTTCTCAGCGATAGTAAAATACACATAATGCCTGTTAATAAAATTGGAATTTTCATATTCATCTTCAAAAATCTTATGGTAACGGTTTAATTGATCACCATGTAATTTTGAATATGCTTTATCCTCTATCAGTAAGGCATGTTTTGATTCTTTATTTTCTTTGTCAACTAAAATTATTTCAGCACATAGATCAATTTGTCTCCATTGTTTCCATGTTTTTACAGAACGAACTGATAAAGAATCAATATCTATTTTAGTAGCATTTCCGAATAACAATATGGAAAGAATTTGTCTACAATACCCACATACTGAATCATTTCGATTTTCAGTTTCACTTGTCATTCGCAATGTCCAGGATAAGAAATAATCAATAACTGATTCTTTATTGTCAGTCTTGCTTTCATCCATCATAAAAAGAGAGATGCTTGTTTCCATAAAATTATTATTTTAATGTTTATAATATTTACTCATTCCATTACTTACTCAATTACTTTATGATTTTTCCTTTAAAAAGTACATAATCATAGACGTTATAAAATATGACCTTTATTTTTGCTAAAGGCTCGAATCACGTATATACTCAATTTGGTATTAACCGAGGAGGTTTATATAAAGTCAATTAGCAATTCAGTATCCATTCATCATGTAATTCGGCCCACTTTTTAGAAAAGGCTCCAAGTCTTGCAGCATTCCTTGGATGACAAAGTGGTATAACAGTATATATTATTTTGTTTATTTCTATATCATGTTTTCTACCATATCCCTCAAAATCGGACAACTTTTTTCTTTTGTCAAAATACTTTAAGAACCATTGAATTGGTAAATCACCTAAAAGTATAATTGTTTTGGCACCCGAAGTTTCAAGTTCTCCCAAAATATCCACTTTTCGTATCTCTGCATTTATCTTCAATTCATTTACATCAAAATCAGGTATTGTGGCAAATGGAAGATTATATTTATTTGTTTGGACAATTTCATTATAGATATTTACAGCTTTCTTTTGATTTATATTCACTCTTGATTCCGGCAATAAATCACATAACCATGCCTGTTCTCTTGAATACCCAAGTGGCTTTAAAAACAAATCGTCTAAAGCAACTCCTGAAGGACCATTCAGGTTTTTATCGGCCGGTACTAATTTGCCAAGTTCTTCCGGGGTATGGATATCTGCAATTGTCTTTTCAACTCCTTCGCCTGTCCAGAATATCTCAGGCTCACTTGCAACAGCTAATGCCTGAACTTTTATATTCCCATCTTTATCTAACCATTTAGCATGAACAGCACTTGCATAGACTCCCAAAACAAAAACTTCTTTGTTTGGTGTTGTGTCATTTTGTTGAACTTTGGTCAATTTCTCACTAAAAGGGAAATATTAGTCATTCATATATTCGATGTTATATTGTTAAAAACCATATTGATTTTCATTGCAAGTTATGTTGCACAAAATTGAAAAAAATAAAGAAAAGGCTTTTTATTAGGTTCTGTTTTGTTTTGTTTTGGTTGCAAATATATGCATTTATTTTATAATTTAACTGTTTTAAGAAGCCTTTTAAATTATCATTTTAATGCCATTTTCTGCTAATCTTTTCAAGACATATTCAACTGAAAAATAAAAGTGGTGAAATTGTATAGTACAATTTCACCACTTATTAAAATATCAAATCATTTCCTTTTTCAAATAGACCTTACTTGCTTATAAGTGTGATTGAAAAACCTACTGGCCAGACAATATTCTTTGTTCAAATAATGTAACTATATACTTGAGGGTATGTATATATTCGGAAAGATTGATATTGAAAATAAATAGATTTACATTTTTGGTATTAACGTTTCCATTTTCAATGTATTTGTTTTAACATCCCAAATTGCAACTTTCATCTTTTTAATTATTCTACCATCACCAAAATCAAGCAAATCTTCTCGTTTATATACATTAAGTATTTTATTTAGACTTCCTAAATCATTTGAAGTAATCAAAAATGCTTCTTCTGGATCAATTAATTTACAATATGACCATAATTGGCCTAAATCTCTGAGTGTAAAACTCGTTACTTTCGCTTCAATAAAAAAAAGTTTAAATGAAATATCGTTTTTTACTATACCTAAAATGTCGATCTGAATATCAACTCCAGTTGCTATATCACAACGAATACCAAATTTTCTAAGAACTCTATCCAAACGTTCACTATGTGCATCAATAGTAATAATTTCTTGATGTTTATAATTTGTTTCAAGATATGATTGCAACCAAATTCTCATTGGTTCGTATAATTCAAACTCTTTCATTTCTTATATCCTAGATCATTTGCAATTTCCTTCCATGAAGAATAATGTTTACCACGAATTGAACTTGGAATAAACAAATCATTCTCAGAAGGATGTATAGGTTTGGTCTTTTTTGAAACTCTACCTTCCCAATAATACTTATGAGTAAAAGCAACGACATCTTTACCTCTTTCAATAATACCGTCACTTAATTCCTCTGCAAAATTGGATAATGCTTCTTTCTTATGTAAGACAGCAAAACCAATTTTCTCAAATTCATTTGCCCATATTTTTATCTGGTGCTCTTTCTTCCAAAAATTCGGTTTCCCTTCATTGTATTTAGTTAATTTACCGTCTCTAATATTTGGATGAGCCCAATCAATTGTCTGAATAGGAATATCAACATCTTTAAGTAAATTACATACATCGATTACCAACTCCCAATTATGTGGAATTTCTAAATATACACGATGACAATAAGGTTCAAAGAAGTAATTACTTCTTCTAATATATCCAGTTGTATCAGCAAAACCTCTGAGGAAATATATTTTCTCTACTTGACTAAAAGAGAATATATCTTTACTTATTCGAATGTTTTCGTGTGATGAAGCACGACCAACATATCTTAATAACTCTCTTATTAAATAATCGGTATTGGGTTTACAGAAAGACAAAATCGTATTTGTAGCTTGTTGAGTGAAAGTAATTCCAGCACCAATAAGTGGCTCAATTATTCCTCGTATGTCTGAAATGCTTGCTTTTACATATATTTTTACATCTTGATCGTTTTCAGTTACTAACTTTTTGTGTGGAATATCAACAGAAACAATAGTTTCTGTTGCACCTCGTTTAATTTCTCCATTGCCACAAATTAATCCAAGCAGATAAGCCATTTCTACATTCATAACAGAACCAGATTTAATTCAGACCTATATGAAATCCTCGACTAAATAATTCACGAGTAATTCCATTATTGTTAATTCTGAAATTATAATTGTCTCTGTAAAAAGAATTTTTAGTTGTTTTACGAAGATAATCAGATGGCATGTCAGTTACTGTTACAAAATATATGCGTAGTTCTACATCCCATTTATTAGCATCTGGTTTTAAGGTAATTATGCCATCTGTATTTGCTGTTAAATGTTGCTTAAAGTCTAAATTATACTTAGCTATAAATTTTTGTATTTTTTCTGGCTTCGCTTCTACTTCTATAAAAACATGTTGTCCAGATTGTTTGATAAATAGAATTAAATCTTCAATATTCATAATAATTTATTTTTTAATAAATATGAGTAAATATTCATGTACTTTGTTTATTCTAAATTTATAAGGGTAACCTAAAGGTCGCATATTATTATAATCTGATTGTCTATCCCAAATTATCAAATCATCATAAATATATCCAATTTCTTTTAAAGCAGTTGATAAATCACTATGCAATGGATAAAATTCACTTTTCTTTCTTATATCCATAACATTAACAATACAATAGCCACCTGTTTTTAAAACTCTTTGAACTTCACCAAATAATTGTTTAAGACTATCAATAAAGTCTGTATAATTTGGAATATTACCTACATCATTCAAATTATCTGAATAGTTAATTGAGTCTTTCATATCTGCACTTCTCTTCATGTTGAGTATATCCCAATATGGAGGTGAGGTTAAACATAAATCAAAATGCTCTTCTGGCAATTTCTTTAATTCTTCAAAGCTATCCCCATTGATTATTTGTATTTTAGAGTCATTTTCTATTCTTATCGTAGATATTTCACAAAATTCTTTAGACAAGTCGATACCTACAGCATTTAAATTAAGATTATGACACGCTACTACAGTTGAACCGATACCATTAAAAGGGTCTAATACTTTACAATCAGATTTTGCAAATGTTTTAATAATCTTCTCGCATAGCTCTACAGGATATGAAGCAGGGTGTTTAAAATCTTTTTCAACTTTTGTCTTGCTTAAGTTTCTCCAAATACTAAAAGAGTTTTGAAGCCATTCTTTTCCAGTTAATTCATTACATTTTTTAGAATATTCCATTATTTTGCCACTTATTTGACTGAACCAATTTCATCTCATTATCAACATATTGAGATTCAATTTTTTCAAATTTGTAAATTTTATAAATCAATTCATTTAATATTTCAACATTATCAAACCAAGATTTCGACATATATTCATCTATCTCAATTTTTTCAACCAATATAACAATTTCACCAAAATGAGGTGATTCCATATCTGGTAATGGTATTTTTTTTAGATATTTTGCATCTGTGTGCATTGTAAGTCTTGAATAATTGTAACAATAATGATAGAGATAAAAGTTGCAAAGTCTTGAGTGTAAAACTCCAAGTATAAACTTACACATCTTTTTATTTCCATCTGTTAATATTGTAACTGTTTGACTTGCTTTCATTTTACCAGCAAAAGCTGCGATTATACCTGACTCAGTACTATAAATATTTTGTATAAATATTTGATTACCATCTAAATTTGATATTGTATTTTTAAAACCAAACTTTCTAATTTCCTTTCCAATTATGGCATCTTGATTAATTGATTTTCCTCTTCCTATATATCCAAGACAAACATCAGTTAGCTTTTGGTACATTGAGTTCAATTTATTGTAAATTGAAACATCTTCATCGCTCTTGAAAAGTATTATTTCATTCGAAAAATAATTTTGACTAACTTGAGTTTGAGTTACAAACTGATTTTCTACAAGTTTTTTTATAACTATATTATTGTTAATGGGAATACAATTTTTAATATTTAATATAATTTGCTCACCTCGTACATCTTTAAAATAAGCCCCAATATCAACAATTGAAACTATAGTTTTGAGTTTCAATAATTCTTTTCTTAATTTGCTATAAGAATTTACATGTAAAAAATTTTTAGGAATAATATATGAAATTATTCCTTCTGGTTTTATCATTTCTAAAGCTCTAATTAAAGCTGCAACAAATAAATTATTTCCAGATCCAGCTACTATTTTGTTAAAAACATTGTCATTTGTCTTTAATATTGTATTCTTATCAATCGGTGAATATGGAGGGTTTCCAATTATAAAATCCACTTTATCATTGATAGATAATTTATTTAGTGTTGTTTTTCCATTATTGCCCAAAGAATCAAATTCTATACAAATAACGTTAGGTATATTATTCACACAGAAACTTACTGCAAATTCATCATTATCAATACCGTATACATTATTAAGTCCTTTATTCTTAGCAGAATAAATAAAACTTCCAGCGCCACAACAAGGATCTAAAATGATAGAATCTTTATCAATATTTAAGTCATCAACCATTTTTTGAGACAAAAATAAATCAGTATAATAAACACCATTATTTTTCTTGAAATTTGTTGTTATAGACGATTCAAATTTCGACATTTTAAATGTGTAATCGAGAACAGTAGTCATTATTATAATATGTTAAATCTATTTTACAAAGATAGAATTTAATTTCACTCTTTTCTACAACATAATAATTAAATTTATTCTCAATATGTTATGTTTGATATCATATATAATTTGCTGAAAATGAATTTCTGTTTTTATATAAACAACTAAAATACATGTGTAAAATAACAGTTATAACTTTTTTAAAGAATTTCACATTAAGTACTCTTAGTTAGATTTAAGTTTATAAAACTCTTATTGAATTAAATAATTATGATTTTATTCATTTAGGTGATCTTCAATAATTAATTTGCAAATTTTCTTAATAATGTTTTAACCTCATTTAAATGTTCAGTTGTTTCAACTATCAATGCACAACTAGGTCCATTCCAAAATTTTTGTACACTGGCTGCTAATTGTTTTATAGTATGGTGTTTTATTTCATTTCTTGTTTTTTCCTCAGATTGCATAATTATGATTCTGAGCTTCTTATTTGAAATTAGAAAAAATGAAACATTCTTATCCTTTTTAATAGCAATATAATGTTTCTTTGTGTTGAATATTAATGTTGGATTTACATTCAACAAATCAGTTTTTAACTCATTATATATTTGTCTTACAACCTCTGTGCTACCTTTAAAGTGGAAATCTTCGTTATATTCTACTTCTTCCGAATTGTCTAAAATATCATCTTCTATCTCTGCAAATTCAAGATTTTCAAATTCAGGATGCATAGTATAAATAATTTCATCATTATTTATGAATTTTTTAATCTGAATTAATTTAAGCATTTTCCCCCAAGTATCAGAATAGGTGTCAATTATCTCAGGGAGTTCTTTTTTATCGCCATCAATGATAAGTAATACATTTTGACTTCGATCAAGCGTATCCTTGACAAACTTATAGATTTCCTTTTCACCTAAAAACTTTTTGAATTCCTTTTTAAGGTCTTCATCATTACTTATAAATTGAAATATCTTTTCAACAAGTTCATTTTGACTTTTAAAGTTTTTGTAGAAACCGAAGAATTTTGTGATTTGGGGGAATATGTGGCTATAAAAGTCGTGCTTTGCTAATTCTACTTCTACAATGTAAAACTCCGGATTTTTTTTGTCAGATAAATCAAATAGAAATCCGTCTGGAATTGAGTTTCCTATGCTTTTGGTTAGTATTTTTCTTTTAGCATCAATGTAAATTGAATTTGAACCAAAAAACTGTTTTGAATTTAGTACAACTTCTTTTTCAAAATCTGATTCTAAGCTAAATTGAAACTGGTGGAAGGTCTTCTTATTGGAAAAAAGTTTCATAATTCAGATTTAAAGATTTCCACAAAAATACATATTATATTTAACAGATCAATTACATAAAGTAAAATAAAATTATGTTTATTAATTAATTTTTATTTTAATTATTTCACAAGTTGTGCAATTGTTGTGCAAATTTGACCAAAATACATACTAAGTTGTAGACATTCAGTATATAAAATAGACTAACTTAGTACTAAATATACCATAGCAAAAGAGACAGTCAAATGAAAATGTGACTGTCTCTTTTATGGAATATATGTTTCGTTATTAAATCATATAAGTGTAAATTCTCCGTGCTTGCCTCACCGGATATTATTCTTCAATTTTCCAATTTGATAATTATTTTTGCTTCTAAATGAACTTCTTTAAACCAAAAAGTCCCTGACACAAGCTGCATCAGGGACTTTCTAAATTATAATAGTGGTATTTATCTCCTTCTTCCAAAGATTCTCAATAGGAACAGGAACAAATTAATAAAATCCAGGTACAGCATCAATGATCCGATAATAGCCATTTTCTGGTTTTCTTCCGTATTTTCCTGATTCATCAGTGCCTAGATTTTTTGGGTGTCATAGGCTGTCAGTCCGACAAAGATCAGTACGCCAATGCAGGATATTACCAGGTCGAACATGGAGCTTTTCAGGAAGTAATTGACTACGGAAGCAATGATCAGTCCGATTAATGCCATGATCAGTAAACCGCCTATCGAGGTAAGATCCTTTTTGGTGGTAAACCCGTAAATGCTCATAACCGCAAAGGTACCTGCCGAAATAAAGAATGTAGAGGCAATGGACGATTTTGTGTATGCCAGGAAGATACACGACATGGTTACGCCCATCAGCATCCCGTCCCACCGGATATAAATCTTATTCAGTTATACAAAAGGTCATGCTTGTAGTTGGGATATGCCATCCTAACTGTATGTATTATAAGGATTTGTAGTCCGTAAACTTTTAAACTCAAACGATTATAACTTGCTACAACCCTTAACTACTGATAACTCTCGGTAACCAATCTACTTTCGTGTTAGTAGCAAAATAAACTTATCATCATAACGATTCCGGATATCCATATTAATAGGTATTATAACATGCAAATTATTTGATTGCAAATCATTATAATACAGATGGTTGAGGTTGCAAATCTCAGCCACAAGCATTACTCTTTCCTTATTTAATGAAGAACATTTCCGGAAGGACGGGGGTCTTCCTCTTTTTCTTTAATTTCGTAACCTTCAAAACACTGGGAACCAATTGCTCCGCCACCATATTCTAGAACTATGTTGTTTTTATAGAATATGTATGTGCAACCATCATCATATTTATTTTTTAAACTATCTGTCAAAGGTTTCTTAAAAACTTTATAAGAGTATTTCCCCATACCGCTTCTTTGAAAACCTATTGTTGCTGGATTTCCATTTTCTACGGATATACAATTTGCTTTTTCAAGTTTTTGCTTTAATATTCTTAGAGTTTCGTTTGTCCAACCCAAAGTAGTCAGCAAAGAATCTGTTTTTGTTGAGCTTATTTCTAAATGCCAATTTCGTTTTGTGTCAATGCTACTATAGGGTTCGTAACTTAGTTTTTCTAAAAAAGAGTCTCGTCTCCAACCTAAAACTGCCAACAATGAGTCTGTTTTTAAAGTGTCAGCTTTAGTCGTTTTAATGTCGTTTTTCCAGTTACTGTTATAATTTGCTGTATTAAAATGCACTATCTTTAATGTTTTCAAAAAAGTATCTCTTGTCCAACCATAGTACGCCACTTGTTTATTGATATAGGATTCTATGTTGTTATTAGTTTTGGTTATATGAAAGTATGCTAATTTGTTTTTTCCATCAAATTCAATCTCAACTATCTTGTTTTGTGGTACTATTGAATTTACGTAAGAACATAAGTCGTTTATTTCTTTGTATTTTAAGTCGTAATTTTCAATTAAGTCTTTTTTTGAATAATTCGTATCGAATGCTCCGGCAAAAGAAATAATTGAATTGATCCATAATCCGCTATATACAAGAATCCCAACGCCAGAAATTATTAATATCCATTTAAGTATTTTGTTCATCTACTTTCTTTTTTACATTCGCCCATAACATCAACATATGAATAACCAGATGCTTATATTTCCGCATTAGCTGAAACAGTTTATAATAATCAATTTATTTTTCACTTTGTAATTGATCATCAAAGGTATGAATTAAATATTTATTAAATAATAGACA
>Ga0302271_10002842_pt1 | contig 15216 bp, 8 predicted proteins | sample III_Bog_N1_1_FD_198767 | JGI IMG/M metagenome (GOLD analysis project Ga0302271, IMG submission 198767) | Peat permafrost microbial communities from Stordalen Mire near Abisko, Sweden - III_Bog_N1_1 | ecosystem: Environmental > Terrestrial > Soil > Wetlands > Peat | place: Sweden: Abisko... | reverse complement strand
ACCCCAACCCCAACCCCAACCCCAACCACACCCCCAACCCCAACCCCAACCCCAACCCCAACCCCAACCCCAACCCCAACCCCAACCCCAACCCCAACCCCAACCCCGTTCTCTTGCAATTAATCTTTTTCTCTTTATTAAAATGTAATGCTTAAAACTAATCTAACAATCAATGATACAACAGTACTACAATATGTTAAATAAAGCATTGTGTTAGATTCTTGTTGTAGAATCGATTGCAAAAGCATTAGGATCAAAGTTAATCTCAAAGCAAGCATGAATTATTATTTAGTAGTTTGAAATTAATTAAATTGTAGGTAAAAGATTTTCTTGTTATTTTTAAGAAGTACTTTTTAACCCCCCATATTATTCCATAAAATCAAATAATTTATCTGATTTTTAATTAACGGACAATCTATGAAAAACAATCTTAACGTTCGCGGGTTGCTTGATAATATTTTTCAACGCAATAAATTCCTTTCCCCAGATTTAGTTTTTAACGATCTCCCTCAGAATCCTTTAATGGATCTCAATTTTTAACTCGGCTCCTTTTTACTTTTCTTCGCCTCCGTAGTTTTTCACAGCTGAAGAGAGTCAACGCAAAACTCTCAGATTTGGCATTCCAGTTTTTCAAAGCCATCATCCGATTCCAGTTTGTATATAAAAAATGTTTCTATGTTTATCAGTCCCAGTATTAGATTATTACCTTCCCCCTACCCGACCCTCAGCGTCAGTCCTTTAAACGAAGAACAAGCATCTTAAACCTATCCCTTGGCGATCCACTGGCAGTCTTTACGTGGAACTCCATTCAATAGATAGAACCTATTTGCTTTTGCTTCAATAGACAGTTAAAAACAATCCAAATTCATTCTCTTTCATTTCTTTCCAAAAACAAACGAAACCATACTGAATCGAGCATCGAACATGAGAATAAACATTTATCAGAGAGTGCGAATATTTGAATGCACTAAGAGAATTTATATATCCCTTCAAGCACAGAAAGGAATGAGAAAATGAACTCCATTCCAAACTGCTGAAGAAGATGAAAGACAGAAAGATTTTATTTTTATCGAAAAAAGAAAAAAAAGAAGATGAATATTAGAATCATCATATTAATAAAGATTTAAAAAAGAATATTACAATATATCATATGAAAGAACATACATTTTCCATGAGCAATGCAAATAAAACATGCTATGAAAGATTTCAAAATACACTCAAATTTATCATCAATTTTTAATATAAATCTCATAATACTATCTATTTGATGCAATTACCTAAGGAAAATCTTTATTATCACAAATATTCCCCCCTCCCCCAATTATCTTGGTTTTAATTTATTTAACGGTCATTTTATTCGTTAAATAAAATGGATAAGAAAAATGTCTTATTATAATTAAATATTCTTTATTTATTATTATTATCTGTGTCTTTTTTTAACATTTTTATCATTCAAAAAAGACTATTTTACAATTATTAGTGAAAGATAATTGAACTATTACCTATTATCCTATTCAGATAAGTTTTTATTTTATTTAAGTTTCAAAGATGATTTAGTTTAAATGCTTTTTTCTTGATATTAATCAATCTAAATATCTAAGCAGGGAAAGGAGAAGAAGATCAAAGGAGTTTTTTCATCAAAGAATTCAATTTTTAATTTGATTTATTAGTTATTTTCAAATTTGTACCCCAATAGAATTTCTTTAAATATCTATTAAATTAATTAATAAGATCCTCATTTTCTCTCTCATTCTCCCCAGAGGAGATACATTCTATACCAAATGATACCATCTGGATGAATGAATAAACAATTACAAAAATAAAACATCTTAAAACATCAGAAACCTATTGAGAGAGATTGAAAATGAAAATCGAGAAATCAGTTTTTAACTATTCGAATCGTAAAAGTTTTTGAAAACTGCAAAGCTAACTTGTGTTCTTTGAGCCTTGAATTTTTTATCCACTCCTTCAAAGAACAATCAAAAACAGTGCCCTCTGTTTGACGAGTTAGGCTTTCAATGCGAATTGCCCCTACAAATCTTCGATAATCGTTATTCAGTCATTAAAAAAACTATCCAAATTCAAACCTGAAACCTTAAAATAAAAATCTGCTGCTAGACAAGCCTTGTCAGCTCTTCTGCAGATAGATCCTCCATCATTATTCTTAAATAAATTGTATTGCTTTCATTTCGATTTTCAAAAAATCAAACTATTGCTCATTTCTCATAAATTAAAACAAATTTAAATAAAAAAAATAAACTTAAATAAAAAATCAAATTAAATATGCAAAATTCAAAAATAAAAATAAAAAAAATCTAAATTAGTAGATAATATTCATTATTCGTGTAAAATACAGTATTTTTGAATAAATAAAGTCAATATTTGAAATTACCGTGGGGGGGAGGGAGGGGATAAATTGCAGTGAGGGGGGTGATAGGGGCTATTTAGATAACAAAGACATAAATAAAGAAGATTGGATTGGTGACTTTCATTAAAAAATGAAAAAAGTCAATCCCCTTTTTGGTTAAAAGGACCCAAAAAAATAAAAATACTATTGTGACTAAATAACAAGTAACGGTTAAAATAAGAAAAAATACATAGTACAATGTGTTAATTAATTTTCAAAAAATAATTAATTTGAATTTGAAATAGAAGCTTACTTTATTAAGAGACTTGAGAAATTATCAATTTTGGTTATTATCCTTCTTTCCCTCCCCACCTCCCCACTCTTTTGAGTTTTCTCATTAAACACACAATTAAATCAAACAGAAACATAATCTAAACAAACAACTAATCTAACTGATAACAAACAACTTATCAATTCAATCATCTCACAGCTCTCTTGCTGTCAACTGTTTCAACTGTATCAACTGTTTCAACTGTTTCAACTATCTAGTATACTCTGTTCTTAGTTTCTTAGTACTCTACTGGTCTTTCTAGAATTAAAGCGAAAATGGGATTTAGTTTTTTATAGTTTTTTAATAGTTTTTAATAGTTTTTTAAACTTCTTAACAAAAGTTCTTGAGCAAGCTCTCTTAAACTCCTTGCAACGGAATTAGATCCTTTGCCTGTGATTTAACTGCTGCTTGTTCAAGAGCCATTAAGACAAGACTTCTCTCTCCTTCTTTCTTTTGATGACATTGGATTTTTTACCAATCAATCATCTTTCTTTCCAAATAGCAAAAGAAGAAGATCAAATGAAAGAAATATATGAATAAGGCATGAAGAAGAAGAATAATGAAGAAATGAAGGTGGCTCTTTGTTGAAGGCTTGGCATAAAAAATGGCATTGGCAGAACTAAATAATTTTTAAAGCTTGAAAAATATTAAGAAAGAAAAAGAAAGAAAGAAAGAAAGAAGAAAGAATCAGTTAAAAAGACAAGAAAGATAATTATGAACAAGAGAAAATTGAAAAAAGATTAAATCAATAACTCAAATTAAATCAAAAACAGAATTCAAAAATCAAATAATTTCCTCCCCAAGAAATTAACAGCAAAACATAAACAAATTCATAAATTCAAATTAAACGAAGGGTTTAGTCCTAAGGCGATATTTTTATGATCATCAATACTACCTGAAAGAGAAAATCATTACCAAATTAAACTATGGATTCATAAGAGAATGTGGCTATAATAAAAGTTAATAACTTTATGGAGAGAAAACTGAAAACTAACAAAGAATCACCTTATTCAAGAATAAAAAGAAAAAGATGTTCTTTAGTTGTTGTTTTTTTTTACAATTTTATATTTCTTAATATTTCATTGATTTTAAAATGTCTCATAAAAAAAACCAAGAGCTTAAAAGAAAAATGCAATCAAGTTGATAATCAATTTAGCTTCCTTATTAGATGAAAGTGATTTTGCGCTTAGTTAAATAGTTTTAAAACATAATTTTTTATTGATAATCAACCAGCTCAATCAAACAAATCAAATTGAATAAAATCAAGAAAGAAATGAATCTAATTCTCCCCATATTCAAATTGTTTTAATGACTTAGATAATGAATAGTTCATTTTTTGTTCTAAAATGAGTTTAATATGGAAAAGAAATAAAGCACATTCATATCCTATGCTTGGAAAAGAAATATTTAAATGAAAATCTAATTAAAATAATTTAGATTATTTTAGAAAGATATTGAGAGAGTATTACTAAAAATTAAGAAATAGGAGATTAGCTTTTCAATCTTGAGAAAAGAAAAACAGTAATGAACGATCCTGATTATGGAGATAATGAATCTCAGGATTCATAAGGACAAGAGCTTTGGATATCTTAAAATAATTAAGAAGAAGAAGAAGAAGATGGAGATGAAGATGATGAATGGAGGAATGTTTATAAGTCTACCTTAAGATATTCGCAAAATGAAGATGAATAAGGAAATGAACAAAATAGCTTTGTGCAAGTGGAAGTGGCTGAAGATGGGCTAACATCAGAATAAAACAACACAAAATAGCACGGAGAATCAGTGATTGTCGTTATTAGCTAAGAAGAGGCTGATGAAATGGAAGTAAATGAAATACCAATTTACAAAAATCCAATGACTGGAGCTATCACTGCTGAGATGTAAATATATTAGAAAAATCCATCAGAATAAGTAGACATTGAGGATAAACAAATACAGAATGGGAAATAGTTAAACAATGAGAATGAGAAGTAGATTTATTAACAATAACAATAACAACAACAACCCTAATCGCAACAACAATAATAATAATAATTCCAATAACAGCAACAAAAATTAAAATCAATAAATATTTACCGTAACAACAACGCACAGCCTCATGCAGGCACGAAGTAACAACCAAGGAAATATGTAAGTAATTTAGTGCGCATGTACGAAAACGGGATGGAACAGATATTTTAGAAAGAACAAAGAGACAAGAAGCTTCGCGAGCAGAGAGAAAATATGGATTTAAGTTACTGTACATTTTCTCCTTCCATTACTCGGAAAGCATAATTACTTTCTTAAAAGGCGTAACTAATCTATTACAGAATTACTAGAATTTGTTTGAAAATGCTTTTTTTTCATGTGTTGTAGCTTTGTTTGGTTGTTTGGAAAGAGAGAATTATCTGGACATTGCTGCGAAAACTTAAATATTTATGAGAAAAAAAGAAATTCTTGGAAAAATTGCTGAGGGAACTTCTGTCATTGAAGACGCCAAGAAATGCACGTTCAAGCCGAAAATTATTAGGAGCTACTACTAGATATCAGATAAGAGTCATTTGAGTGTGTATGAGAGGTCTATTTAGTGGTAGAAGAAAGTTGAAGAAAAAAATGAAAAACGATTCATGGAAACTACACAAAGTTTGGAAAGTTTTAGCCTGAAAAGTAAGATAGAGAAGTCTGCAGAAACAGCAGGTACTGAAAATCAATCAAGAAGGAAATCACCTGGATTTGATAAAAAGAATCAGCAGGAGAATACTCAAGATACATTTAATTCAATTAAGAAAGCTGCTCCAACTTTTTTTGCAAACCTCACAAAAAAGATCCACTGTACTTTATTAAATTAATGGAACCATACATCAAAATGACTTATTTTCTGTTTTAATTCTAATAAAGCATCAAATAAAAATAGCCTCAACTGTTAGAAAGCTGCAACACCAAATGAGTAACACGATTCTTAGAAAGAACAGATATCATTTTCACAGCAGAGCAAGAACATCAAAATAAAAGCATAGACTGCTACATAACAAGTTAAATTATATCCAAGTTCTCAGTTTGAGCCAATCATTAACAAAGCTATCAGCAACAACTAGGATTCGAAGTAAATTTCTTCAAGCAAAAAAAAAAATGTTGCATAATTGACAAGAAAATAATCATTTTTGAAATAGGGAAAGAATCAGCAGCAAGTAAACCAAGGAAGTTGTTTTAAGTCAAAAATAATAGCTAATGAAACAAGCTTTGGCTATCAACAAGGAAATAAAGACCTTCAACATGCATTGAATCATTTTCAGTTTTTTTAAATAATATTATCAATGCAAGAAATATCAAGATAGTTTATTTTCCTTGTAAAGGATGTGTTGTTTGGTGGTTTTTTAAGTTAGAGCTATTATTCAACAAGCAAAATTAAACAATCATTCTAAACTGCAACTCAAATCAAGAATAATAATAATCATATTAGAATTCTGAAAAATCAATATGTTTTTTTTCTTCCTCTTCAGTTTCAATTGTTTTAGATTATGATAATTCACCCAAGGAAATCAGTTCTGCAGCTTTTTTCTTGAAACTCAAACAAAAATAATTGTCTCCTTTATTTCTTCTAATCAAGCATGATAAACAAAGTCAAATCGAATAAACTGCCTAGTCATATCTAGTTTGACACTGTGTCACCTGCAACAAAGCTTCTTGAGAAGCGCAGGAAGATGTATGAAGTCAACGAAGCCTTTGAAAGTCAAAAGGAAGAATTCAAAAAGTAATCATTACCATCAAAAATTGTTTCATCATCTATGATTCATATATGTTCCATCTGCTTTTGCAATACAGGAAGGAGGATATCTTCAAGAGATAAGAGGAGAGCATCCGAGAAAGGGATATGGCAGTCCAAGCAGACTTGATAAATTTCTGTAAATTTTTATAAGAGAACGAAGCTAAGAAGAACCGAGCTGAGAAGCGTCTCCAAGATGAGAAGAAAGCTAGGCTCTAGAAGGAAAAGGAGATTTTAAGTCTGAAGTAAGAATGCGAGGAACTGCAGAAGTTGTCTGAGAAATTCGACAAGAAACTAGGCACACTGAAAAAATACGAAGAGTATTTAGATAATGTCATCAAGACAGAAGATCAATACTAAGATGTTTAGTAGATATTGACATTATACAACAAACTGACATCGAGTTATGATGAGCTCAATAAGAAGCATAAACTCATGGAAAAGGAATACGAGAAAATCAAATATGAGTCAAATTAATTCGAGAAAGAACAGAATTAGGAGATACTTTAGCTTAACAATGACATCAAAGAACTCACGAAAAAATTAGAGGTAATAAAGGAAATGCTTTGATAGGAATTATTTTCCTTTGCTTTATAATAAAAATAATGCTGTTTGTGATCGATAGGACCGCGTGTTTGAGCGAAACTAAATCTAGAGTGTGGTAGAATCTAGCAGTAGTGAAGCGTCTTAGACTAATCTAACTCTAGGGAGGATCCTCATGGCTGTTGATAATCTCTATGAGAGAAGCCGTAATGATAAGAAGAAAGTCAGATAGGAGTACTTAGATTATATCCAAGACAACAATGAAAATGATAAGAAAAAGGCAGAACAAGAGAAAAAGAATAAACAAAAGAACTCCAAAGAAAGCAAGAAAGATCAAGAAGAATAAGAAGAAAAAGAACAAGATGACTATGATAAAAAGAGTAAGCAAAGAAAGAGAGAGAAAGAGACTACTTTGAATGACTTAATGGTTGTGTATGCTAAATTGATTTTTTGTGTTTTTTTACCAGCGAAAATAGCAGTTGCTAAGCTGAAATTTGTGAGTGAGCAAATAAAGTACTTCAGAAAGATCTTGGAGAATGTTAAACTAGAAAGCAAGCTATAGAAGCAAAATCTCAGAGGTAGTAATTGATTGGTGTGTGGTAAAGATGCAGAATGAAAAATTAATAGAGAGAGTGTGATCTAAAACCATATTGTTTCCTGTTTATTATTATTTCAAGTTATTTCCAAAAAAATATCAAAGTTATGCTTAGAAATTGATATTGCAGGTGAATACTTCCATAATTCGTTTTTAGAGATATTTTCTCATAATATTTCTGAGATATTCAGTAAATTAGGGAAATAAATACAAGAAGAAGAAGAAGAAGAAGAAGAAGAAAATAAATCAAACTATCGACATTTGGAGAAAGAGTACTTTACTATTAGTATCACTGCATTATATTGTTATTAATACTAGCATTCTTCAGTGTTGTTTACTTGTGCTTGTGAGTGGGTGGCCTAGCTAAAGGTGAAGTTGCTGAAGCAGATGATTATCTTCTTTTATGAAAGCTATTATTATCCATATTTCCATTGATTTCCTCTAATCCATAACTCTAAACCTATTAGTGTTGTTATTGTTACTGCTACCAGTGTCGTTAGGGCTGTATTGTCCTAAATCCATGCTGCTAAGGCTCTTCTTAGAATTACTGAAACCCACAAGAAGGGTCTTTAGTATGTTGTTATTATTGTTTCTCAGTTATCCTTTCAAGTTGATTGTAAGCCATGCTTTTATTGTTCACTATTGTTTATCCAGCTGGAGAATATTATGAGGATGTTCTACGTGGGATACCAAATTATCCCTAGGTATTTTGATTCGTCATAATCGCCTAGATAAGTGAATTATCTAATGAATCTTCAATAGCTTTATGCTAATTAGGTATTTTGTTTGAGTGCCTTCCGTAGTTACTTACAGAGTTTTATTATAATTCATGGCTATGCTATTTTGATCTTCTACTAAGTTCAGCATCATTGTTATTGCTGTTACTACTATATTCAGGTAGTATATCGTTTGTGATAAAACTATTATGATTATAAGGTGAATGATTGTTTATCATGCTCGCTCTAGGAGTTGTAGTCTTCTTAAGAGCGACTCCCGAAGGTTCATTATTGTATTATCTAACATTCATCGACTTGAAAGTGAAATTTCCGTCTTAACTATTATCTAACTCGATAAGATGACTCCGATGACTTAAATTGCTCTTACGATTCACGCAATCATACTCTTAATCCCCTTCGTTGTTCGAACAATTATCAACCAAGTCATAATCCTAGTTATATTCTTACTGTTTCTTTTAGTTTCTCTTCAACTCATGTCGCTGCTAATTCTCATTGTTTAAGTAATCCATTTCTCTATTCACAAGACTTATATCTTTTTCTCCCTTATCAAGATTACTCTTCATTGTGAAGCTACTCCTATCTAGCAAGGTATCTTCAGCAGTATCATAATCAAGTAGATTACATTGATTCTCCTGAATATAACTCAAAGCATGCTATAATCTTCTCAGTTTCTCACAATACACTTTGCATTATGCTCTATCTCTATTGGATCTCTCCACCAGCCTTTCCAACGCATTCGGCAGCATATCCACATTCTCCAATCCCAAGACTTTCACTGAGGAACACAGTATCTCAAGACTATTAACATTATTTAATGCAGTCTTCTTGAGTACAATGTAGTTCTCCATGATTTATTTGAGGATCTTCCAGCTTCTTTTGAGACTATTAGGCTGATTCTCCGTGAAAGATCCAGCAGGTGCACATTACTCTATCATGCCCAACACGCAGGAAATAAATTAATTAATTTCAGACGAAGAAGAATGACTAATATTCCTGGGTGACTTTGGTTTTTTAGTGTAAGAAATATCCAAGAAACTCTACTGATTCTATGAGCTACTGTCTATATCTCCATCTATTCTATTTCCCTCAGCTCTTCTGATATTGTTGTGGCTGTTGCTGATTGGTGTTGAATTAGACTGATTGTTGCTACTATTATTGATTGATGAATGCGTATTAGTATTCTATGATCCTTTATAGAAATTGCTGCTAGTAATGGTGACTGTGTTAGCAGTTGTGTTCGTCTTCAAACTGCTTTGATTTGTTTTGTAAGCAGTCGAGCATCCCACACTCGATAAATTATGGCCTGTTTCATCTTCCGTTTAGAATGTGCATCCATTGTTATTATGTGAATTACTATGTTTCAATGCCTGTTCTTCTAAGATTTATGATTTCCTTCTTCCTAAATCCTATTCTTTCTTGACATTCTCCTTCTTTCTTTCATTATTATTCCCATTCTGACTCTCTCCCTCCAATGCCTTCCCCTTCAACTCATTCTCTTAACTTCTCCTCTTAAGTTCTCTATTCTAATCTAACAGCTATGTGTTTTGCTCTACAAGAAGTAGCTTCTCCTATAAAAGCTACTAATTATTCTTATTAATTTCCTGCAATTGCTATTTCAGCTCTTCCACTGTTCTCTGCAGGTCGTTGAGCTATTCTTCCTTTTATCTTAAAATATCCTAATAATTCCTTTAAGACTATTGAATAGTTATGTTCTCAGTGATGGTCTATCTTAATAGATGAATCGTCTGATTATTATCCCTTAGCTATGTTTCTAAGCTGCTGTTCCTATCACGCTCGTGTATCAGTAACTTGAATATCTACTCGTACTCTGCTTAATCGATAGTGGCTTGAGATTTAAAGCTGCTTGATGCTCTAGGTCTGTCTCTTAGTTTCTGAGAACCATTCAGCTTATCACCATCCTAGGTATTCATTTAAGAAGCAGATTATTGTAGATTATTCTCCTTATCACTGTCATTCTCTGAATCTCTATTAAATTGAGCTCTACAGCTTTTAGCATCCTTACTGCTCTTCATAGTTATTTTCTGCTATTCATTGCGTGATTTTGCTCCTGTTAATTCTCCCATAGAGTTATTCAATCTCTAGGTGCATTCTCTCAGTGGACTTTTAGATGACCTTACCGACTACTGTGACTATTTCAAACACAAACGGTCCCTAATCTTCTAATTTTGCGAGTTGCTTGTTTAACTTTATTACAATGCAAGCTCAGCATTTTCATCTATTTCTACTTCATCTTCCTTTGACTCTGCTAGATATCTCTCATTATTGTGATTGCTGTTGCTGATCTCCAGAGAGCTAATCTCTAAACCTTATTTTCTCATTCCACTGTTGCTCATTGCTTCTAAGGTGTTTTATCTTGAAACAGCTAATATTCGATCTCCATGTTCTTCTGTGTAGACCAATCCACTTGCATTCAGAAGATCAGAAGTCAGCTTTAATGAGCTATTCCCTAGAGGTAAAGTTGCAATTCCGCATCCTTTCATTGTTCCTATTGAATTTCTACCGTTTTTAATGTTGTCATCGAGATTCTTAGTGTTCCTCTCTTAGCTGTTTCTGTTGGAGTCACTCTAATGCATATGTTGAATCTCCTGTGATGTTGTTGTGGATGGTCCTAATTCATCTGGGTAACTATGTCTGTCAGAATGGTTTGCCACTCTCTAGAGTAAATTAGAGTATTATGGGGTAGATGAAGGATACTAATTACTAACGATAGTTTGTTAATCTGAATTGTATTGCTAATCTCGTTGGGTGTTTTGTTGAATTAATTGAAACATTACCTAATCTTGCTAGCCGTGTTGATACTAAGCTTATTGATAGTCTTATTAGGGCTATTATTCCCATGTTTGGTGCAGTCCTTATGTAGGTATGAATTATGCTTAATCAATGTATTATGAATGCTATTGTTGTTGTTAGATGCTGAAGTGAGGCAAGTATTGTTAATGGTGTTGGTAGAATTACTATTACGTTTACTCTATCAATCCTTGCGACTGCTTTGAAACATGAAAATGTTATTAATTTGGCCTAGAATGACTGTTCTGATGTTAAAACTGCAATCTACTGCTGCTGGATCTATGATTCCCGCCTTCATTGAGAATGGCTTCTTCTCCTGAAGCTCTCAATTCTTCTTCACATTCAATGCCATAAACACTGCTTTTCCTCTCTAAAATGGCTGCAGAAGTTTAGTATGATTACTATTACTGCTACTACCTTGATTCTTCATAGGCATTGACATGATTGAACTACCTTAGAGATGGTTATGACACCAACTTGCGAGCTCTGGTTGAGCCATCCGAGGAATAGCCATTTCTTTGATATTGCTCAGACTAAGTCAACAACTAAAATTCAGGATAATCCCGTATCGCTAAGCTATTCATTCCAGGGGAAATAGGTGAAATCACATGATGGTTAGTAGATTCATCATTACTAAAATTACGCTAGCGATGTAATGACACTCCAGAATATTGCTATTGCTGCATATGTTGTTACCTCTTCGATTATGGCAGCAATTCTGACACTTCTTCAATATTGCTAAGATACGCACTCTACGCTGCTTTGACCTCTCTAGCACTGAACGGCGAAACACAACTACTGTTCCCTTCACTTCGTTCTGCGTGCTTATCCTTGACAACTGTGCTGGAGAGCATCTCACCATTTCCACTGTTCTGCATAGAATTCCCTCCACGACTGGACAATCCTGATTAATTTGTCCTATGCGAATTCAAGAAGTTCCTTTAGCTGTTTAAGTTACTGTTGTTGTTCCTGCTGGTACTATTCTATCCTCGACCTGCACTAAAATCGGATACTTCAAGTGCTCTTGGTTTGATTCTCTTGTTTCTTCTTCTCCTGGATGATTCCTCTTCGGATTCTTAGTAATTATTGAATCTAGCTGATGTCATACCATCGTTGAAATGCATCGATTATTAGCTCTCCTGCAGTCTTCGTTGTAAGACTAAATCAGGAGAAAATGACTCACGAATATCGTAAGACTATTGCTGCTTCTCTGGTCGCATGGAGAAAGCATGGGTAACTATGGAAGTAATAGGAGTTGTAGTTGTATTATCAGCAGCTTCCATCATGAGAAACAACCTTAAGATGATTTTGTACTGCTGTTTTTCTGTCAAACTTAGGTGGATAGTGATTTGAAAGTAAAGAAAGCAGACTTTGATTTATTTGAGATTGATCTTTTTCGTTTTTTAGATAGATTCGCTGAATAATTGAGAGATATTGCTAGGTTTAATTCAATTTTGAACGAGATCCTCAATATTTGAATAATCTTATTCCTGCGAAACTCTTCTTCAAATCAAACCGTCTAGAGATTTCAACTCATCGTTGCCCCCTATGCATGTGGGTATGCGTGTTTATCTTAATTTAACTAATCCGCCTCCTCATTCATTTGATTTTTTTCAAATTCTACGCTCTTACTTAGAAATTTCAAAATAAGAAACAAAATATATATTAAGATTCTTTTTAATATTCTTAACCATCTGTTTCTCTCTCTCTCTGCGACACACTAAAGGTCACTAGATATAAAAACTGACATATCGATCTAGATAATCCTCAAAACAATTCACTTCCACTGAAAATGTCTTTCACAGCAAGAGTACAATAAACTAACAGCAAAATAAAATTGTTGTTATCATACATTTTCAATATTTATGTGCGATGCTCTCTATATGATTAACTGTTATTGTGTGTTAGTTATTCGAGCAGTAGATAGCACCTGCTGATATGCAAGCATCAAGTTTCTCGTTCTCATAGCAGTAATTAAACAACAACAACATGAACACTAATGTATCTTCTGAGAATCTAGCAAATAACAATGATCTGTCTGCTTATCTCCATTCTTCTTCACAACAGTCCCCTCGAGTTTAATCCCAAGTGACATCTTACATTACATCAGGGCTCGATTATGAGATGAGAAAAGCTAAGTTAGAACATGACCTTAAGTAGATCAACGATGCGCTTAACTCCTATGGATACCACCATATTGGGAATCTCTTCGAAACCACGCCAGAAAACATCGAGCAAACTGTTAACACGTATTAAGAAACAAAATGCCATTATTAATATGAATATTATGGTTGTTTTACAAGTGTTTTTTGGTTTATTTCCTCCTGTTTCTCTTAGTGTACGTACTCTTCTGCAGCAACGCTAGCGAGATCTAGAGTTCAGACAGTTACACCATGAAACCATCAAGCGAGATCAACATGAATTCGCGTAGATGTATTAGAATCTTGAGAAATCACAGTTGAAAGTAAAAGGTCTGCAATAGGAGCTCGATGCAGCATTGCAGAAGAATCGAAACTAAGAGCGAGAGTTCACGATTGAGAAAGAGAAACTAAGCAGCTAACTGAGGGAGTTTACGCTGCAGTACAGCAGGATCGTCAACAGAGAAACGCAATTTAACAATGAATTTAGAAAGAAAGATACACAAATCAAGGCGTACCAGGAAACAATCAAGAAATATTAGCAAGAAAAAGCAGTTACTTTCTAGAATAGTTTTGATGTCACGCATAAGATTGATAGGCTAGGACCAGCAATAAGTTCTGGAGTCGCTGAGCAAGAGTTCTCGATGATGCTGACTAGATAGAACGATGAAATCAGAGGGAAATTGCTGAAGGAAAATGAAATACTTAAGGAATCGTTAGCTGGATTGCACAAAGAACTAAATGACATGATAACTATTAGGCGAGATGTGTATGTTCGGAGAAGGAAGATGGAAATGGGTGAGGAATATGCTGAGGATGACAGTGATCTTAATGAAATACAACTCCTACCGTTTAAGAAGGAACTATTTGCTATGCCTGCAGATACTGTAAGATGAGAGAATAATACAAGCATTTTAACTCTAACATTCACGTGTTTTTGATGGGGTTCAGTTTGGTAGGGAAGCTATTGACATTTTAGCAGAGAACATCAAGAGATTTAAGGAGTTCATGAACAGAGTTGATAATATTCAAAAGGAATATGAACAGAATTTCGATTCGAAACAGGATTAATAGATTCAATCGATAAGTTGTCTCAAAAATCTCAGGAATCTACTCAGTAATTCATTGATATCTTATTTGTTTTTTATGCGGTTTGGAATGTCCATAGAAGGAAGAGTATTTCATTGACTTATGGGTTTGTTTTTGTAATTTGCACAGAGAACTACAAGTATGTGGTGGAGAGTCAGGATACGCTGCTGAATAAGGCCATTGTCAAAACTAAAGCAGTCGACTTAATCTAGGATAAGAACCCTGCAAATGGTTCCAGATTCAGCAAGATCCTCGATGATCAAGAGTAATAAATCTGCAGAATTGCTTTGAAGCTTTGATAATCCAAATCTCAGATTTTTAAACTTGATTTTGAGCTGTTATATTATTATCTTTGCAGGATCGAGAATGCCAAGCAGTACTTGTAAGAACAAAAGAGATTCCTTGAAGAAAAATAAGTCGAAATGGTACAATTAATAATTAAATCACTAAATAAGTAGATTGTTGTGTATTAATATTGATTTTGCAAACATCATTAGGAACGAACTCGTGGGTTGATGCATGAGACAGTTGGCAGACTGAGCGAAGCAAAGAACAACATGAATGCACGGCGACAAGAGTTAGAGCGAGACACTGAGAACTTCAAGGAGAACATTAGTGGGATCATAAATTCAGCAGTGCAGGCATTTGAAGAAATCAAAGGAACAGATCCATTTAATAATGTGAATAATAGTTTTGCTAGAAATAACAATAATATCAATTCAAATAGCAACAACAACAGCAATTAAATTCTGTAATAGTCGGCGTACAAGGCACCACTACTACCGAGCTAACAAAACATGCTCATGTTCTCAGAAAGGAAACTATGAGAGAATTAATAAATCAACGATGAATGATATAATTCATATAAAAAATGAAAGAAAAGGAA
>Ga0302271_10002841_pt1 | contig 15216 bp, 9 predicted proteins | sample III_Bog_N1_1_FD_198767 | JGI IMG/M metagenome (GOLD analysis project Ga0302271, IMG submission 198767) | Peat permafrost microbial communities from Stordalen Mire near Abisko, Sweden - III_Bog_N1_1 | ecosystem: Environmental > Terrestrial > Soil > Wetlands > Peat | place: Sweden: Abisko... | reverse complement strand
TAGTTCATGATAAGTTTTATTTTCTTCACTGAATATTCTTAAAAATACAGCAATACTAATTCTGCCAATTAATAGTTTAGGAACTCACCAAAATAATCGTCAATTACTTTTTGAAAAAATAGTCTTCATTTTAAGCTAAATCTCTTGTGATTCCCCCTACTTAATTACCTAGAAAACCATTGCAAAACATACACAAAACAATCTTGATAACTAGTTGATTTTCGTTTTGATTTCTTTTGACAGAAACAAGAAAGAAAAGAAACAATTAAAGCTGGTTTTTGTAATATTATATTATTTATAACCTCCGAAAAGCAAAAAATCATAAAAATAACAAGAACAAACACATACACACATCTTTAAGCATTGAATAATCAAGCATATAGCATTTAAGGAGCAATGAATGTGATGGATATTTCAAATGAAGATACAATGCCTGGAAAGGGAAGTACACCTAAAATCCTCTTCAAAAGACCTGGCAGCAGAGATATGAATAGTGGAGGATTCCCTGGACTTGTAAACATACAAAAACTACATTTATTTTTTATTAAAATGATTGGATTGGCAATGCAATAATGCCTCGTGGTAAAAACCATAATGAATTTTGAAACACTAGAGATTAATAAACAATTTCAATGCGCCATCTAATCGAAATGGATTTGAAAAACCACAAACTGCCGATGAGTAGCTACCACCAGCTACAATGGGAAGATAGAGCTCAACTGTTATGTTACGGCCGAATAACTATGAACTCCAGAGATTAGGATCAAGGTAAGTTGAAAAAATAAGGAAGTTTATGAGATAAACAGATAAAAGTGTGTGTTTGTGATTTATGTCTTAATAATTTTTGAACCTATCCACAGAGAGAATCAAAGTATGAAGATGCTAGCTCCAGGTGGTCGAGGTGGTGGCGAGCTCTTGAGTAGAGAAGTTGATAAGGAAATAGGCAACATGCAAGTCCAACAGAGACTCCGCGATCTAGAAAGCATGATCATCGATTTAAAAGGAAACACTGAACGGCGGCTTTAGAAGATTTAGGATGAATAACCAGGTAAATTCATGACTAATTTCAAGCGATTAGAAGACAAAGAAGGGCAATATTGGAAAGACAACAATCAGAAATAATCGATGATAAACGATTAGTACTCGATTGTTCGTGAAACAATGCGGAAATAAAACGAGCAGAACGGCTAGTAATTGCTCGAATTGTAGAGAAAAATCGATGAAGTTTCATTTTAGAATCACAGATTGCAGAAGAATCAGGAGTAGCTGTAAGTTATCATCAAGAATGGATCACTAAACAATGAAATAACTAATAGTAATTCCAAGAAAAACTATGATCCATAAGAAGGGTAGTTAGCGCTGCTGAAGGAACAGTTCAACTAGGAGTTGCGAATCAGGGAGAATGCGTTTGAGGATCTGAATAAGAATTATTTAGATCTCTAAAAGAAGGTATTTGAGTAGGAAAAAGATTTCATGTCGAAAATGCAGAAACAAAGGGATACTATTCTTGAAGAGACGCAAGTGCATAAGTAGCAGTTGAAATAGCTGGAAGGGGTTAAAATGGATAAGCTATTAGGGGATAATGATTATCTGAAGTAGTTGATTGATTAAGTCGAAAGAAGATTGGAAAATGAGATGGATAAGAGATTGAAATAGGAATTCGAGAGCAAAGCATATTTTGAATAGAAAATGAATCTATTCAAGGATGAAGTTGTAAGATTAGAAGAAAGATAGGGGGGGAGGGGGGTTAAGAGAATAGTTGTAGATGTTGTTTTGATGGATTTGTTGTTGTGTTGTTGTTTTGAAGAGAAATGATGAAAAGGCGATAATTGAAGGGGAGTAGAAGTTCGTTAAGCAGATGAATGAGAGTATCTAATCGATACATTAAATCATTAAATTCACTAAGGAAGAGCTTGAAGCTAATTTAGCTTCAACTCAGACTCTCTTTGCGGAAAGTATCAAAGGTAAAAATATTATGATGATGCTATGAAATAGGAAAAGTAAACGTTTTATGAATATTTTTTTTATTAGGTTTCGGTCAATAAATGGAGGTAATTCGTGAGAATGTGGATACTAAAATGGCATTACTCGAGCGTGGTTACAAGGATCTAAATGGCAAAGTCAACGAGACTAGGTTATAATTCTAAGAACATGCTAACACAGTTTAAGCATAAGTCGATAGATAAAGTGAATAGATCGAAAGAACTGAAGAGGCATTGAGACAAAGCATTGAGCAATTAGAAAAAGAAACTCGCGATAAAGTAGCTGCTTAAGAGAGATAAAATGAACTCTGGAAAGATACTTTTGAGAAAAAGAATCTAGCGATTTTCTAGGAGATCTCTAGCGCTATGAAAGGACTTAAGTAAGATATGCTGACTGAGCGAAAAGAAGGTATTGCTAGGATTAAAGATCTTCGTGAGGAATTGACATCTTATTAGCAAATGAATGAGAAGCTGCTGCAGAATCTCAAGGACCATGTCGATAGGGCGTAAGAAAGTACGGATTTTAAAATAGCTGAAAATGACAGGGAAATACGAGATACGTTGGTGAAAGCGATTGCGGAAGTGGACAAAACTGTTAGAGAACTAGACGATGGGATATTCATGCGAGGGAAGGAGTTTACTATAGCAAGAGTAGCTGCATTATCTGATAGGATCGCTACGGATATTAGTATCTTAGCTGATTAAACGAAGAATGATCTGGAGAGAACTACGAAGAAACTCAAAAAAGATCTTGAAGAATCAATTAGCGAGTAGGATAAATTGCATCAAGAACGAGTTAGATTAGCGAGATAAGCAGCGGAGGATTAGAATGATAAGACACTTAAGATAATCGAAGCGGATAAGAAGGACTTATTTGAGTATAAGAATTATTAGAAAGATTAATTGAAGAATCTTCGTTCGGAAGCATTGGATGATCTAAAGAAAGCAATGGATGATGTCAAGTTAGAAGTAAAAGAGAAGGGTTTAAGTGAATTGAAGGGATAGGAATTTATGTATTTTTTTATTTTTTGTTAGATATAAAGTAAAATCGATATTGAGCATAAGTAATAAGAAATGGCATTAGCTATGGCGAGTCGATAGATTTAACGATAAATCGAAGAATCTGCAGCTAAATCGGCGGATGATTTAGCACGTACGAAAGAAGAAATAATCACGAAATTTAGATAAGAATTAGATGAAATTGTATTAAAAAGATTACTCGCTGAGATATAGCAAGAAAAGAATGAACGAATTAGAAGGGAAAGTGAAATTGAAACGAGTATGCATAATATTAAGAATATGTTGCTCGAAGCACTTCATTAGAAAGTAGAATCAGCGAAAGCACTTGCTCGAGCACTTGTCACGGAAGAAGCTGCGGAAAGAGCGAAGAATGATGAAGAAATATTGACTTTCATGAAAGATGGACTTGATGCTTTAGATAGAACACTAAAGTAAAGATTTGGATTAGATCAACAAAAACAGGATAACTAAGTTTAATTTGCTATTTTGCTTTGTAATAAAGGTAATTGATTAAGACATCAATTGAGGAGTGCATGTACATCTTGCGTTAGGAGATAGCAGTGTTAGAGGAGAAACTCAATGCATTTAAGGAATGGACGATGAAGGAATTCAAGAAAATCTAAGATGAATTGAAAGACTGGAAAGATGAAACAAGAGCGGAGAATTACTTAAGAGATTAGTACTAGCGGTTGAGAGATTAAGAAATGCAAGAAGTTATTGGGAAAGTTGAGTTTGAATTAGTTACAGTTAAAAAGACTAGTGAGGAGAATCTATTGCTTTTGATCAATGAAATCAATGTCAGATAAGAAGAGTAAGATATTCGATCGTTTAGGGGGATGAAAGGAGAGGAAGAAAATGGAGAATTAGTTTGTGATTTTCGATGTTATGAAAGGGTTAACATCTTTTGTTGTGACTGGTTGTTTACAGGTAAGATCGTATTGACAATATCTTAGAAGACCATGAGAATAGGTTAGTTGACCATAATGATCGATTAGTCGTGTAGAGAGACGATTTCGAGAAGCTCAAGAAAAATTTATCTGAAATATCAGACACAATTAAGGAATCTATTACAAAGCAACGAACAGACTTCGAGAAGTTCAAGGCTGTTACAACACAGTAAAATATATTACATTTATGATAACTATTCGAGAGTTCCTTTGGGGGGATTAACATTTTTCTTTGGGTTTGATTCTTGTGATTAATTTATGTTTATTTCCTAGGAATGTGGAATATCTTGAGAATGAAGTGAATGAGAACATGATGACACTGGAGGGACAAGCATATTTAGATAAACTAACGTTGAAAGTGTAACTTGATGAGATCTTAGGTGCTCACTCTGCAAGTTAAGACAGTTTGAGTGAGTTGTATTAGAAGTTACAAGATATGATAAACTAAGTCAACGAGAATTTCAAGTAATAAGAGATTTTCGAGGAGAAAACAGAAAAGAACTTTAAAATTGCTGAAAAGGCTATTAAATCACACTCCAATTTCCTTAATTCATTGGATGCAAGATTGGTAATAAAAAGAGAGATAGGAATTAGATGGATAGATTTGTTTAAATGTATTTTTTTGGTTAAAGTATTTTGAAGAACTAGCAGGACAGCTGAGTGCTTAGGATCTACAAAAACAACAAGCATTGATGCATCAATAAATCCAAAACAATATCTTACAAATCAATGATGAAATCAATAAAGTAAATTAGAGATTGTTGTTTGTCTCTTGAACTTTGGAGTTATTTCTTTTTCATTTCTTCGTTCAGGCAATGGAAGGTCTCCAGTAGGATAACAATAACAAACTTGATGACCTTGAGAAAGTTACACAGGAGAACTCCGAGAAATTAGATCAGCATGCATAGTCACTTGATGATCATTAAGAGTAACTCAGAATTTTTGATTTAAAAACAGTTGAAAATATATTGATTTTGTTTGTTGTGTATTTTTGAAGATAACTAGGTAACTACGTAAAGTAGCTTGGTCTTGTTGAGACTGACTTAAGAGCTACAGAAGCTGGAATAAACAATAAGATTGAAGAAGTTGTGAATAGTGTGAATGAAAACATCAACTAATTCAACGCAGAAACATCAGGATTTAAAGAAGAAATAAATCTGAAACTCACAGAAGCAAATGGCAGAATCGATGAAGTCAGCGGGAAGGTTGATAATATCAGTACTAATCTAGTTGATGTGCATGAGAAAATAGAAGGGAACACTGTGAAATAAGATTAGGCTGCTACGAACAGTGAAGATCTGAAAGCTTAAATCGATGAAATGAACTAAAAGAATGCGGATATAAATGAAAAAATCGATGCATTCAATGCAAAATCTGATGAATTTTAGTAGAAATCAGAAGAAGCGGAGTAGAAATTAGCAGGTGCATTGGAAAAAGCAGATGCTGCAGATTAGAGAGTTGAATAGATGGCGGCGAAGATTGATGAGTTGTTAACCAAATCAGATGAGGAAGCTGCGAAAGTTGAAGAATAATAAGCTAAAATAGAAGAATAAAGTTAAAAAATGGAAGAATAAAGTTAGAAAATAGAGGAATTAACTCAGAAATTAGAAGAAATGGGGTAGTAGCAGGAGAAGAATTAAAATGATAGCAAGAAAGACGACGAAGAGAATAAGGCTTCAGTGAATGAGGAGCTAGCGAAGATGAAAGAAGAAATAGATGCGAAATTAGAAGAAATGAATGAGAAAGTGGAAGTCGTGACAGTTTAGATTCAAGAAAAGGAGAAGAATATTGAAGATCTAGGTGATGATATTCATAAATAAATTGAAAGAATCGATGCTCTCGAAGAAGCTGAGAATAACAAAAAAGATCCTGATAGCTCGAAATAATAATAAGAACCGAATGAAAGTATGCAGAAAAAGGTAAACAAAAGTTTGGGATTATTATTGTGATTCGTTTTGGTATTATTTACATCAAATAATGTTGGTTTAAATTGAAAAAACCAGATGGAAACTTTTGAGGAAGAGATTTAAGATTTGAAGTAATAAATGGAGCAAATGAAGACAGAAGAGTTAGAGCATATTAAGGCAGAGTTAGAATAGTAGGTTAAAAAATTAGAGGAATAGATTGTAGATATTCAAAATAAAGGTGCTGCTGGTGTGAGTGCGAATGTAAGCAAAGATAAAGCTGAGTTACAGGAGATGTAACAAGAGCTTAATGAAGCGAAACAAGATGCTCAGGAAGCTAAATAAGAAGCGTAAGATGCGAAATAAGATGCTGAAGTTGCTAAGTAAGAAATAGAAGAAGTCAAACCATAAGTTGAGGAGATCAAGTAGTCTATTGAAGAAATAAGAACGGAGTTAGAGGAGAATAAAGCTCAGATTCAAGCTGCAGGAGAGGCACTTGAAGAAGTTAAAGAAATAGATAATAGAATACAAGCGATTGAATAGAGGCTAGCAGATTTAGAGAGTAAATGAAGGAAGATAAGAGAAGGAGAACTAGAGAGGATGATAAGAAAAGAAGAATAACAAATTAGTTTTAGAAAATTAATTATGAGAGAATATTTTGAGTTCTTAGAAAAATAAAAATATAATAATAATAATTTTTGTAAAAAGCTGTTGTTGTAATTTTTGGGGCATTTGAAATGAGGAATAAAATAGATTTTGTGATTTATTAGGTTGAAAATGCTCTACAATTAATCTTGAAATACATCCAATCATTGTAAAAAATAATAAAAGAAAGAATGATATAGTGTACAGCTATAATGTGTAGTTCAAGTGAAATAATAGGAATGAGGGTGATCCATTATTTGCAGATTCAGGCAGCTCAAAATAAAATAGTAAAGTAAAAACTAAGGTTCACTGAATAATTAGGCAACTACTAGCTCACTGATGAAACTCCAAACTTATTTGCTATTTCAGTTATTAATTCATTACCACTACTGCGTTTTAGAGAGAGAATAAAGAAAATAGAAGAAAAACAGAACACAGAGGGGTTTGAAAATAACCCTTTATTTCTAGATAAAAAAAAATTAAATTTCTGAAAAGAAACGTGTAGGAGAACTCTTCAGCTTTTGATCAGAACCTACTATCCATTCTATCATTCTATCAGTCATTATGGGAAACTCATAAAGCTTAGAAAACGAAGAAGAAAAAGAGGATCAAATCAACTCTAAGAAATCGAAATTCCAAGAGAAAGTCTAGATTATCCCGTACTCTGATGGTATGCCGGTGCTTTAATCCAAGCTGTAGAAGCTCATCAAAAAGAATGAAGACAGTCTATCTCTCGACGATGAGGTTCTGGTTATGAAAGAAAACAAAGCGAAAATCATTGATATCTAAGAAGAAATCGCTTAGTTAGAGCGCAATAACTTTCCTACCTTCGTTGAGCATGTCAGATAGGAGTACCAAAGTTTTTCGTAAGAAAACAAAATGGGGCAACGAAAGCTGCTTAACTATTTTGGGCTATAAGATCTAGAACAATAGAACTTAGGTAAAAATACACTTTCCACTGGATTGGGTGGGGAATTTCGTTTTAATTTCAGAAAATAATTAAGCTAGATGATAAAAGGGTTTTGGTTTTTGGCAAAGTTTTGATATTTATCTCTGGAAAATGCTTAGAATTTCCATTTTGTTCGATGCTATTTTATCGATTTAGGGAAAGAAATCAGCATTTTATTAGATAATTATTAAGCTTAAAAACTAGATTAAATTACTGCTTTACACATCATATGTCAGTCATTTAATGTTGTTCTTCCAATTTTATTGATAAGAAATTCAACAGAACTAAAATCAAAGTATTAATATGAAAGCATCCCATTTTTGTTCAAAAAAGCCAGCTTCTTTTAAAGTCTTTTTCTTGTCTTAATTGTATTTCCATAGGGACTAGATTCTTTTTGACATGTAAGAACACTCAAAGTGAAGAAAAAGCTGGCCCTTATCTTGATTATAGCAAGTTTCTCAAGACACTCGCTCTCTTGTCTGGAAACAACCAAGAAGGAAGACTGCAGTTTTTATATCAATTATTCGATCTGAATCTCGATGGTAAAATCGAGCATGATGAAATGCGTGATGTGTTGTAGATGATCCTAGACGCGTTGCTGACAGTGAATTACGAAGACTAGGACTTAAAGTTGTTGGCACGAAAAATCTAAGGGGGATAAGAGAGAGTGATTAATTAAGCACTGGATCAAATTGTAGCTGACATATTTGAAAATTCAACACAAAGCATAAATTTTAGTAAATGGAGAGAATGGATCGAAAGTATTGATGGATTCAAAGATGTATTAATATACGACCCTCAGACAGGCATGACTAGCAGCTAAATCTCCAATTAAAATAATTGACATTCGGAGCATTGCGATGAAGGATAAATTAAAGATGTTGTCTAAGGCATTGATTGGCAGCTAAAAACATCATCGATACTGTGATTACTTTGGCACTATTCTTCTATTGATCTTCTTTTCATTTTTATTCTCCTTTTTTTGGACTTAGAAAATGTTTTTTATACTTGCTTTTTGTACTATTACTTCATTCCCTAAACAAAATATTATTTTTACAGATTTCAAAATCAATTATTTTTTAAAAATAATAAGAATTTTAGATGAAGAGATAAAGAATGCAGTTAGAAGGTATTATTCAAAGAAAGGTGAGTTGGGAAAATAAACCAGCAAATGAGAAAAAGAAATTAATCAGAGGGAGAAAAAAACAAACTAAATAAACCTCAAGAAAATACTTTTAAGAACTCTCTCTCTCTCTCTCTTCAGATCAGAGTAATCATATGAATTAAGGGTTCTTTATTTCAAATTACTTGGATATCTTTAAAAACAAATATTTACCCTAAAATTTCTTGAGCTTTATCTGTTTCTGCAGTGATAAAATAACTCTCGTTCCCGTTCTCTGCTGCGATCAAATGATACCAATAGACACACCTTAACATTTCCATTGTTTATTCTAGCATTTAGTCTTCAGTTTCCGTATTGTTTCTATTTTTGTAGTCTTTATTTCTAATAAAAACAAAAACAAATCTTTCATGAGGGGGTGATTAATATTGTTTGCTTTTATTCCAAAATTTTAATCTAGAAACTTACGCATCTTCGGTAAATAAGAAAGATAGAAAAAAGTAAATTCCCCACAGAATCCTTTCTGAGACAAAGATTACTTAATATGCATACATTAAAGTGTTCTTTTTGAGAGAGAGAGAAAAATAAAGTAAAAGAAGTTTACAATAATTTAAGTAAGTAGACTACCCTTGGTTGTTGTGCACAATATCGAAATAACCAAGTTAATCCAAGGACAACAAATCGACTAAAATAGGGAAGTTGAAAGTGAAGTGTTTCAATGGCCGCAAGCTATGAAGGGCGCGATCTCATGAGGACCTAAGACATACAAGGTAATTTAAGTTTTCTATCATTCTTTAAGATCTCATTTATTGTTGGTCAATACTTTTAGGATGCTATTCGACAACTACTCTCAAGAAACGCAACATTGGATAAGATATGTATGTCCCAGAAGTGATTCGACACATATCAAATCTCTGTAATATCACAGATTGTTTAATTCCATTCCAAATTAGTTTTTTCTCTCTCTTCACTATTTCAAAGAATGAGATGATTTTAGTCAATTTTCAAAAAAAATAATAATATCCATAAGTGCAAAAAATGCAGATTTATTTCCTGCTTTCACCAAAAATGTCTTTAAAAGAATAAAAGACACAACAATTTCAACAAGAATCTTTTCTCACAAAAAAACCACGCATTATTTGTTCTTTTTAAGGCAAATTTACCTCTTTTTCAACTATTTATTCCTTTATCTGGTGAAAAGAAAAACGCTACAAACAATAACTTTGCTAATTGATTCACTTTTAGTATTTTTTGAAGATTATTTTCTAACTAATTTCTGATCTCTCTTTTTTTTGTTTTCACCTTGAAAAATAGACCAGCGTCAAGCAGATTTACATAAATCTATTCGGAATCCATTCTTCAATGATTTTCGTTATGATCTCAGATAATAGCATCCTTAATTTCATGCAAACTCGCTGACTACAGAGTACATGGACTCCTTAGACAATTTCAAGACTCAACAAGCAAACGAAGAGAATGAAGTCATCAAAACGAATTCTGCTATCAACTATGATTTTATTCGCATGCAGAAGAACAAGAATTCCTATGATAATCTCAACCCTCCATTTGCTAATCTTCACTCTGATGTTTCTAATCATCATCTCCATAACCTTGCTTCTCCTCTGTTGACATACTTGAAGAAATCAAATCCGTTTTCGAATACAGACTAGCTTAGAACAGTGTCTTCTAGAAAATTTCAGCAGATTCCTTCGATTGGGCAGTACGCAATTTAAGGTAAAGAAGCTAAATAATAGATTCTAAGCTAATCAAACTCCAAGAGAAATCTATAAAACAACAATATAAATGATCTTAATAATTTATCCAAAGAAAAGATTAATGCTGGAGATAATAGCAGATAAAATACTAACCAAAGTGAGATTCCAATTGAATAAAATAAACAACAATAATAGTATTTCCCTCAGCAGAAATAACTTAACCAACAACCAAATGCATAAGATTTAAATAGAAAAACTAGAAATATCGCTGATGAATAAGTGTAAATTGCTCCTTAAAATAATTATTATCAATCTCCTCAACACCACGAAAGTAATTAAAACTAGCGAGTTCAACAATCTCCTTAGATTCTGAGAACCTTGCCTGCTCAATCATTGCCGAGAGACCAATCTGCTATTCTTCCATAGTTGACTCCAAAAATATTAAGAGCATCTAGAAGAGTTGACGATAGATAAGAGTCTTAGAATAGACTCCTTTAGAAATAATAATCAGTGGGGCAACTTTCTTCATCTAAGGAATATGGATTACCTCCTTAGCAGAGTAAGCTCATATCCAATTCATTTAGTGACAATAAACCTGCAAATAATCTAACTACACCATCTAAAGGAAGAAACAGCAGAAAATTGTTGAATTTTATTACAAAAAATGGGAAAAATAACATCAACAGTAACGATCAAACAATGCAGGAATAGGAGTCTCACAGAACTCCCAATGACACTAGAAACTCATCGTAAAACCAAAATTTAAGATGTTAATGATCTTTTCTGACAATTATTTTTTTAAGTGCTTTGCGAAAATCTTACAAGCCATACAATATCATCAGCCACAACAGAGACCTACCTTACTCTCCAAAATTCGATCTTCCAGAAATCAAATGGGGTACTCAAATAATATTAGATATTGACTGCTAATTGTACTTTACATATTATGACGTTGTAAGGATCGTTTAAAGCGACCTTCCTATCATATCATATCATATTATGACCTTGTTTGTCTGATTATCTTCTTTATTTTTATAATTTTCATTCTTAAATAACTCTAGATAAATATGATCGAGATATGTTCCAAAATTTCTCTTTGAAGTCAAATGCGCCAATTGAAATAGTCAAAGTGAAGAACGATAACATGAGTATATTCTCAAATTACTCCACTTGTAAGCTTATTTCAATGAAATGTTTCTTAATCTTCAAACTAAATGAGTTACTTGTGCTATTTTTGTAATAATTCTAAAAGGGAATCAAAAGTATGGTGAAACAAAATGAATGTGACTGGTATGTAAGTATCTCTCATGGATTACCTGAGAAAAATCCTAACAAGAATATTTTCGATAAATGGATGTGGTGGCTCTTCCATCAAGACAAAGTTTATTTAAAATCAAGTAGAATAGTTCTTAATAAAAATTGATAATAAAATCATATTTGATTTCGATCTAGCATGTTCTTATCTTTAAATTCAATAGAGGAATATAAATGAATTTCTTTGTTTTTATTCTTTTTTCAGCTTATCTAATCAATTTGTCTTCATGTATAACTGCAAAAGAACTAATGAAACCTTTCAAATAGTTCATTTACAGAGAAAAGCTCCAAACAAAGCAAATCTTGAAAGAAAAATCTAAATTGGATTGAATTCGAAATGAACACAATCTTAATCACAGTTTATTTAGAAATCAAACAAAAAGCTTAATAGTTGCCCTTTTTGAGAATAGAATAATCAGGAAAGCTAATTAAGATACAAGCCCTTACGCCGTCAAAATGAGTGCGAACATCACTAGCAGCAATCCCGTCGTGAAGGCATAGAAGAAAACAAAGATCCCCAAAGGCAAGAAACTCACAACATTGCCGATGTTCCCCACCGAAGCAGACATGAACAAATTCTTCGATGACGAAAGACTCACAAGATATCATTACTTGACCTACGCTGAATATGTCGAAATCTTCGGCAAAGCTGTGGATACTAACTATCTCCCACGCATCAACAAGAAGATTATCTATGGACACTTCGATTACTTCAACTATTGCTATGCTCAAACTTGGGAGTACAAATGGTATCCAATCCTCGCTGTCTTCAGTTTGAATCTGCGTAAAAAAACTATTCACTTTTTTGGAATCTCCTTTTTTGTTGAAATATTTATCTTGCATTCTGAAAAATAATCCCTGCAACTTTACTGCTTTTTGAATAACAGTTCGTCTCCGCGCTCCAACTATGGTTGGCACCTTAGCATATCTCTACACATTCGATCATTTCTTTGAGAACTACTTCCTCCATAGAAACACACACAGACGCATGATTGATGCCAGCAATTCCTTTAGCTTTCATCTCAACAAGCAAAAATGTATGAAACAGACCTAAATATCCAAATAAGTTACAATACAAAACTCACAATTTAAGGATTTCCCTAAAATAATGATTGCATTACAATTCTAAGTTACTAACTTTTTCATTCTTTGGCTTATCCTATTATTTCTTGACTATTTTTAGACATTTCATTGCGTCAAAAGTACATTGAGAAGTACGTGCAGATTGTGAACAGAAACATCGCAGCTGGAGTCTACGATAAACTCAATGATTCAACCCTTGAGAATACGATTAAAATTGGAAAGAGTAAATCAGCTGTGATAGATACTGAGCTAGCTGAGTAGTTAGAGTATGAAACGTTTAACTCGATATCCTCTGAAGAAATCGAACAAAAAGAACAAAACAAATAGATTTAACACTTGGAGAGCAGCAAGGTTTATGCTTTAGTATCTAAAATAGTGAATCAAATACGTAATGTTGGATCAGGGAATGTCAACTTGGGGCTTGTTGTGAATGATTTCATGAAGGTCGGAGTTTATAATTTAATCGATCAGACTAAGAAAGCTTATAGGGATTTCCTTGTAGAATTTGCCAGTTATAAGGCAGACATCGGGACATTCCCTACTAGAGGGTAAGTTGAAATATGAATTTAGAACCAAACTTATGCATAGATGTGTTATGTATTGATAATATTTTTGATTGATTTTTTATGGAATAATGCTATGGCTGACTTTAGAGACTACACTCAGCTGCTTTACTACAAAGATCTCAACTAGAATAAAGTCTACATCTTCACAGATTTACTAAGGGTAAGAATTGATTGCAATAGGAGATAAACATTATTGATTTACTTATTTTCTTCAATGAAAAGGAACGAGTGAATGAATCAGTAGATATGATAAATTACATCTTCAAAAGAAAAGTCACCAAGTCGAATTTCAATCTCAGCTGGATCCATCCTGAGAGAATCGATGTCAATCCTACTTACAGTAAGCAAACTTTTTAGAGATGAAATAATTCTAGTACCATAAGTTATTGGATTTGGCTGACAATAATAATAAGCTTAATTTCTTTTTTTATTTAGAATTAGAAGGATATCTGATGGATTTCTTGACCTTTAGTGTCATTTTTTGCCTGCCGATAAAGATGTTTAGATTCCATTCTAAATACACCCAACTCATGATAAAATTGAAATAGCAGAAGTCGAAGTTCCTCAATGTCTGAAATTAATTTGAGGAAAAGATCAGAATGGGATTTTATTGGATCATAAATAGCATTTATTTCCCTTAAAAATGAATAAATTGTTCTTCAAGAAAATAAATTTATGTTGTAGTTTTTTTGCTAAAATCTATTGGTAAATTGCTGTATCTGAATTTAGCATAATATTAACAAATTAGTTTTTAAACAAAACTTGGCAAGTGTCCTTCAAAAGTATGTCGAATTACTCAAATCAAAAGTCTGTATTGTTAAATCAATCAAAAATAAAAAAAGAGGCTGTCGACACTGGGACTTCCCAAGCGGTCCCCCACCTTAGTACTAACCCAGCCTTAAGGCGCTTAACTTCGGAGTTCGAATGGGATCCGGTGTGTTCACCTTAGTATGGCCGACAGCAAAAGTTATCGATCTTAATATCTATTTAGAAAAATGATTAATATACTATTTTTAACAAGTCTAATACTCTCACAAAAAAAACTATTATTAGATTTTTAAAAATAGAATTTCATCACAAGCACTCGTGATTTCATTATTGCTTTGAAAATATAAAGAAAAAATCTGTTTGCTTGAGAACTTAGAATAGAAAATATCAAGATCTTATTAAATGGGATTATCTTCTAAGTTGATTTCACTGAAAAACCAATTCATATGGCTGCCACCAGCTGGATCCAAGACATCGAGGTTCCCGACAAAAAATATTTATCTGCTATCGAAAGGACTTGGGGATTCAGATGTGACAAAAGGTTTAGAAAGATTCCATCTTGTTTAATTCATTTTCAAGAAACTATTTTTAGTTATTTTTTTCTAAAATATTTTGTAGATTCGATTTATTTTTCTGGATGAAAAACATTTTATTTTTGCTTTGACTGTGGCTTGCGGCTGTCAATGCACCTCTTAAACTATCTTGTGCAGGTTAGAAAAATTATACAACATCAAATTATTGTTTGCTCTTAGTGCATTAGTAATTTCCTCTAAGAATATGAATGATAATACTGAAGAGAATGAGACTGCCAAAGAAATATTTTTAACTCGATTCCTTCAAGGTTTTTAAAGATGAGAACATAACATAGTCATCATACCTGTTAAATATATTACATGTTATGCTTTGTTAATTGCATAGCGCCTTGGGTTTTAGAAAGGCTAAGAGATAACATAACAGGTAATGACAAATGAACAATTAAAGCAAGTTTAGCGCCTATCTCTCTCTATGTGTGACTCAAATCTCTGGATCTATTATCACATTAAACTCTATTAAAGATTTCAAACCTAAGTGTTTATTGCACTTATTTTTAAGTTACCCTTCATTCCATCTATCTTTCTTTATCTGTGGTTGCTTTATTTGTTTATTTTGTTTGCAAATTAAAAGAGAGAGAGAGAGTTTTAATAATTTTCATGACTAAATTTT
>Ga0302271_10002840_pt1 | contig 15220 bp, 6 predicted proteins | sample III_Bog_N1_1_FD_198767 | JGI IMG/M metagenome (GOLD analysis project Ga0302271, IMG submission 198767) | Peat permafrost microbial communities from Stordalen Mire near Abisko, Sweden - III_Bog_N1_1 | ecosystem: Environmental > Terrestrial > Soil > Wetlands > Peat | place: Sweden: Abisko... | reverse complement strand
AACAATAGCAACAACATTAACAGCAATAACAGTAATAGTAATAAATAAGAATACCTCTTCAAAATGTATAATTGTGAGAGTTTCCTAATTTGTAAGATAAGTTTAATGGAGAAATAAAATTTAAATGAACTAATCATTCCCATGGTTTTATTTGACTTTGAGAGTAACATAATAATTGTGCTGTAAATTAGCACAAAACTGACAAGCACTTGCATATTCGTTGCATAGACTAATACTGTTACTTTGCAAGAATTATTTATGTTGAGTAATTCTAAAAAAAATCAATTTTGTCCTTTTCCTTTTTACTCATCCAAATTGTATTCTTTCTTTGAGAATTAATTCAAAAGATAACAAGAATAGCTTCTGACTGGTCAGTAAATTAGAAATATCAGATCAAGGAAGCTTTTTTTAAGAAACCAGATAATTGAACTCTCTCTCTTTCTCTCTTTCTGTCTCTCTGCTTTTCCCCCTTTAATCAATGATAAAAGAATGCGCAAAGGACAATAAAAAATAATTAGTATTCAAAACTATTCTTTCAAACAATTTAAGCAACACATACATATGAAAAACTAAAAAGAAAAACACAAAAAACAAACCGAACCTGTTTAAGTTCCAAAGTTAGCAGCACATCATTCTAACAACCCTCATCCACGTGAGTTCTATGAAGAGCTAATTATTACTGAGAAGAAGATTAAGAAAGGGTTCTTTGCAGAAAATGATATTACATTACTGATAGAAATGTACACGAAATGTATTGAATATTTCGATTCGGTTCTTGATCCAATTAAAGTTTACTTTGAAGACAAAATATCATCAACATTATCAAATCCTTCGATTTTGAAAGTCCTCATGAATTCCTCTCAAGAGAATGGTTATTCTGAATCAAATTTCTGCAGCTAAATATCACCAAAGAATCAAGACAAAACAAACTAAAGATTGAATTCTCTTAGTCCATCTCGATCTTTGTTTCAACAAAAGAAGCAAGAAAGATTGATGGCACAACATAAAATAGACTTATTTGAAGAATAAAAAAAAAGTTAAATGGAAAAAGAAATTCTCATGAAACATAAAGAAAAAATCGAATCGGATAATAAATAACTTAGATAAATATCTATTAATTCTCAAGCTAAAGATATAGAAGAACGACTTCATTAGAGGAAAAAAAAGAATACAACCATGCAAGGGTTATCGCCGAAGAATGTAGAAGCAGATAAAACGAAATCAGCTTAAGGAGAGAGAAGATTGTTGAATGTTGATCATAATAAACCAAAAGACTACGAGGATACTATCTCAAATATATTACACAAAGAAACTGCTTAGTAGTTCTTCTAGAGTGCTTAATCTCTTTAGTTCATAATTTAAAACAACCCAGATGATAAAAATAACTCAAGACACAGAACAAAAGATGGTGATGGAACACATTCAGTGCATTGATTTCGTGAATCAATTTCAAATCAATTAAAATATAAAAAAGATTGCATCACCATTCCTGGACTACTAACTCTTAAGTTAGTCATTTCTCTCATCAATCAAAGTTTGTTAATATTTTGAAATGTAATAATTATTTTATTTTAACTTAGTTCTGCTGATTTATCTTTCTCAAAATATTTTTTATGATTCCAAACAAAACAAATTAGACATTAGATCAGTCTTAGCATTGCTAAATGGGTGCATGTTATTATTTGTTTTAAATGAATTGCCCAATGACATTTTCTGAATGTTAAACTCAAGGATATTCGCTAAAAAAACGATTCTTAATTGATTTTTGATTCATAATTACTTTTCCTTTTTTCTGAAACATTTTGTTGATTTATGCAATTTCAGAATGAAAAATAAAAAATATCTCTCTTCACTTGACTTTTAAAATTAAAAATATCTTCTTGAAGGACAGTTCAAAAACCATTTTAGATTCTGCTAAGCATCTCGTGTCAAGGCATACGCAGCTAACTTTGTTAAGCAAAACATCAACAGCAATGAAAAATAGCCAAAGAAACCAGTATGAGTTTGCTACTCTTGATAGATCAAGGCCAAACACTAGCAGCTACTATCGACTTTAACACGAGGTTAAGAGCCCTACTGATAGAGGATATTCAGGATTGAAAACATTAGATTATTAGAACAATAACCTTTTGGATTATTCCCTACAAAGTTCAGCTGAAAACGATTAGATTAGAAATAAATTTGAGGATTTGTAAACCATCTCATTGAAGAACCAGCTCTTAAGAAACAGAAACTCAAGACTTTATTAGTATTAAACTCCTTTAAAGACTTACAATTCACAGTTTTATTAGTCTCCAGGAGTTCAACCAGGATACTACTATGAATAGTAGTAACCAGCTATTTACTCTTATGGATACGAACAACCTTAGCCTTATACTCAATAAGGTAGTTATGCTTATTAGCAGCCTTTTCATCATGTCAATCAAGTATTTTCCCCTCCTCCTTAAACTTCATTTCCTCAACAACTAAGTTCTTCTAACTCAATACAAAATGTTTACTCCTAAATTCCTTAAACACCATAAGTTCTCCCAGTAGTTTAAAACAATTAAATGACCTATCATCGTGCTGGAGATAGCTAAATTGCATGCGATTAGCATCTAGAATAGCTCCAACCAATAGGTTTTATTGGTTAACAATATGGAGCAATAGGCGTTGAAAGTGGAGAAATGCTTGTAGATGTATTCAGTGATATGCCTAAAGATTAATGCTACTATTGTGCACAATAAGTTGGTATTAAGCAATTTGACACTGAGAAATATCTCAACAATGATTGGCTGCGAGAGAGGGAACGCATAAAAAAAGACAGAATCAAGGATTTAAAAAGAATGGAAGCAAATAATTCAAAATTTGAGCATGAATGGGAGCGAGAGATTGAAAGAGAAGTTAAAGAAAATAACAAAAATTTCAAGGCTATTGAAGAAAATAACAAAAATTTCAAGGCTATTGAAGAAACTGCAGAAGTCTTGGATAATGTTAGTGTTGAATCAGAGATAACAAGAAAACCAGAGAACTATGTACTGATTCCTCAAGAAATTGATTTTTAAAGTAGTTATCTGAATGAAGGGATGAACAAATCAAAGAAAATATCTGAAGCGAAGATGAGTTCATTGATGAAAGCTAGTGTGTTTGGTGCTAAATTGAAGGAGGCAGCGAGCAATACGAGATTTCTAAAAGAAAAGAGCGAGATGGCGGATATGTATAATCTTTAAGAGGAGCATCTCAGATAATTTGAAGAGATCGATGGGATAGATCTAGAACATATTACTGACGAAGAAAGGAAGAGACTATTGTTGCTCTATCAGGAGATGTATCGCTAGAACTAACAAATGAAGTTAGACCAGAGCAATTGCTAAAATAGCTTCTCTTCTCTACAAAAATTCATAGGTAAAATAATAATTTATGCTTTACAAAAAAGTTAGGGATTGTTTTTGATTGCTTTTAGATGATTAAATGAGAGAGATAAAGAAGGTTGTGATTGTAGATGGATTAGATTAGATCAGAGTGAGAATTAACTCGAATTCACCTGCTAGAAATCAGTGAAAAATTTAGAAGTTAAAAGTTGAAAATCATGTTCAATAACAATTTGGGTTTTAAACTGAGGACAGAGAAGAAACCTGATTACTTTGGAAAGAAAGAAATACAGTTTATTTGTTGTTTAGGAGTACGCAAAAAGTAGATTTTATTTTTGTAGGCATGTTAAGTGCTTATGTGTCTATTGCGCAAAAAAAAATATGCTAATTTTTTATTACAACATGAAAATCAATTAAAAAAAAATTGAGATAAGGGAGGAAGATCAGAACAGAGTAAAATGAAGGAATGATGGAAAATTGTGACGAATTAAAATCCAAAACACACCACAAGAGTTGTCATTAATAATTTTTAACATTTTTAGCATGAAAGTAGAAGAAATTCATTAATTCATTATTAAAAATCAGCTTTTAAAAACCCACCACGGACAATCGATTCCTGAAGAAAAAATAATATTAAAAACAAAATCTCAGCCAACAAAAAAAAAATCATCATCAAAATGAATCAACCATAATAGATAGTCAACAAAGGAGTCAATCCTGCGAAGGCTGAACACGAAGCAAAAAACCAAGGTGAGAAAAATAAACATAATGCCCAGAATGATGCTGGGAATAAAAATGCTCACAAGGCTAACCTCTCCAACAATCTTCATAAGTGCAAGGTGCTTAATCAACCTAAATGATATTGCGCAACAATTGATGATGATGCATACGTCTTGAATCAATAAATACTACAACTTTAATGTGATCAATATCTATGTTGATTTTATTTTTGTTGTTACTTCACTAAAATTGTTTGCTCTTTTTATTTCTTAAATTTTATTTCTAAATGTTCATTTTTTCAACTTAAACAAATAAAATAATGATAAATCTTATTAATCCACATAATGATCAAAGGTTATTATACTTTTTGAATAAATTATATCTTCAATGAAAGGAGCTAAATGATTGTTTTAGTTAAATTTTATATAAAAAAACAAAACACAAAGTTGTTTTTATTAGACTTTGCTTGTTGTCAGCAAGGAATTATTAGTTAGTCGAAAGTCTAAATCTACTCAAAAAGAAGACAGAGGAGTGATTTGGAAGTACTCTGAGCTGAGCTATAAGATGCTTGGCGAATTCTTGAAAGAATTCTTGTTTAGTACCATGAAATTTACAACTTTCTTTGGAATTTCAATAACTTTTTCTTATTCTAGCAAAAGTTTCTGGAGGGATTCATCAGAATATAGAACTATTAACACTTAGTCATCGATTTGTTAGATTGACTTAATTGTCTTGTCTTTCTTCAGCTAGATGTTGCAAGCATCGTCTAAAGTGTCCTGAACATAGAAATGTGCTAAGGCGGTGTTATCTACAAGGAGAATTCTTTCTGGGAAACAAACAATAAGAGATACAGAGAAATCGACAGGACTGGAAGATAGCTGCTCATTATTCACAATATCCCAAACTTCGAGCGTTTTCTCTTCTCCTAAGAAGGCAATATGATTTGAGTCAATCATACAAGCGTGAGTAGCTACATAAGAGGGGTTGTTGAATTCCTTTGTCCATAGTTCTTTAAGCTAATAGTCATAGACTGTGATCCCAGCTCTATCCTTGAAAGCCATGAAAACGTTAGCTAAATCTTTCTCATAGACGATGCTGAATGGAGCAATGATTCTCTCTAGGTGTGATCCAGGAGATACAAAAATTGGTTGAATATTAGCTGAAGTAATTTTGAAAGGCTAAATTATCTCGCAGAGTGAACGAGCCTGCTCCTTAATGTTCTTTTAATCAGCAGGTAATGCTAGGAACTTGTTCACATCGAACTCAACAAATACAGTATCTTGTGTTAAAGTATTCTTCATAAGATAGAAGACCTTCCCTAATCCATTCGATCTCACGCTGTTCTTAAGTAAACTGAAATCAGGCAACGACACCTTATTGCTTCCGAGTACATTCCCTGTTTCAACATCCACAATTTGAATTACTTGTGAAAATACTACATCTTCGCCTTCGAAGACTCCATTAGTACTCAATAATCCAATTTATTTTTCTTCCGCTAAAGCAAAAGCAGATTAGTAACTGTTGATGCAAGAAGACCTATCGTCTGCAAGAAGAAACTGCTTCTAGAATTCTTCAGGTGCAGCAGAGAACTAACCAAGATTGAAGGTTCTAAAATGACGATTTTCATTATCAATAACAGCAATCCTATGAAGAGAAGGGAGATAGAATTATGTAAAAACGTGCAAAAAAGGATTCAATCCAAAACCGTTTATGTTGAGTCTGTAGAGAAGTACTTTTTTCTTAAGATCCCATATTCTAATCACGCCCTTTGTCCCAGCAGCTGACAGCCATTTTTTTTCATTCAGAGTTGTCACACTTTCTAGATTTTCTTCCGCATCGTCAGCTTATAGGATACCTTCAATATTATTGATTCCCTTTTTCAAGCTGTGAATCATAATATAGTTCGAAAAGACTACAGCGAATTCATCAGAATTAAGTGCCAAAAATCTTGAAAGTTTACTCTTGAATTGCAATTTAGATTCTAACCCTGTTGCTCGTTCAATTATGTTTACCTCTAATCCATGTTTTTCTTGCAATCCAATATGATCTCCTCCATCGAAGACTTGAATATGCTTGTACATTTTTCGAATTGTCTAGAAAACTTTAACTACTTTACGTTCTATAATATCCCAGATATTCAAATGGCCACTTTTCATCAACACAAAGAGCTCTTTATCATTGTTATTGCATGTCCCTATTGACGCAATATCATTAACCGTTTCAATTTCTGTTTCAAATAAATAAAAAAGAGACATTTTAATTACAAAAACGCAAATATTCTGTGTTTTCTTTATTTTTCAGGCTATTTTTATCTTCTCTGATGTTAAAATACATGTTTATAAAAATATTAAAAATTGCTTATTTTGTTTACTTTCCCAAATAACAGGATTTTCAGCATTGTCGAAATCCAAAACTTGAAATTTATCTGCACTGAAAATCACAACTCTATTCCCTTATCCTCCAGCAATTGCCTTTGCGTGGACCTAAGAGTCTGATTCTGGAATTTCAGTTATGATAGAGAGATTTTTCATAGTGGTTGGATCCCATAGGCCGAAATTATCAGCACCTGCAAAATCGCATACATTTCCAGCATCAGTAACAAGCATTTTGTTGAAGTTTGGTGAGATGTAATATCCCGAAGACTTAGGTTTCACTTTTTCTGCCATGAAATTTAGTTGTTTTTTAACACCTTTGAACTGAATATTTATCGCACAATTATTTCAATTATCTCTTTGTTTTATTTTTTATGTTTCACATCAAGGTAAACTCTCTTCAGTTTTAAACGAGAAGGATGAATCACTTAGTTTTCTCTTATTTCCTTCAAAAGAATCATAAACACAACAAACACAACAAGAATTTTGCTTTCATAAATGAATTCTTCATGAAATGTTTATTTGTTAATGGTGTCTTTTACAAATAAAGAAAAATTAAACTAAAATCGAGGTGCGAGAAATAAAAAAATCAATGAAAACTAGAATAATAATCTTTCATCCAACTTATTTCGCTAAAATGCATTCAGCAGTTTAGTGTTTTAGGTTATGTAATTACAACAAAAAATGGGAATACTATTCGGTTGAAATCAAGCGGGATGATAATTCGAAATATTTCTGTTGGCGCACATCTACTAAACTAGGGAACACATAACAAATCAAGAATTTTGAAGGAATCAAAGACTTAAATAGGACTCCACCAAAGAATCTTTATTCTTTGTATTGATCTCCATAGAAAGCCACTTCTCATTTCTGCTTTTTTACCATTAAGTTTTTTTTCTGAGAAACCAAGAAAGGAAGAAAGAAAAGAGGGTATTCAATTGTATCTACCAAAGTTTGCAAATAAAAAGAGAATCAATTTGTTGTTGCCATATTTGATCATAAAAGATGTTTAAAACTATGGAATTATTTATTAAATGGAACCCAAAATTAGCAGTCCTTTTAGACTGCATGCATGTCCTTATCAAGCATAAGCATCAATAATTATACAATGCAAAATTCTGTTAACTTTTCTTAACAATTTAAAGAAAAGATAAAACAACCGCGCCTATTAACTTTCGGCGGCAAATTAAGTGCTAAATTTAAACTCCTACTAGATCGTTTAATTTTTTACAAAAGCACCTTAAAAACCACCCCCTAGTTTTAAAACTAGCCATCCATAAAAAAAGACCTACTCTGATCTTTAGCTTTTTAAGAGTCGATCTGATTATTTCTTATCAGCACAACATTACCTACTAGACTCTTCAATAAGGTCTTACTTCTATTTTAGAAATCAAAGAACAACTGGTAAAATCCAATCGAATAGTGCTAATTGATTTCTTGTAAGCCCACTTTTCTTCTATGAAGCAAATAAATCGAAGCATAAATTTGATATACTTCCCCTTTGGTCAAAAATATAATTCCCTGAGTAGATAGTTCTATTTTGTCTTGAGTGTTTTTGTCAAAAAAAGAGACAAATTAAACTGCGGCTACTAAAACAAAGCTAAATTTCAATTACTTCCTTAGTTTTATATCAAAGGCTGGGCCTCATTAGCCTGATGAATACTATTTCATTTTGCTATTAGATTTTCTTTGCAAAGTAAGAAACAAAGAAGTGGGGAAGAGAAATTGCTTAAGAAAATAGGAGGGAAAAAAAAGAGGAAGAATCACATAATTAAAATTTTGAAAAGATTGAAGAAGATCTCTAACAATCTTAAGTATTTGGGGTGATGGCACTAGGAGAGAAAAAGAAGAAGTTTTGAATTGTTTGAATAAGAAATAAAAAGTAAAACTCCGATAATTAAGGTAAATCAATGTAATTGAGCTTGTATTTTGATTTTGAAGCTTCGTTTAATTAAGAAAGTAAGGCACTTAAAATTCTAAAAAAGTATTCATTTCTCCCTTAAATCATCATCCAAGTTCCAAGTAATTCACGAAGATAAGCTGAACCAAATTATTTGGTTTTTGACCTTAAAGTCTGGTTGATTTCTGCTGAAAGTAGAGAAGAGTTTTAAGCAGCTGGTTGATATTTGCTTTAAAGAACATGTAAAGTTCAAACAATCCAGAATCCTTAAAAAAAAAGAAAAAAACCTAAGTATTCTGAACTTAAATATGTACTCACATGCAAGTCATTATGTTAAACAAAAGTTGCATTGAGATTATTCAAAAAAAAACCCCTTATGATTAATGTAAATTTTGAAAAAGAAAGAGCGTTGGAAACTAGATAAATATTCTCCGAAAAAAAAAACTGTGTGGGAAAGTATACCTACGGGGTTAAATAGAAAAAGAGTTTTCTCTTAATTTGGAGAACGAAGGCGGTAGAAGAAAGAACACATTCCCCCCCGGAAAAAAAAATAATAATAAATATTTGAATGTCTCGGGAGAGGGAGTGCAAAGGCGGCAGGGTACCCCAAAATATTAGTTAATTAATTATAAAAAACAAATCAAAAAAAGCAAAAAAACAATAATTGCGGATATTGCATACCCCATAAATTGTTCGATATCTTGCCAAGAATAATTTCTCAAGTTTCTTCACAAGTATTCATTCATTCTGTGGACTACTTCTACATCATCCTTAACCATGAACGCATTTGACTTTTTCTACTCTTTCGAGAGCGATGCATGCCCATGTGCACCAAGTCTACCTCTTGCAAATATTTCAGCGAATCTTCTCAGAGTTGGAGCCGAAACACTTGAGTTCTCTGAAGACCCCGAATAAATAGAAAGAATGAGCAGAATCTTTAAAATGAAGCGCATTTAAAAAATTAAGGAGAACTAAAAACTTAAGGAGTCTTCTCTCAGCAGAAAGAAGAAAGGTTCCATCAAGTCTCTCTCTTCGCTACTTATCCCTCTCAATGGTTATAGCTGTCTCGAGACAAATGTAAACTCAGAAATCGATTCATCTTCTTCTCTCGAATTTAGACATTCATCTGAACAAGAAAACTGCCTATTTTGAATACAAGTTCAAGATTCCCCCTTCTCATACACATTCAAATTATTCAATTCTACAACAATCTTTATCTATTCAATCCACCACAATGCCAATAACAATACCAGCATGCAACTTAATTTTCCTTCAATCAACTGTACATACATACACACACACCTAGTCTCATTTCCAAACAAACACCTGGCCTTAATCGACCTTCTTTATTCACTCACTCTCTTAATCATATCTAAAACCGTTTCTGGGCCTTAATCCTGGACATCAATTCTGAATTAACCAAGCATGCACCTGTCTAACGATATTTTTTTCATCCCTTTCTCTTTCTCCCAGCTTTCCATTCAATCAGTATGAGGCTAGCCACTTTTCCTTATATTTTCTGTATTTATGTTTTTATTATCACTTTCAATCAAAATCAATCCTTTTTTCATCTTAAGTCCTAATGCATCATCCCATTTCTTTCAACAACATGTAATTTTCGTAGTTTTTATAATCTTTACCTCCTTTTCATTAATTTTCCACCGACATAACTCCTTTTCAAATTTCTTAGAGAAACATATATTTTCCTCTGATCTGCTTAAATCCATTATTTTGGTGGGAAAGAGAATCGAGAGATACTATCTTTATCTAATTATAAGGGGTTATATTTACTTTTGATTATTCCGTTTTTCTATTTCTTTCTCCAAATTCTGTTGTTTCATCATCCTCTCTCAAATATTATTACTTTGATCATAGAGTATTAGCTGTTGCGAGAGCGTGTGGCTGTAAAGTCTACATCAATACCATTAAATCATTTACCTTTGCTATTCAGAAATTTTGCAACCAAAAAGGAATAATAATAATAATAATAATAATAACAATTCAAATATTAAAATAGAAAGATGCCCAAAACAGTCTATCATCTTCAGAGTATTTTCTAATTTCCATATTCCATTATTCTACTCCTCTCAATAAAAAGACTTACCCCCATCTTAATTACTACTTTTAGCACATTTTTTACATAATGAGCAATCTTAAAAACAGTCTATTTCATATAAAATCTCAAGTGTTCTCAAGTTTCAAATCCTATCTTCTTCATTTAATGAAGGAAATGAATCATTTTAAAGGGTACTCTTTATCTTGTTCTACAACTAGTCTTTATTTAAGTAGCTTAGACGGAGAATATTATTACACCGACAACAAAATAACTCCTATCAATTTCTTCTTCTTGTCCAGTCAATATTCCCGTCCAGCGAATTATTTGAAAAATCAACCAAATCAATCTATACAAATCCTACTTGATCAAAATAACTGAATATTCCACTTAAATCCTTTCATCCTTTCTTCAAGGCTTAGCTTATTTTCGACATCCTCTTAATTGATCCACCTTAACCCTGCATTTTTCCATTTTTAACCAGCTTACAACTACCATCCTAGCCTTTTCAATTTCAACATAAGCACCTTCTGGCACTTTCTGATTGATTTTAACCTATGAATTATTACTAAATATTAAATTCGTATCCATTCACACCCCGCGTTTTCTTGCTTAAATAAAGAATATTACAATTTTTACACGTGTGTTGAAAAAAACACAATTTCTTTAAATTGTAAAAGTTAATTCAAATTTAAAAGCTACATTTTTATCACATATTCATATATCATGCGCTATTTTGTTACAGATTCTCTACGGAAAGAGCGATCAATGGATGCTTTTCAACATTAGCCTGCACGAATGGATTCCTTTTCTGTTAACATAAATCTAATCTTTGAAAACCAAGGGGTTAGCTTAGTCTCAAAGAGACATATTAAGTTTAAACTAAAATTCAAGAGTAGCAGGGTCCTATTACCTTCAAAAAGTAATTAATTCAAAAATACTTAGATTAAGATACCCTGCCTTAGTATTATCATTTGGCTACTTAACTTGAATTCAAAATTATTAATTTTCCTCTCAAACTCGATTTTTAATATGTAAATTGATGCTTCCATCAGAGATTTTAAAGAAACTAAATCATTGGGGAGGGGGGGGAGGTGATAACCTTTTAGAAGATATTTGATAGAAGCTGTACTGGAAGGAAAAATAGAAAGAGACTAGATATTTAAAGTAAAACGGAGCTTTTTATTTGGATTATTTTTGCTTAAATGCAGCTGGAATTTGATCATGATCATTAAACGCTTATCTGTTAACAGTTCTCAAATAGTTGCTTCGTATCTTATGGCCTTGAATCCCTTAATTAATCACTTTCTTTCAAATAGCCTTGCAAAAATAGACAATTTTATCAAAAAGTTTGTAAATTACAATGCCTGCATCGATTTTCCCTATCTCAACAATTATTTTGCGTTATCTCTTAATTTTAGAAGATACTACTTGCCAATTTACCACAAGAAGCAGATTCTCGATAGGATTGAATGAGATTCTAAGAACTTAAATAAAATTTTCTCCTCAAATCCTGGCTACTTATTCTTTTGACAAAATCAATTAATTATCCTGGATATCTCTTTTCTTCTTTGGTTTTTGATAGTCTCGAATTTAAGGTGATTTGCAAAAACAAGATAATTTTAATTACATGACGCAAAACATATTATTGTAAGAAGAGAAATTCACGTTTTTTTATTTCTTCTCTGCTCCATTTCTAGCCTCAATTCAATTAAATGCCCTATCCACACAAATAACAATACATTTAGCTTCTAAACTCTTTATCGCTGCTTCCAATTCAGTTACTTTATTTCAGAAGCCAAATTCTGCTTTGAAAATTTTCTTTAAAATTCTTGTAATTTAAGCAACTCAAATAATTTCCCCTTCATTTTTGTTAGTAAATCTGATAACCCTAATAATTAATAATTTCCGTTAGAACATTATCTAAGAAATTAATTTGAAAATTTTCACTAAAGATAAACTTTTTATAAAAAATTTCAAATAATTTGAATTTAATTTCTCCCCAAAAACTAAAGTTCCTCTCCTTCAGTTTCTCAAATTTCCTTCTTTTTTTTTTGGAGAAGAAATCAGAGGTATCATAATCAAACCCTTGATATATGATACCCTTATAGATTTTTTTTTTTATTTTATTTTAAAATTCCCCCCACAAATCCCTCCCTTTTTTTATTTGAATTTTTTATTTTAAATTTAATCTTTATGTTCTTTCATATCTTTCAAATTCAAATATCTTTCTTTTTAAAATACATGTATTTGAAGAAACAGCTTTGTACAATAGCCAGTTTCTTCAATTGATTAATCGTACGAAGCTGCTCAAAGTGAATCTAATGATGTTCTCGCTATCCAGAGTATCCATTTATCGGAGAGCAAAAAAGTTCGAGCGAAAATACTGAAAATGCTCCATTTAAAAACAAGGGAATCAGATACGGCGAGGGGTCTTGAAACACTCTCTGGAAGTATAGCAGGCATCTTAGAACAAGCAACAGCGAATATGCCAGGAAAAACGGACTTTAACAGAGTCTCTTTGAGATGGTTATCAGATGTGTTGTTTAGAAAGATCCTTTGAAAAACTGTTGGATTCTATAGAGAACTTAAGGTGCTAGTAAAAACTAACATCTTTCTTCTCAACACGTCTCATACGGCATTCCATGTTCCCAAAGAAGAGCTCATTCCGATTTCTCCACAAAGAACGCATTGCGAGGTCACACTTTGTGTAGCATTGATATTATGGATACAACAGACACTCATAACATAAGAGTGGATTAGTTTTTTTTATTTTTGTTTAAATCTTAACGGAATTAAATTATTTCCTCTTTTATTGTTATGCGTTTGACAAATTAAATTATCAAACTATTCCCCTCCCTTCTCCTTTCAGTTCTCTGATCCTTCCCTATCTGCCACCCGAATAATTAATCAATTTTTTAATAATCAGCAGCCTTCACCTCAGCGCGATTGAAATAGTTGAAAACAACAAAATATTTATTTTCATATTGACTCAGCTGGGCATTCTCATTGTGTTTACCCAGATATTCGATCAAGTTTTAGATTTATTGTAGTGATCTTGTGATTAATGTTGATGGTTGTGTTAATGTTTAAGGAGATATTGGTTTCCCCTGCCATGGCTAAATATAAAATTAGCATTTCGATGGATTCTCACTTTTAGAGAATCACAATAAAGAAAGACAATCCCTAATGAAATACTATCTTACTGTGATTGACAAGGGTCTAGCTTGATACTTCAAGAGAAAATGCCTAAGATAACTCATAATGTAGAGTGGTAGAATGAATGCATGTGGATAAGTCATCCTGCCATTCATCCCTGATCTACTGATCTGGAGGCAATTATTAATTAAGGGGTAATTTTCAAAATATCTATTGAGCGGGATTTGTTTATTTATTTCTCATGGAAAAAGCTTAATAACTCTGACATCTCCTTGATCTACTTTTATTCTTAAGATTTGTTCTACTTTCATATGCATTTTGCAACTTCTTTAATGAAGGTTATATTCACTTATTATAAATCCAAAAGACTTCAAACCATCTTTCATTAGGCTTGCTCTTCATTTTGAAATAGTTACAAACCCTATTTATGATGTCGACGAATACCTACCTACCCCTAAGGCATGATTTTATTTTCCTTGGCTCTTAAATTACAGACGCTGTCTGATTATAACAAAGAGAAGAATGCAACAGATTCGCCAACACACACTAATCTACATGATAAAATGGATAAAATGAAAGTAGATTGGATATTTCTTACATTTCCCTATATGGTAGACTTAAAATAAGCACTTCTTCTGAATACCTATGGAAACACGAAAAAGATTGAATAGTTTAGAGAGCTGTACATATCTAGCATCACAGCTATAAAATGAGGATGCACCTCCATTTATCGAAAGATACAAATGACAGTATTCTTTTACAAACTGCCATCTGATCTTTACAATGAACCTTCTTATTTTTTTTAAAACCAAAATATACCACTTCAATTTTCAACAAAAATTGATTTTTTCAAGGACATATTCTAATTTTGATGATGACCTTTGATAACAATGTATATTTGATTCGCAGCCTAGTCAATTTAGGTACTAAAGATGGCAGTTATTTTTTGAGATACATGCCGCAGCCAAGGAGAACTGGAGGTATCTATTCTGTAACAATAATATCAGAATAGTGCGCAAAAATTTGATATTATAATAAGTGCGGGATTATTAAAATACTTTAGAGAGGAGGGAAAGATTCGCAAGGAAGTTCATTAGGAGGAATTAATGGAAGAATATTTTGAGGGGTAGTGAAAGAATTTAGGGTTTTTCATGGAAATAATTGTAAAAATTTTGAAAAATAATTGTATTTTTGGTAATTTAAGCATTTTTTTAACAATTGTAGAGATTTAGGATATTTACATTCAATAATGAATGCAATCTTTAACTTTTAGTTTTGATTCAGATTAATAAGCAATTTTCCTAAGATTAAAACATGAAAAAGAATGTAATTTCCCCATAGAAATTCCTTATTAAATCATGAAAATTTATGATTGAAATTAAATGGAATTAAAGTGGGGAATATCCATGAAAAGAAAGATTTATTTATTGAATTAATAAATGAAAAAAATACGATTTGTGAAGGGTCTTCATGTATTTTTGAATGAGAACTATTTAAATAAATTTTTCTATTTTATTCATATTTTTTACGAAATCATTGAGAAAAATCAAAATTACATTCATAAAATCATCGAAAAATATCATAATTTGCCATTTTCGCAGCTCAATTAACTATTTAGATATCAAAATCACTATAAATTCATATTTATTATCAAATATTATTAATA
>Ga0302271_10002839_pt1 | contig 15238 bp, 4 predicted proteins | sample III_Bog_N1_1_FD_198767 | JGI IMG/M metagenome (GOLD analysis project Ga0302271, IMG submission 198767) | Peat permafrost microbial communities from Stordalen Mire near Abisko, Sweden - III_Bog_N1_1 | ecosystem: Environmental > Terrestrial > Soil > Wetlands > Peat | place: Sweden: Abisko... | reverse complement strand
TCTTTTTTATTTACATTCTTTTTGTTATTATTAAAAAAAGTTATTATTTTTTGTCTAATAAACAAAAATCCACAAAAAAAGTAATTTAGTAAAATCGAATTACCAAGGAATATCAGGCAAGAGGGATACTTTGTCTTAGACCTCAAAATCAATTTTTATTTACCTTTGAGAACAAAATCAATCTTTTATCTTTTTGGATTCGATTGAAAGAAATCTTAAAAGAATCTGATATTTTTTATGTAAAACACTTACTATCTAGTTCGTTGATCTACACAATTGGCTAAAATTCAGTGAGTTCATAAATTACAAAACATGTTTGGAAAGAAAACTATTGAAGCATATTAATTGATCCATATTAGATTAAGAAAAAAGCGTTTTTGAGAGAGGAGAAGAGATTAAATTGGGTGCGTGCTAATTCTGATTCTGATAACTGAAAGACCATAATCTTTTTTGTTATTTTCAAACAATTGTATCAGATGTTTTATGTGGTGTGGAAGACTCACTAGTGAACGAAGAAGAAGCTGCTGTTTCAGATGTAGATGATGATTATTTCCTTATTTAAGTTGCAATAGCATTTAATCTAACTAAATTTTAAAACAAAGTATCGTCATCACCTTTGATAATATATTTACTGAAGAAATGAACTGTCTCGGAGTTCAGTAAATTAAATAAAAATGATACTTCACACTATTAACTTTAATTCTATTCATGTTCAGCTAGTTTTTCTTCAGAATCAGCAGCTTTTTCCTTTTCATCGTATTCACCTTTGTCCTTTAAGGTACTATTATTATCAAAAATATCATGGAGATCCTCATCATTATTGAAGTAATTAATCCCTGGAAATATATCCCTAGTTGCTTATTTTCCACTTGATCCAACTTCTACTTCTTAATAAACTCCATGCGATTCCTTGATGCCCAGCTCATTAAGAAATGCAGCAGTTGAGGGTCTCTCTTAACTTGTTTGATAAATCCACTTTTGATTCTTCGAAAAGTTGAAAATATTTCCAGCATTTTTAGGAGGTATTTCCTTAATCAAAATAACTAATTCACAGCTGCCTAATTGAATCGCACCATTTCTCTCAGTTGCTTCTAATAATGAAGCTCTGACACTTTCAGGAGGTTCAATTGGTGTCCTAACGATATAAATTCTTCCATTTTATTTTTCAATTCTCCTTTCCCAATAGAAAGTTATACGCTTGGAACTATTCCAATCGAAAGTCTCACAAATCTAACTAACATCTGCATGTCTGTCTTAGTCTCTAAACAGAGAAACTTCCATGGAGGATTTTACATCTATTATCTTACTTTGGAGTGTCTTTTTTTTAATTGTTGTTGAAAAAAAATAAAATAATAATTGAATAATTGACTAAAAATAATAGTATTTTAACAATCATTTTCTTTTCACTTTACTATTTCATCCCAATCTTTGCGACGATCTAAGAGAATCGACAAGCACTACGAAGCGGACAGAGGCATAAAGACAGTAGCCCTGACGCATTCTCTTCTTGGAAATTAATGCTAGATAACGATGTGCTTTTCTGGAATGGAATAAACTGTTTCCCATTTGCCCATGATATCCTCCATTGTATCCTTGATACTTGAAAGTTTCCTGTATTTCTCCTCTACCTCTGGATTGATAACAATAGATTCAAAATAAATATTAAGGAGATAAAAGACAACTCTGCTGCATGAAATAATGTTAGTTTTTGGGCCTTACCTGAATCTAGATAGCTGAGACTCATAACATGCGAAGATGTCATTTGTTTTCCAGCAGTAGGAGAAAGTGAAGATCCACTCATCACTGAGGTACTTTATGCCTTTTTTAAGGTGAGAATTTTCCCTTCTAGAAAATTCTCAATTTCTTCAAATACTTGCGGTTTATATCTCTAAAATTAGAGAGGATAAATGAAATTAGTAAGTTGATTATTGACATGATGAATCTTGACAAAATAATTATCTAACAATCTATCTTTCTTTTTCTTTATTTTCTTCTTACGAGTATTTTTTATTTCTGCAATATTTCTCTCCAGGTATTTGGGTTATGCACTTTCTTAAGTCCATCAATGAACTTCACAAGCAGCTTCAAAGCTGGTATTTTGCATGGCTTTTAGCTTAGAATGTGAATGTCTGAAAAAAATAACAAAAATAGTCAAAAATTTGATACAAATCTCTTGATTATTTGTGTAAAATTTTCAATTTGTTTTACTGAATCCTAAATGCTCATCCCCAATCATACAATAATTAAAAATGTATGTTACCAAGTTAAAGGATATGCAATAATGAGAAAGACATTTCTTAATATTCCTTCAAAAAGCTCTCATAACCTATGATTAATGATTGAAATAAAAAAATGAATTTCTACTGTTTACTAAATCTTACCTGGATTTTTTTCGCACTCAAGGAATCCATTTAATACCTCTAAATTATGTTTACAAGTGAAATGCTCACCTTTTAATCTTCCTCCTTCTGATTCTGATAACTCTTTATCTAGTTGGCCACACAATGAAACAAGCCCCTTTATTCCAGCTGAATTCCCTTTTCCACTTGCTCCCTTTTGAAATATTCAGCAAAAAATAAACCAAGATCAAATGAACAAAAGAAGACAATTTTTCTATGAAATCTTCTCCATATTTAAGACTTTTCTTAAAAGAATACCTTAATCAAGAGGGATATGAACTCAGGATTCATAATCGGTGGGCTCTCTGCAATGGTGATTGCCATTATTCTGTTTTTCGTTTATAATAAAATTCAAAAATCAACCTTCAAAAAAGTAACCTTTCTCATAAATTTATTCTATGAATCAATTATGTGGGGGATACTTTAAATTCTCCTTGCGCTCTTCTGGACCTACTTGCATAGCTGCCAGTAGCTCAAGAAGTCTCTTTTCAAGCGAAGAAGTTGAGAAATTATCAAGTTAATTCAGTGTGATTTATGATTTGGAGTTAACCTCCTTGACTCCCTCACCTCTAATTATCTTATCAAGTTAGAGATCTCTAAAGTGAGCTAAAAAAGGAAGAACAAAATGAGAATGATAACATTTTAAATTATGAAACTTAATAACAGAAATGCAATATGAGTCTGCATTCGTTACTTAAGACATCGAGAAACTCCAGCAAAGCTAGGACTTCATTATCTTGATAGAGAATTTCCATGATTTAGTTCAAGAGTTCTGAATTACAAAACAACATTATGCTTTATATTGGAGTAACTTCAAGGAACTGAGCACAATCAATTAAAGAATGCTATTCTAAATGGCATTGTTTAGCTTACTTTGAAGTTCCACTGTTCTTTTCATTTTAGTTTCTTCACTGAATCGCTTTAGAAAAACATCTTCCAGCACAGGTAGATTCTTTACGCCATCTTCAATAAGCTGCAATCATAAAAAATAGCTATGTCTTACAACAACAACTTCAGAGTTCTTTTCAAACTAATCTCTCACTTGCTTGCGTAGCTCTTTGAATTGCTTAAATCTTCTCTCTATTCTGTAGTTAAAATAACTCGTCTTCACTTGAATCATATAAACCTATTTCAAAAATGAATCATTAATGAATTAAAACACATAAATCATTCCTACAGTATATTATTTCCCAATGTCTTTAGAGCCAACAATCTCAACCTCCTTTAAGCACTTTTGTTCTAAGAAACACTCATAAAACCTCATATTTTAATCTCTTCCTTGTTCTTCAGATTGCTTTTTGTTGTCTTCATATGCAACAGTCAGTTAAGCGTCTTGTCCTTTTCCTTGTGCATTAAGTTCTTCATTGTATTGCTCTTATTCTTTATCTTGTTCCTGTAATTGATCTCCTTGGATCATGCGAACAGAATAAGCACACAAAGATAATTTGTTATTGGTTGTTTATGAACTATCTCTGTAACTAAAGCAAGAGATTAGTACTTCAACTTATGCCTTAACTTTATTCTCTTGGCTGCGAGATAATTTATTCTTTTTCAGGGAAATAATCGTTTTTTGCAGACACAGAAATATATTGGAAATGTTTGATAATGCATCATTTATTCATATGATTCCAAGCTGAATTGTTTAGATGGAAGGCAATTATTAGTTATAATACCTCAAAAAGATATTTTTTTCTCAACTAATCATCTGTTCCCAATCAAAGGTTACAAATATAAACATTACTTTTACAGATATTATTAATTGGGATTTCCTTTCTTTTCACATTAGATTGAGGTGGACTCTTACTATTTTATTTTTTTTAGAATGCACGACTATTGCTTTCTTATGTCAAAAACAAAAAAAAATTATATTTTTTGTCCATGAGAATTTCACTTTTTTCGCATGCAACTTTTAAAAAAAAGTATCGAATAGTACTTTTACTAAACATCTAACAAATAATGTATTTTTAATATGAATTATTTATGTTTCATCATTTTTTTTGAAGAAAATAAAAACACAATAATTGAATCATTTATTGCTGGAAAGATTAGAAAAAGATACTCAAGAATATAAACAAATGGGATAGATTTTTTTTTGGCAGAAATGTAGAATAGATAGAGAACACAAAATAGAGAGTAAAACAAACCATTAAGATTCTTATTTAATACTATTCAGAGCTGAGAATCATACTACAAATATATCTTTCTATGTTTTTTATTAGAAGAGCTGAGTAATTTACTCAGATGATGAAAGGAAGAGACTATTGCAAGAGGTTTTTCAGAATAATAGATTTCCTAAAATTAAATTGAACACTTTTAAAAATAGAAAAGGAAGTAGGATATTCATTTTTATGATAACAGTTCAGAAATAAAAACTGATTTTACTTTAGAAGAGAGGCTTAAAAAAGGAGATTTAATAATAGAAATCTGTAAATCATTTAAGATTGAATCTTTTGCTGTGGTATCTGCTAACCAATTTCATACTAATTCATGAAGAAACCAAATGAGAATTCTTCTAAACCTGTGTTATCCCAATACGCCTGATAATCCTCTATTCCTCTCCCTTTCAAACATCCCTTAATTTTCTTTAAATCTTAGCGCTTTCAAAAACAGACTCTCTTTTATTTCTTTTTTACCCTATTCGAAGAACCTAAATCCTTTTGAAATCTCTGTGACGTAATTTAATAGAAGAATTTGTTTATTTTTTTGTTTTTTCAAAAATTAATCAAAAGAATCAGGGCAAGGATGTGATTGAATATGTGATTAATATATTGTAGAGTGAAACTAGAGTCTTTCTATTATGATTTGGAGTAGAAAAAGGAGAAAAAAAGTGAAAAAAGAAAAGAAATAATTAATAATTAAAGAAAATACTATTAACAAATCTCAAACTTTTTTTCACAAAAAAGGAACTTCAAAATGAATAGAAAATGTTAGTAACATAAATACAATGAATATGAGTTCTTGCATTTGAAACCAACAAGCGCAAAGGAAGTGCTGATTTGCTCAAGATGCTTGGACGCAAGCCAAGGGAAAATCAAACTGATCGACTGCGTTGGAATAAAACAAATCTTAGAAGCAAATTCCTAAACCATTCTTTCAAAATACCCTCCACTAGCGAATTCTGAACTCAATCAAATGGCACTTTATTTTTCTGAATCCATAGATGGAGAAATCAAATAAATCAAAGAATATTATCAGAAGTTGATTAGAAGTTTCGAAGCTGCTGTGAAGAATGCTATGGTTAAATCTACAGTTTAGATTGATTAGCTCCAATAGCTTAGATAATCCTTCATGAAGAAATATGCAGAAATCGGGTAAATCGAAAAGTTAAAGCTATTAGTCAATCAATCTCTAAAGGATTAGAATTCTGACACTCAAATTCACACCTTCATTATAGCCATATCTTCAGAAGCAACTGCAAACACTAATAGAATCATCTCTCAAATGAATGAACTCCAACAATACAAAGAATCCTTTAGCTTAGAACAGCCAGAAAAATAGCAATCTAATATTTTAAAAAAAATAGAAGAAATATCCTTCTTTAATAAAAAGACAAATGCGGACAACTCCTCTTAAAGTCTTATTCTCCCCAAGCAAAACACTCAGCCGATATCGATAATCAACTAAATTACTATCAAACCTGCAAGCAACTTAGATAAGGAATACTAACCAAATATTAAAAGAATCGATAACACAATTCAAATAAAAGGCATTTCAAGAGGGAAATAATGTACCTTTGAGAGTGCCTTAAACCCAAAGAAAAAGTACATAATAGCTTTGAAACCTATCATTTATGATCGCGAAAAACCTGAGCCTTGTTTTTCCTTTGGGATAATGCCCTTTACTCTTCGGCATGATGAAAAACTGGACAATAAAGCGATCTGCTACTTTTTTTACCATTATTCCAGTACCCTTTATCAAATGCCCAAAAATAATATGCTCCTCGATTCCCAAGAGTATTAGGACTATTAGGACACCAAAATGTGGAATAGTTCGAGATTTTAAAATGGGGGAATTGAAGTACTCGTTAATTTAGAAAACAGAATTATTAAAGTAAGAAGTCGCGTAATCCCATAATTCGAGTTGATTGCAGAGGTGGCGAAGACTTTTGATTTAGCTAAAGAGTATACATTTGCAATATTAGGTAATGGGTTCCCCTGTTTTATCACCTTCGAAGATATCTGCGAAGTTGATTCTTTTGAGGATTTTAAATGAAAAGAATAAAATAGCAAATAATTGCTTTGAGAAAAATAATTGGTGAAAGTTTGTTTTTGTTGTGATTGTTGCTGCTGCTGAAAATTTTAATAGAATTTCAACTTAATTTCTTGGTTTATTATTTGGCTTTCAAGTCTATCTATTTGGTTCTTTTTCTAGCTAAAAATTGGTTAATAATTAAAGGTGTTATCGCTCTTTATTTGTTTAATATCTTGGATATTTTACTATTTATCCTATCATCATGACTATTCCAAATCTATTATTAATCTCTCTCATATCATCGGAGTCTATTCAAGTTCAGCACATCGATTTCGTTGAGAACAAAAAGCGCTCTGTCTGTTTGGCTTCTTCTTGATTGAATTTGTCTCTAATACATCATTTTCTGTGGCAATACCTTTATGGAGGATTTCTGAGCAGTAATAGAGGCCATTAGCATGTTGTCTATTGATCTTACAGATCAAAGTTATGTTTTCTATTCTTACTGGAGATTTGGCCGATAAGATTACCCACCTTAGAAATGGTTTTTATATTAATCAAAATAATATTTCTTGGATTTCCTCACTAAATCCAATAATCTATTCTCAAAAAAAACAAAACCCTCCTTAAGATAAGAGTTTTTCTAATGAGATTGAAGTAAAACAAAAAATAATTTCTTAAAAACAACAAATATACTCAGGATAGCTTATAAAAATAGCTTTACACTACAACACAGACTAATTTATCAGATGAACTAATTAACAAAATTGATTTATTACTGCTCTCACACTAAGACAAACTTATTTTAAATAATAGAGTTATAATACAATCCTTTTCTCTCTCTCTCTTTTGGTGATACAAAGATTGTTCACTGCTTGATTGTCGAACTACGATTCAAGATAAAGAAAAGCCTAATTTTATTTATTCGATACAATTGAAATCAACTATTCTTGTCTTGTAGTTACTTTCTAGAAAATACCCTGATTATTTTTCATAGACTACTTAACTTCTTTAATTGCTAATATAAAATATCCATTCAAAGAAATGCTCTAAATTGTAATAGTATAATCACAGTCTTAATGACTTGATGCATTTTCAGTGCGCTTGAACCAACACAACTTATACTGAAAGTTCTTTTTATCTCATTTCCATTGATTCTTTATCATTACCATTTTTCTCATTTTACTCATATTATTCATTTTTTTTGTGAGTACCTAAATATGTTTCTTTTTATTCCTCTTTTCTATGCAGTTCTATTTCTACTTTCAGTTAAGTTTCCTTATCTTCTTTCAAAGAAGATTTGGTAAGATGGTGCTAAGAATAAGGGCATTTTTATGTTTTCCCTAACCAATTATCGATACATTTCCTACCAAATACATGACCGCAAGGATCTTTAACAGCATCTCTCACAACTCCAAGACAAATTGCGCATATTAAGCCTTCATGGATCAATTCATGCTCACTTTTGAAGAATTACTCAGTTTCATAGCATTCATTCTTTTTATGATGATTAGAATCACCATTTGGAGTTTTGACATGAGACTCCACAACTGCAAAGAATTTATAAAGCAATTGTAAGTTTTATGATCATATCATAGAAGCTAAAATTATTATTACGTTGAGGCTTTCTGACACAACAAAACGAACCCTATCCCATTGATTGTGTTTGTTTATATGTCCTTTTTGGATGTGAGATGTTTGTGATAATAGCTGTGTCTGCGATTTCGTTTGTTTGTTTGGAGTTTTGAAATTTCTTTGACTTTACCCTCCCCTTCTTTGTTCCCCCTTTTTTCATGGATCATAATTTCATAAAATCAAATGAATATTACTGATCCGTTTTCTTCATTTCGTTTAACATGAGAGATTAAATTATGCTTATTTTTCTTGATTCATGCTATTAAAATACTTAATGTTGTTTTTGAATTTCTTACTTTACTTTTTCTTTGTGTGCTAATAGGATTTTAATAGATTATAAAAACCTCTAAATCATGTGTGACTGTGGTGGTGTGGTGGTCAAAAGATTTTCACTCCTTCCCTTAATCAATAGACACCTAAATAGACATTTTCATCTTTACATTTCTACTTTAAGAAAATTTAATGCTTTCTTAAAGAAAAAAAGTCTATTTGTTTTTTTTTTTCATTTGATATGAAATTACTCTTTTTTGAAAATAACCAACAAATATTCATTTTTTGAGGATTCCTCAAGCGAGTTACAGCATTTTGTGAAATCAATTATTTTCGCACTTTTCCCTTAGTTTAAATATTTATTTCTTCATTCATTTTTCACAATAGAGTACTTTCCATTGAAGAAAGTGCATGCTTCTTCCAAAATACTTCCCGTGTAGAAGGTTTGCACATGCTAGTTATGATGAAGAGCTTCCGAAACTTGGAAAGAAGGGATTGAATCTTTGGATTATCTTTTGAGAGGTCTTTTAAATCGTACTAACCAGTAGACCAAGGGCTCGCCCTGCTTGACAGAAGTAGCTGAGTGATAAAATCAGTAATAGTAAAACAACTTGATATTGAAGAAAACAATAATTTTTACCTGAGCGATATTGAAATCATTATTCAGTATTGCAAAATATAAGGGAGTTCTTCCAACCTACAAAACATAAAAATATCAGTCATTAACAAGATTTACAAATAAGCAAAAATCTAGTAATATTTACGATATCTTTGGCTTCGAAATTAGCTCCAAATGAGATAAGTATCCTTGCTGCAGCTTCATTACCTCGTTTCACAGCCCAGTGAAGGGCTGTCAGGAACATCTAACCCAATTTATTAGTTTTAGCAAAAAATAACCCAAATTGAACAAAAAAGATATTTTTTTTACATAATCAAAATCATAGACAAGGAATTTATCATCATGAAGCAGATCCTTCAAAGCAAGGATGTCTCCACTTTTTGCAGCAGATATCAATTATCTACTTCCTTTCTTCTCAAATGCCCTCTAACTGAACACAGAGCATTAAACTAACTGTTTTTATCATTCCCAAAAGTTAAAAATTATTAAAAAACAAGATCTCATTTTTTATTAAAATTCTTACATCTTTCGGTGAAACAGCTATTCTCTTAAGGAATAATAACGCGTCTTTAAGAGCATTTCTCAATAAGTATCCTTTATCTTTTTGCTTCTCATTGAGTTGATGATTCTAAGTTACTTGTGGGGCACTATCATTTTTATCTGAAGAAATGGTTAATTTAACGTTGAGTTGATTTTTACTTTAATTCTTCCGATTCTCATTAACTTTATCTTCAGTTGTTTCTTCACTTTCATTACAATCTCTAGGAGAAATATTATTGATCCTGAGGATATCATGAATAACTGCAATAGATTATTTACTCTTCGAATTCACAATCTATCTAATTAACGACATCCTCGAATATACTTTTCTCTTCGTTCCTCCAACTCCTTCATCGTTAATTTTCCCTTCTACCCTTTTCATTTCCATTTTTTATTATCCTGAATTGAATGGATTACTGTTCGCTAGTGACTCTTAGAGCTCATTCGTTTCAGATTATTTCTTAGACAACGAAGAATCGAGTATGTTTTCTTCAAGTTACTTCACTAATTTAAATATTTCTTCTCGTTTTTTAAGCTTCTTCTCTTAGGATTCAAAGTTACATAACATTTCAATTTGTTTCGGTGTGATACCAAGAGAAGATGAGTCTTGAAATTAACTTGTAGTACGTCGATCATTCAAGAAGTTTTAGTGAAGTGGTCTAGGGGAATGTTGATATTGTTTTGCATGAGGAGAATAGTCTTCTTCTTCCTATGGCACGAGATGAAGTTTGAGAGGCGAACAATAGACAGATTACTAAACAAATGGAGATAAAGGACTGCTACTCCTGCTAGCTGATATCTCAGATAATTCAATTGGTTCGGGGTTATTTGGTTCAGTGAGAATATAATCTCTAGCGAAATGACTTAGCTAACTTTAAGGCTAACCATTGCTTTAATGAGTCTTTAATCTTGAATTCTTTGATAATAAACTGCTTCTCGTTTTCGAGAAATCATAAAAATCAAAAGCCATCATGTTATTTGTAATATTAGTCTTCTTAGCGATTTACAATTGTTGTTATTGTTATCGCAATTAAGTAGGTTAAAATGCCGTTTAGCTCTCAGTGATTCTAAAAACTTTGCTGCTATTCCCAAATCTCTCAGAGGTAAATGAATAGTTACTGCTGTTTAAAGACAACAGTCTAGTTTGTTCGCTAACTTTCATAGATTATTACGGTTGTTGTTGCTTTGATAACTATTCCATTGAAGCTGCATTTTCCGTTTTCATCCTTTTCCTAGCAGGCAACGCCTGGAAACATAAGGACTATTCGTGTTTTTGTTATGATGTCCTATTAACTTCTGAATTCTAAGCGATTCTCTTGTAAAAACTCGATGATGTCAGTTATCTTGGGTGTTCAGATTAAGTTGACCAATTTGAGAAATTCGGATGCTCTCCAAATAATGAAGAGCTGTTCGATTCAGAAACAGCTCTTTTTGTTGATGACAAATGCTGCAACTACACTGAAGGATTCTTATCGTAAAGTTTCTAGTGAATCGAAACAGTTTATCTGATTCTTTAGCTAGGAGAACTAGTAGTATTCTAACTAACATAAGGTCTATCCGTTTTTGGTGTAGCATCTCTTTTAAGCCGTGAAGACTATGTCATCAGATTCCTGATGGTATTCTTGCTGTGAAGAGCGTGCTTTTCATCTTTAGAAGACTTGGTGAAATTCGCTTGTAGAACTACCTTGAAATCAAGGAGAGGCACTTTATTCTGCATATTCTGGGGAAAGTAGGGGGGATGATAGTCTACCAAAATGAAATATTGATAATAATAAATAATTTACGATCACAAATTGTCTTAACCTTTGTATTTTCTTGTCCAAAGACTTAAAATAAGCACAAAATATATTAAAAATTTTAGAAACCCATGTATAATAAGCATACTGAGAAGAACTTGTTGAAATATGAGTGTCTAAGACAAAAAAATGAACTTGAATCGCGAGTTGTTTAAATGATATTTACAAGATTTAAATACTCCCAAAAAAAGGAAAGCACATGTAGAAAATTTTCTCTAAATGCAAAAATGAAATAAAACATTAAAATGATGCATATTCCACACTGACAAAATCATTCAGTCTTGAGGATATCAGAGTCACCAGCATCGAGGATAGCCATGGTGGAGCATCTGTAATACTTACCGCAAGCAGTGCCTATTTGTATGCAAAACAAAATAATAAAGTTATTAGTTAGATGTTTTAGCAAATTTTGAAATTGAAAAAAATCACAAAAGTAGTGGTTAAAAGCAGATAAAAGAGCTTAGCTACTCATTTCAAATAATCTTTCAGCTAATCTAATGGTCCTCTTAAACTATTGTTGTTGCTAGATATGTTTTGAATTCTTTTTTATCTTTAGCTTAGTTTCTCTCACTCACTTTGCATCATATATTCCCTTTAGAGACGATTTATTAAATTGCAATATTAAAAACTAGCCCCAATTCATTCTTCTACTTCTACGAACTAATGGAATATTTCTTTAGAAATAATACCCCTTATTATGAAAAAGCTAGTTTATTCTTACCAAGTTCGACGTTGGAACCACCGTAGTGATGGATATTGATCTGAGCAAGAGAAGCGTAGTACTCGATTTCAGATTTTCTGACGGTAGGGCAGTTGTTAGAGATAAACACAAGCTTAGCAAGTCCGTTTCTGATGGCCTTGATGGTGGAGGCATAACCGAGAGTAGCCTTGCCTGATCTCATAACGAGGGCGAGCTTGGATTGGATGTTATCTTGAGTGACTTTCTTGACCATTTGAGTTAGTTTGTTTATCTATCTATCTTGGGATGGATGCTATTTATTTTATTCTTGCTTTTTTGTTTTGTTTATTTGTATTAATTTTAATTTAGTCTTCCCCCACTTTCATTCACTAGCATGCATGACACATTGAGGATTTTTATCTTTTCTTTTTTTGCTCTCTCTTTGTTAAAGCACTTTGGTCAGCTTCTTTTAGATGGTTTTGTATGCAAAAATGCATTTGAGGAAAACTTCAATATATGAGGTTATTGGTGAAGTGATGAAATGTAGATTAATCATTAAAGTCTAGAGAAACTTAATCAACATAAACGAGAACATTTAAACTGGATATGCTTAAATAATGGCTAACTAGAAAATTAATTATTTTTCAAATAAATAGGTAATGCTTTCATATGTAGGCTTGACAACAATTTGTATTTAAAAAATGTTTGAGGAATTTCTTTTTTTGTTTGGGAAGCCGTTCAAGGAAAATAGCTCAATGGATCAACCTTTCAATTGTATAGAGGTAGTAAGAGTTGAGAAAAAAAGGAAGTTAGCTTAATGGTTCCTGTAAAAAATTGAAAAAAAACTATTGTTAATTGTCTGACTCCTTAAGCATTTCTTGCGTTTTTGTCTGGGGTTTTTCTTGAAGTAAAAGGAAGGTGAATAATCAAATAAATTAAAAAATAAGTTGAAATAACCATTATGCTACCTAAGATTCCTCAGGGCGGTAACAGCACTGCTGGCTAGTTAGCTAAGCGTGAGAATGTTGCATCATAACTGATTGTTGAGGATCACCTTCGTAACATCATAGCTAAGTCAGCAAATAGCTGCTATAAATCTTGGAAGACTCCATAAGCGCCTAGAAATCCACACTCCCCGTTTGGAGATTTCCCTAAGGAATACATGGCAAAGAATAAAGTCAATTAAGATAAGCACTCTCCAATATTTGAAGATTCATAAGCAGCCACTGTTGTTAGTAAAATAAATTAGACATAGTTAAACATCAGAGTGTTTTAGAGTTTGAGGAGCATAAGCATGCAATAAAAGATAGTGTTTAACTTTTGAATCTGGCTAAAATAAATAAATTATGAGTTTAAAAGAAATCTAAGAAAGCAGTTATATTTTTATCTCGAAATAACTAACTATTTTTCAATATTTTCTTTTTCTTCTAATCCGAATCACTGGTTTCTAAATTCCTACATTTACTCAGATAAATTCCAAGGACTTAGATAAGGAACTGGTGGGAAGACTTCCTCTTAACTGCACAGTAAGTAGGAATTCAACGCCCCTCAACCTATCTGTGGAGCCTTTAAGAAACGAACAATTCCCGTCTCAGAATTTAGACGCTATTATGACAGAGGAGATCTCCCAATTAAAGTTGATCATTAGGGGTCTGTGAACAAAATTATTTGGAAAATTCAACCAGAGTCTCTAGATTATCATCATTATTTGCCAATCTTCTTTGATGGGCTCAGAGAAAAGCTAGATCCATACAGATTCTTAGCTATTTTAGGCACATATGACCTTCTTGAAAAGGGAATGAACAAAATTCTTCCAGTTATCCCTCAGCTGATTATCCCTATCAAGAGTATGCATAAAACTACTAATGATAGCATATTCTTACTTTTTATTAATTATTGTTAGCTGCACTCAATACTCGTGATCATGAAATTATTGGGATCATGCTCAAAGTACTTGAAAAGCTCGTCATTAGTGGTGATATGATAGGAGAAGCTTTGGTAAATTGGCTTATTAGATTTCGCTTTTACATTAGAACAGGTCTTATTGCATTTAAAGCTAACAATTCTTTTGTTATTTAGGTTCCATATTACAGATAGATTTTACCAATCTTCAACCTGTATAAAAACAACAACATGAACTTAGGAGATCTGATAGATTATAGCTAGCGAAAGAAATTGACTCTCGGAGATCTTATTCAAGAGACTCTTGAGCTTTTCGAACAAACCGGTGGAGAGGTACAGCTTTTCATTTCTGAAGTTTCAATAATTGTTGTAATTATGGGGTTTATTTTTGAAAATAGGACGCATTCATTAACATTAAATACATGATCCCAACTTATGAGAGTTGTGTCCATAATTGAAAGTCTCCAATTACTCGATTCTTTTCATCAAATTCTTTGGAACGCAACGCAGAAGAGATATATAGATATCAGTCGATTGATAATTTTCTTCCCAATCAAAGAGATTTATGCAGTTATTCATCAACATATTCGTTCAATGTTATGCAGCATGCCCATCAATCAATATTCTTGGTTTTGATGATTTTCTCCAATTAACGAAGGGTGATGGTTCTTCATTGTTTGGGAGAACTTTAATGATTGAATATTTTAAATTGATTGTATATTTGAAACAGTTATTATTCTTTGATTTTCTACTCCTTTTTTGATTGAGTTCTTGAGTTAGTTTTAGCATCGATTGTTCATTCGTATTCTTTATTTAAATCTCTCAAAGAATTTACTTGAATAGCTGCTCAATAATTGGTGGAATATTTATAGATTAACTAATCCAAGAAATCAAAAGAACTTAACTTTATTCATAAGATGTCCAAGCAGTTATAAGAATTACCTGAAGAGAGCCCATAACTTGAAAGAGATGCTTAGACCACTGACGGATAAGAAACGAAAGAAATAACTGTGAGTCAACTAGGGAAATCCTTTCGTTTTGTCGAAAAGATCGATGGAGGTTCATTTGGTGAGATTTACCATGCAATTGATGAATTAACCAAAGAGAGTGTTGCTGTGAAACTCGAAAAAGTAGACTCCAAATAAAAACTACTTAGCTACGAAGCAAAGGTTCTCTAATTCATCAATCGCTAACCTGGTAGTGTTGGCTT
>Ga0302271_10002837_pt1 | contig 15244 bp, 23 predicted proteins | sample III_Bog_N1_1_FD_198767 | JGI IMG/M metagenome (GOLD analysis project Ga0302271, IMG submission 198767) | Peat permafrost microbial communities from Stordalen Mire near Abisko, Sweden - III_Bog_N1_1 | ecosystem: Environmental > Terrestrial > Soil > Wetlands > Peat | place: Sweden: Abisko... | reverse complement strand
ATTCAACCACAACCTCATAACCGCATAACCTCGAAAATTTCACTTGGCCAGATTTTTGGCCTGCAATTGCACCCGAGATTCCTGGCTCTAAATTTTTTTTCGAGGTTATGCGGTTATGAGGTTTGAAGATCTGAAATAGTAATTTTATTACTATTTACTTTGAAAACTAAAAGATTATGTTTCTATTTTTCTAATATAATTTTCTATGCTGCTTGTTTCTTTCACTGGTCTTATTCGTACCCAGCTGTTTCCGATTGTTTTCTCTAAAAAGTTTCTTAGTTCTGGAAGTTTAAAATTCACATATCCGTCACGTTGTGTGAATTTACAAAGGGCGTGAATGTGTAAGACTTTCCTGTTGGGCCCTTTTTCTAATCTGTATTCCACTTCTGGAGGTTTTGTCAGTGCTTGTCTGAGAGTAAGCTTTGGATCTTTTGCTCCTTTGAGTTCACAGAAATCATAAAGATTGTCAAATATGAATTTAGTTAGGTTGTCAAAATATTGCTCGTTTATTAGATGTTTATTTGGATTCATGGTCAATAAAAGATTTGATTTTTTAACCAAACTTCCCACCTCTTTTTCCTGGACTTTTCTCAGTACGGGTTTCATTTAATACTACAGATTTAATTATAAGAAAAAACTATGAGGGTAGCACCTCCTTCACAAATATAAGGTTTGCCAAAAACATCGGTGATGAAAACTCTGATCTTGTTAACGTAATAATTGATATTGTTTCCAATTTCTTGGGGAAAACTTGCATTAGTTGAATAAGTGGTTAGAGTAGTGCTAACGTTACCTTCTGGAACAAAAAGACTAAAATTGAGATTACTACCACCAGCGACACTTTTCCCTGCAAATCCTTGATTATCATTAATCACATTGATATAATAACCACCAGGGCAAGGAAGAAGATAGATAGTGGCCGGTAAAACAGTACTTGTAACAAAAGGTCTCGAAATAAACCCAGTAATTTCAGAATAACCGATACTAAAATAAAAAGGATTTCTGAGATCTGTTCCAGGGCCTCCTCCGAATCTGAAAGGGGTAAGAATGTCATTTGTAATCAACAACTTAGCAAGACCGGGAACTAGAGTAACAGTGTATACTGCTCCACTTGGGGAAATAGATGTGAGATAAGCACCCAAAGCAGCAGGAAGGTTGGAACCAGTGTAGAAAAAAGGAGGAAGTTTGGCATTAGTTATTTCGGGAAATCCTTGCTCTTCGAAAATCCAAAACGGATCGGTTACGTTACTCCCTGCGTTGAAAGTTGTGCTGGGGATAGTAAAATAATCCAGTCTCAAATTCTTGACACACAAGGGTTTCGGGAGTTCAATTGTGAAATCTGTGGCAGTGCATCCTGGTACGGCTGTAGCAGACCACAGCACGAGGGTATCTCTCTGGACAACTTCTTCTTTCACCATTTTAATTTTACTACAAATAATTTTTACGGTTATTTGAAAAGATGGACAAACTAAATCCCGGACTCAGAAAGTATCTCGAAAGCAAACAAAAAACCAGACGCGGAAAAATCGTGGGTTATACCACTATTATGGGACATAAAATCAAAATTAAGGATTATCATAGTCCCAGCAAGGCTTATTTTTCGTTAGAAGATGGGGATCTTTATTATAACTCATTCTCGAAAAAGACTGGTACTTTTAAGAAAACCCTGATGATGAAACAAGCAGAAGAAAGTGCCAAATTTACTCAAAAGAAAAAGTTGCTTTTGGTGAAAAAAGGAATTTGTAAATAATTTTAGATATTGAAAATGTCTAAACCTTTGGATGATCCAGTTGATAAAATTCAATTTTGTAGTTTCTTCCAAGAACTAAAACAATGGACAGACCAGGAATTTATGAAATATCGGGATCTCAAACTTTCCCATGATAGTTACATGGAAAAGAAAAAAAGAGGAGCACCGGGGGACTTTATTTTTCAAGAAGATTTTTGGCCAAATGGAATTGAGTATATTTTGATCGATATGAATCAACCAACCACGACAGGGTTCCCTCTTTCTAGTGTTCCTGCTAATTACGACAGTTCTAACCTTTTCGATGGATCTCCTTGGCCTGATATGATAGAAGTGACTAAAAGAATGGGTAACGATCAACTTCCGAGAGCACTTATCACTACCCCTGGAAGAAGACCAAAATCTGGATACGTTAACCCTTCTACGAATCCTGTTAATCGTTTCAGTATTAATGAAAAATCAGTAAAAGCTTTTTTGGGAACTTTCAAAGAAGTATACACGGTAATTTCAAAAAAACCGAAAACAGTCTATCCTTTTTCTTCTGATGCCACACCCACTGGCACAGTTGGTAAAACAAAATTTAACAAAAAAAATGAAATCCTGGAAGAATTTCCAACAAAAGCGGCTTATCTTGCTATTTTTCTTTATATCAGAGAAGCAATAGAAAGAGAAGACTACAAGATAAACGGAATTAATATTTATGAACTTACTTCTGGAGGAGACCCGGGAAAAACTGCTAATTATATTGTTAAAAACTTGAAAGTTAAACAAGACGGAAATTTTTACTCTGCTGTCCAGGTTGTTTCTGATTATATTAAGAATTTACCAAATAGACTGGCTGAAAAAATAGCAAGACGAGAAGCATGGAAATCAAAAAAGTCGGGTTCTTCAAGTTCTTCAAGTTCTTCCGCTCCTCCTGTTCCTCCGACACCCCCTCCTAGCCCCCCGAAAGCCCCGACACCCACACCAAAACCTCCCGTTTTCGAGATTCCTAAATCTTCAACTTTTTCGACTCCAAGCTACTTTGGAACTGCGTCAAGAACGGCGAGAACTTCACAAACACCCCCTGCCTCTGCTTTCGGTTCTTCTTCTAATCCTACGGGTGATCTCGGCGGGCCTCCCCCATACGACAGTGACGACAGTAGTGATAGCGATTCAGATGATGACGGTCCTCCTAAGAAATTTTTTTCACCACCAAAGACAAAAAAAGAAAAATCTATTATTCCTACAAATAAAAAAATGGCGTCATCGGAAGAAATTCAAAACGAGATTTTGACCATACTCAGAAGGTTCTCATTGTTTGATACTCTGAAAGCTAGAGGTCTTGAAAATAAGCTGGTTTTCTTGAACACAAAAAGAAAGATGATCACTGTCCTCGGAGAAGGTCCAATTAAGTACAGTGTTGATGATTTTGAATACATTTCAAAGGAGAAGTTTGCTGAGAGTTTTTTTAGATTTCTGATTTATTCCAAGGGTGATTATCAAATTAATCCAAATGAGAATCTTTTAGAGATGATTTCCAAGGGAACTACCTCAGGTAATCTTTTGACTTTTAACTCAAAAACCGACGCTATTGGAAAGCTCTTTGATGAGAATATCAAGAAATCTCTTAACTACAAGGAGCCCAAGGTTGACACTGTTAAGAAACTTATGAAGAATCTCGCTGATCAAATTAATCTTTTGACTGTTGAAGCTGCTAACGAAGATGGAAACGGTGATTCTGCCATTAGACTCGCTAAACTTTTGACCAAATACAAGGAGATCAAATCAATGAGAGAAGTTATGCAAGATGCTGTGGAAGAAGCTAACAAGGTAGCCGATGATATCTTCAAGGATGCCAGATTTGAAAAATCCGAGTATGTTTATCAGTCTCCCATCAAGGTGGAAGATATTTCCAAGGTTCTCAAAGAAAACTATATTTACAACGCCAGAACACTCGACATCGTTACAAGTGCAGCCAACGAAGCTGCCAGCAAAGCTCTCAATATTATGGTCGGGATCGTCGACGGTACTATCAGACCAGATCATTGCAACGGGGAGTTTTTCGACGCAACAAGTGGAAGAAATCCTGGACGTATGTACACCAAGGAAAGAGATCTTGTCGCTCCTACGAAACTCCAAAAGAATACTTTCGTGGACAAGCCTCTCGGTGCAGACGAAAACTATTTCCAATACAATTCGGCGGTTGTTCAAAAGCAGGCTAAGGCTCTTGGAATGTCTCCCGGGCAAATTCAACAACAGAAGATCCAGATAGATCAGTTTAATACCGATAGAAAGGCTCTTAATAAGCTGGTTACGGAATCTCAAGATAAGGGAGTGAGTGACGGATACTCTGCTGAGGGTCTCGGAGTCTCTGGTTCTTATGGAACTTCAGGAATTGGTGGTAGCCAGTCTGTTTTCCCTAGATTATCAACTCCTGCCCCTGCTCCTGCGGATGGCGATCCTCTTATTAGTTACGATTGAAATGAAATTAATCCCTTGTTATTGGCGGCGATTCTTATTCCAGGAGTACCACCGATATAAAGATCTGAAAATTATAACATGGTTATAATTTTTATATAAAACTTAAAATGAGTGAATTGGTAGTGCTTAATAAAGTCAAAGACCATTTTAATTGTGGAATCTTTGGAAGTCAAGGAAGTGGAAAAACAGAACTTTGCAAACTTATGGTTAGAGAAATCGCAAAATATTATCACAAAGTTCTGGTGTGTTGTCCTTATCCTACTAATGCCATACTGAACGACCCGATGATAAAAAATAAAGCTCATCTTCCTTGTAATGACGAAAGTGTCAGCGCTTTCATTGATTTGTGTGAAAAAAATATTAATCTAAAACTGAGATTCTTGATCATTTTTGACGATGTTATTAGTTTTCTGACTTTCAAAGGTAAAGCATCCAATTATCTCAAACGAATAGGATCGAGTTCAAGACATATTGGGATAAGTACTATCTGGCTTCTTCAGAATTTTACTGACACACTACCTACGGTTGTAAAGTCTAGTTTTATGTTCATGTTTTTCTTTTACAGAATACCTTTTAACCAAATTGAGTCCATTTTTACTTATTTTCCACATAGTGAACTTTGGAAGAATCCTGCTCAATTTTATGATGTTTATATTAAGGGTTTATTAAAATACGAGTTTATTTTTGTCGATAAAAGTGATGTCAAAGAAGACGCTTTTATTTTTTCGCTGCCACTAAAAAATGAGTTTAGAATCCGAGCAAAACCAAGAGAGCTCACAGCAGACGAACGAGAGCTTCAGGCCCTCAGTGAATACATGCGAAGAAAACGAACCGAATCAGAACGACCAAAACAACCCAAAAACACAGGAGGACCAGATAACAGGGAACTCCTCGGCCGAATTTGTAAGGCGCGGCCAAACTTGTAAATACGTAACCAAAAGCGGAGCAGCTTGTAGGGTTAAAAGTACTAATTTTGAGGGTATTTGTAAAAAACATTTCGGGTGTGTAGAAAATCAAAGAAATGAAAAAAAGAAAATAGATGAATATAATAAAATGGGTAGTAAAGAACAAATGGATTTTTTTAGTTCTAGTTTCGCTAAAATATTGGGAACCGAACCACAACCAGAAACAAAACCGTTTTATGATTTTAGTGACAATCTTCCAGAAGATCTCCAGCAAGAAGTTCCAAATGTAGATATTCCTGAACCACAGAAGACCCCAGATGAAGAATTTAAGGATTTTAGTTTTACTAAAAAGAGAGATTTCAAACCAGAAGACATTCCAGATTTTGTACCAAAGGAAGTCCCAGTTTTCAAGGCACCAAAACCTACTGAGGAAGATGAAGGAAAAAAGAGCTTTGTTTTAAATATCGCTTATCAAGCTTATGAAACTGTGACAACAATAGTCGAGAGCAAATTTGACGTTTTGGAGGGTTTGACTCAAGTTAACAAAAGAAACGAGTATTTTAAGCCGGTTTTTGAGAACGCTATTGATGAAATTATCAGAGAAGAGCTTGGAATTGGTTACGGAGCCATTAAAAACTGGCATCTGATGGTGGCGAGTCAACTCCTAATAGTCAGAGAATTAGTTTCAGCAAACACAGAAAAAAAATCCCGCATAATAAAAAATGAGCGAGAAGAGCAAGGAGATGATTTTGACACTGTTTAGTGATTTTAGCGAGATAATTAGCTGCCTCGGAAAACTTTTAAAGAATCCTGAAAACATGAGATTTTTTCTTGAACTTTATGAGAAAAGATCTTTTTCAGATACTTTGACTCTTGAAGATAAGGTCAATTTTCTTAATATTGTCAAGGAATACTCCGGTGGTAAAGACTTTTTGAAAGGAACTCCATTTGAATACGTTGCCAAGAATGTCCCTCAATTGATTGATGTTTTGATCGATCAAACCAAGAGAGGAGGTGAACCACCAAGAATTAAAGAAATTCCTCAGGTATATGATGAATAAGTAATTTTTTATTAGAAACTAATAAAATGGAAGAACAACTTGCCGAAATGATTGAGTCGAAGATAAGTCAAATCTGGGATGATAAATATACCACCAAAAAACAAAAACGAAAATATATAAAAAAATTAAGACTCAAGCGTGATAAAATAGAAACTTATGGTGTTTTTAGCCTTGTTTATGAAGACATCAAGAAAATAGAACATGATTTCCTTAATTTACCCACTAGAAAAATTAGAAAAAGAATTTCTAGATTTAGTTTGACTGTTCCGGACTTTTTGTGATGAGATATTTACTCATCTCTTGAGCAAACGCCTCGGGATCAAAGTTGTCAGCTTCTTCTCTAAGTTTCTCATAATAACCAGCTTTTAGTTGTTCAATACTCAAAGACTTAATTATATCCATCCGGTTCTTAACTTCATCAGTTTCTTCATAAATATAAATTTTAAGAGGACTCTCGTAATGAGGCTCTTCGTTTCGGTTCCATCTTTCCTTGCATCCATAATTAAGAATTTGATGAAAAGGGACATCTTTGTGAAAAGTGTAAGTTTGAAGAGGGAAATTAAGAAAACTATATTTACCCATTTCTGATTCCTTTGAGGTTACCCAATTAGTGAGAAAAAAGATGGTTTTCCCTGGACACATTACGTCATCAGTTGGTACAAAACTAAAAGCGCAGACATCTTGATCGTCTTCATAGTGGTAAATGACTGAACCGTTCCACTCATAAAGAGGGGCCTTATCGTGATAGAAGTTTATTTGTAAATAAAAAATGAGCTCTCTCAATATCGATCGACAAGTGACCAGAATTAATGACCAAATTAAAAAGGAAACAGAGTCAATGGAATACTGGAGGAGTGTTCCAGTCTCTGGAATTAGTGAAGAACAACTTCAAGAAAGACAAAGAAAGGCTGACAAGTTTGAGGAAAAGATTAAGAAACTCCAGAAGTGTATCGATGAGCACACTGGTACTATTTGGCTCCAGAAAACTCTCAGACTTGAGATAATTAAGTTGATGAGTGAGGTCACTGAAAAACTTAAAACTGACATCGACGATGTTCCTATGAGCAAACTTCAAAGAGTCTCTAAACTTAACAAGGCTGTCAACGCAATTGGTTCACAATTTAATAGAGAGACCAACTGTGATGCTATTATTTCTGAGGTAGTTTTACAGATCGTAAAACTTTATTGACATGCCTTCATCAGATTAGCCTCCATCTGAATATTATTAAGAGACTTAGATTTAACATGAGAACGATAAGGAAGAGTCTTCCTCTGATTATTAGATTGTCTTCTGAGTATGCACAAAAACTTAGGGGATTCGATGGTTCCTTCTATTGCGAAGTGTGAAAAAATATTTGTTCCAGAGTCATCAACAGAAGATAAACAGACTGAGCATCCTCTTCCTGATCTCAGTGATGATGTTATTACGATGTTAGCAACCAGGTTTCTCCTTAAGGTATTCTTCAAATTCAAACTGTCTTTTGATGTAATAAACTCACGCACACAAAGCATTTTAATAACTCAGGAAAAATAAACCAAAGAAAAGCTGGATCAAATTACTCAAGATCTTGGATTAATCTGGATCTATTAGAGAACTTTAATGATAATTTATGTTAAAATAACATAAATAAACCAATTAACCCCTTAATCTGGGATAAATCTTTGACTTTTTGAATGTTTTTGATCGTTCCCATGCTATCTATATAGATAGGAGGAAGGTACACAGAAAGCAGGATAATACCACCACTTTAAGAACGAATAAGAAAGGTCTGAGATTGCTTTTTATTGTTTTCAGGTGTTCCCTAATAATCAAGAAAATAATTTATTCATAAGTAAAATGAATAACCTTCCAGGTCAACTGATTGTGAGAAACATCTTTAATGAAATCTATTCATCAGGGACGGGATCAACGGGACCCGCTGGACCACCAGGGCCAACAGGAGCAACTGGCCCTGGTGCTAATCCAGCCACTCCTGTTTTGAGAGGAACAGTTTTCGGTTCTAGTGATATGTTAGGGAGAACGTATCTTGGATATAATGTTGATGATTCTTCAAGTAATTCCATAGGAATGTGGTCGGGTGCGGTAGCTCAAGACGCGCATAACTCTACGAGATCAATAGATCTTCAGGTTGATTCTACTAGTAATAACCTGACAAATCTTAACAGTATTCTTCTAACAAACGGTGGAAGTAATGACAATACAAATTTTACTAATACAATTGTTAGCGCTCGTAATTCTAGTTTTGGTGGTGATTGGACTGAAAATATTTTGATAGGAAACGATCTCAACGCTCCAACTGATTCAATTACAAGGAGTGTCTCTCTTCTTTCTGGTGAGTTTGCGCTTCATCCTAGCACATTCACTGAATCTATTTTGATTGGTGGTGCAACGGGTTTATTTTCTCAGCCTTCTGGTTGTACTGCCGGAATTTGTATTTTAGCACCGGGTTCGAATCAGCTTGTTGGACTTCAAACTGAAAGCTGTTACATAGGGACAGGTAAAACTAGCAAGATTTTAAACCCAGGGGAATTTCATTTGAACGGATATAGTGTTTTTTCTACAGATCCGAATGCTATTCCTATAGGTTCTTCTTCAAATATTTTATATTATAACCCATCTACTGGACAAATAAGCACAGATATTGTTTCTTCTCCTTCCGTCGGACCAACGGGAGCAACAGGATTAACAGGAGCAACAGGATTAACAGGAGCAACGGGGGCAACTGGATTCACAGGACCAACAGGATTCACAGGACCAACAGGATTCACAGGACCAACAGGATTCACCGGACCAACTGGAGCAACTGGATTCACCGGAGCAACGGGGGCAACTGGATTCACCGGAGCAACGGGGGCAACTGGATTCACAGGACCAACAGGATTCACAGGACCAACAGGATTCACAGGACCAACAGGATTCACAGGACCAACAGGATTCACAGGACCAACAGGATTCACAGGACCAACAGGATTCACAGGACCAACAGGAAACACCGGAGCAACGGGAGCAACTGGAAGGACAGGACCCACAGGATTCACAGGGCCGACCGGTGATATTGGTCCAAATATTCCTAAAACGCAAACAGTTTTAGGGAGTTCATATGGTTTAACGGGTGTAAACAGCGAAATATGCGGTTTTAACTCATATTCTAACTATTCTAACGGGACAGCAAATTTAAACGGTGTCAGTGCTCTTGGAGTTGCCCAATTTTCTGCGCTTCCAAATACTTCGGTTCTACAAAATTCCACCATATTAGGAAGGACTATAAATATGTCGTCGATGATATCGATGACATCGACTCTTTTAATAGGTTCAAGCGTTAATTTTAATAATCTTACTACTATGCAAGAAAATTTATTTATTGTTCCGACTGCGGGGGCTTTTACGTCTACTTACACTGGTAATATGTTCAGAAGTACTATTATAAGTTCAGGCGCAATTGCTGTCAATTCTGATCCAAGTGGTGCTCTAATAGTTTCAGGAGGAAATAACACAATTAATACAGGAACAGGGGGGAGAAACGCAATTTTTACCTGTAACAACGGAGGAACTTTGACCATGAATAATGGTCAAGGAAATTTAATCCTTACAAGTACTGATTTGGCGGCCACTATTAATTATCCAGTAGGTATTAGCAATTCTTGTAGTATTCAGCTCGGTTCAAACCCTGCCCTCCCAACAGCTTCGAATCAACTTAATTCAAACGTTACAACTATGAACATGCCTAATCTTACTCCAGTTACAGGGTCCCTTAACTCAGCAACAGTGAGACTCTTGGGTTTTGATACGACCACTGGCCTTATTTCTCCTTATTTGACTACTAATCTCTCCAGAGTCTTCAGAGTTCAGCAGAACGTTGTTGGTGGAGCTGGTCAATTAACGATAAACACAGGAAGTATAGTGGCAAATACTCCGGGGGTAACTTATTCTGCTCATGTTGTAAGCACGAACACAACAAATGCTTTTATTTGTCAAATAAATTCGGTAACTGCCAGCACGGTAGTGATTCAAGTATTTCAAACAGTCGTCTCGGTTGTCCTTGCTGGTAATCCCGTTCAAGTGGCTGCAAATGGAACGATTGTTAGTTTCGCCATGTTTTATTAAAAAATTATTCCTATTATTATAAAAATGACAATTAACGATCAAATTACTTTAGTCGTCACTTGGTTGGATGCTCTGGAACTAATGAGTGACGAAGATTATGCTAATAACGAATATTGGGGCACAACCGTAATGGTATCGGCGGGATCTCAATGGATTCAAGCTTTTTTAGATGAAATTGGTATTATTAATCCAGATAGATACACTGCTATAGCAATCCTTAAAAATTTCAGACTTTATCAGTGTATTTTTGGATTTACTGAAAACATTTAATAAATTATTAACCTGGTTAATAATTTAATCTTTAAAATTTTCTTGATATTCTTGATAATATTCAAGATGTTGACGAGCTTCAGGAATAGTCAAGCAAGCCCAGAGATAGTTACAAACACCCCGACGACTCAAAACAAGGGGTTTTTTAGCTACAAGTCTCACAGTTCCGAGAGGGTCATAATTACAAATTTCTTCAAATTGTGGGTCTCTGAATCTTGCCAAATATTGAGCAGGACAATTCTGGAATGTGTTAAGAGGAATAAGAAAAAGCGTTTTTAATTTTTCACAATATTCACGGGACGGATGGTTCATTTTTTTTAGCAATAATTTTTTTAATTCTTTCGTGCTGATCACAATTACCGACAGCTAAAATAAAGATAAATATCATGGCAAAAATGAAAAAAATAACCTCACTAGCAAAACCCATTTTATAGAATAGATTTAATTATTTTGTTAGCCACAGGGGAATATGTCACCACGTTGCCTCTTTCAAGTCCTATTTTTCTCCTAGTAATCAAGTAAACAATTTCAGCGAATTTATCACGCCCCAGTTTCTCCCTGATATAGTTCTCTACTGGTTTCGGCGGTTTCTTTTCAAAACTATATCTAAAACTTTTTTTGGTGTTGCTGTGTTCTATCCATCCAGCAGCAAACTGATTGATTACCCAAGCAATAGAATCAAGAGGCTTGGCAAGTGGCATTTTTTATATGAGGCTAATAATTAGTTATTATTGTGTGAAAATTAGTGTAAAATTTTTTATTCCTTTCTTTTGAATTGGAAGAAGAATAAGTATGGGAATAAACTTCCCTGATCATGTCTTTGAATTCCGTGTAAATCCAACCATTAAAATCAATATTAAGCATAACCTTGCACTCACAATTTCTCATAAAATCCCTGATAAAGATAAGATCATCGACCGTAAAATCTGTACCGTAGTTATTGTCTTTCTTTGTAACATAAGGAGGATCAAGATAAAGAAAACATTCTTTTTTGTTATAAAGTTTGAAAATCAGTTTATAATCCACGTTCGTGTAATTTATTCCTTTGCTTGGTTTCCCTATGTTAACACTCCAGTTTACTTGATAAGGGATTTTAGATTCCAAAGATTTGTGGCGAGTATCATAAGCTTTCTGGCACCACTTTCCTCCCATTCCCGAAAAAGTACAGACGCTTTTTAAAAAGAATTTAGTCAAAGGGTATTCTTTAATTTTTTGTTCATATTCTTCTGCGGTTTTTACTTTTTGACATTCCCTGATTAAATTTTTGTAATCATCATCATCTTGAAAAACCCAACACATTTCGGAGACATCTGGATCGACGTCGTTAAAAACTACACCACTAAATCTTTCATCTTTGCAGAAATTTCCTCCGACTACTTCACTACCACAAAAAACATCGACAAAAGTACTTTCGGGGTCACACGAAACGTGTTCCTTAATTTTGTTTATTTCTCTGGATTTGTTACCAACGTAAGGCATGAAACCTTTGAACATTTTAAGAACAAAAGAAAATAAAGTTTTAAAATTATTATTAAAAATGTTTAAGTTTGTCAGAAATTACAATATCAATCACATCAGTAGCTTAGCTGATGAATTAAATTTTGATGATACTAGTATGATAAAAGTAGAAAAAAGTTTCGAAAATGGAGACCAAGAATCCATGAATTTGGTTTATCTTTCGAGACCAATTCCAGAAGATCAAATAAGATCCAAGATAAATTCTTTTTTGATTTTCAAACACAGAAGAGTGGATAGCATAGCAATCGAGATCGTCAAACATCACATTAGTTTCCGGATAGTAGTGGAGAAACACGAAAGATGTTATAAAATGTTCAGTAATGAAATTTAACCAAATTCAAATCCCATATCTTCTTCCATCGGAATGTCTTCAACTGGTTCGGTGTCTTCTTCTTTCTTGATTAGTTCTGGCTCTTTGATTCCTTTTATCACACTTTTTAATTTTTGACTCATAGCATCAAAAGCCTGCTTTTTTGTTGGATAAAGTTCTTGAGTTTGTGGGATCACAATTCTAGGATCTGGATCTTCACAGCATAAAGTCCTTTCAACTTCTGAAAATCTCAGTCTAATATTATAATCAAATCTTCTATGATCTATTTTCTCACATACACCAAGAGCATCAAGTTCGTCAGGGTTTTCATTTATCTCATTCAGTTCTATATCAAGAAGATCTTTATCTTTTTCGGTAAATCCGTAAAGTTCTGCATCCATCCACCTGTTTATTCCAAAATAAGAACAAATTATTCTGGCCGTATGTTTCAGATCGATTGTGTCAAGTTTAGTAAAAAATAAGCTGCGGTTACTTTTGTATCTTTCTTCTGGATCATAATAAAAAGATCTTCCTGAAAGAGGATTAACATAGATAACTTCTATTTTTGACGTAAATCCTCTATTACAATAAGTCAAAGCTCTTTCGAAAACTTCAGAAATAACAAATTGACTTTCTAGATATTGGATGCTTTTGTTATTAAAAAAATCATGGCTTGATTTAAAAAATTCAAGATACACGCACCCCGGACCTATTTTAGTTTCATAGTTGCAAAGTGGTTCATTTCCAGTTTTTACGTAAAGATCTTTTTCAACACTGTAGATCCATTCTCCTGATTTAATATAAATTGGGACACATTCTGATGCTTTTATCTTCTCAAATATTGGATCAAGTTCCATCACTGTTTTGGCTGGATTATCTGAATGAGCTTTGGTCTTACTCATTTTTTATTATAAAAAATGAATTAATTAGGTTTTTTAGATTTCTGGTCCAGTCTCATAACTTGTTCCTTGTTAGCCCATCTAAACTTGCAAGGATTTTCCGGGTTATCCACAATCTTGTAAAATTTTGAGGGATAATAATAATTAATCCAATCTATGGGATGTCTAGAAATCCAAAATCTTTCATCGACTGATTTCCTTTCCATTTTCAAACGGTCACAAATAAATTTGTGATAATAATCCCCATTTCTTTCTTCGCGTTCTGGATCTATCAACCATCTTATCCCGGATTTAACCACGATGTTTTTGATGAGTTCGTTATAATGATCATATTTGATATCAATCATTTTTATATTACTTTTTTAATTTTAAAAAAGTGTTTTAATTATTTTGATTCTATGATTGTTTTATTAATCAAATGTGTAAACTCTTCAGTTATTGAATCAAAATAACGTCTATCGTTAGTAACAAGTCTTTTAGGCATAAAATCAGTTATTGTTTTTCCTCCTGATTCGTTAAAAATTTTTCTTCGTTCTTTCTCTTCCAATTTATCCAAGTCATCATGGTCATAATGAGCATGTCTTTCAAACCAGAAAACAGTTCTAAAAACTTCATCCCTAAATTTCATTCTTACAATAAGATGATCGTAATAACCTCTCTCCATCCTTGATCTAATTTGGCTAAATTTTTTAAAATCAATCATCATTTTTATATTGCTCTTTTAATTTTAAAAATAATTTATTTTGTTTCAATTCCTTGATCAAAGCGGTGTCTTTAGATATGTTGAAAGCCATTGGAACAACTACATCGTCTATTTTTATTTGTCGGACTTCTGCTCTCGGTGCTTCTTCAGGGTTCTCTGTGTTCACAAAGAAACTCAAAAAGTAGGTGTATACTGTTGACATTTTTATAATCGAAGAAATAAAAATTAATCTACTCCGTCAAGCAAGGAAGTAAGATCGATGTTACCCACTGGTAAGATTTTAATTTCTTTGAGCTTTTTCTTATTATTTTCCTCGTAGTATTGATCAACAGAATCTTTAAAACCCTTGTAATTAAGAACGTATCTTTCATTTTTGCAACAAATACGGTACCAATCTTCGAGAGACAGCATCGGCATTTTTTAGGAGTAAATTAAATCAATGATTTAATTTATTAATTTAGTTCGTAAAAATTTATTTCCACGTCACAAACCATGTTCTTATTCATCTTTGAATTTGTCGCTTTTCTTCCGGACATTTGTCCAGTTCGGGGGAAAATATTAACAACAACTTTGGACAGATCTGAAAGCAAAATAGTTTCGACCATCGAGAAGGGTCCTCGTCTGTCAGACAAATAATCACTTTTTTGGTCAATGACTTCTTGACATTTGCAGTTGAAAATGATGTAATTTTCAACAGTTGTCATTAAATCACCATGAATCACATTCTTCATTATTGTCTTATCTTTCAAAACGAGTCTTACTGGTCTCATTCCTGTGCCTTGTGTTCCTGTGTTCATCTTTTACTTACGGATCTTCAAGATTTAAACCACTAACAACCAAAGACTTTTTAAATATTTTAAAATCAGAGATCTTCAAACCTCATAACCGCATAACCTCGTAAAAAAATTTAGAGCCAGGAATCTCGGGTGCAATTGCAGGCCAAAAATCTGGCCAAGTGAAATTTTCGAGGTTATGCGGTTATGAGGTTGTGGTTGAATAGAGATCAATTTAATATTAAAAAACACTCTTGATTTATAACAATATTAATCAAAAGGGTATTATTTTACTCAATCAGATTGGGATTTATCAAGTGTGTTTCTTTGTATTTTAATAATATTTTGACTTATAAAACTAGTACTAACCAATTCCACAACCTCATAACCGCATAACCTCGAAAATTTCACTTGGCCAGATTTTTGGCCTGCAATTGCACCCGAGATTCCTGGCTCTAAATTTTTTTTCGAGGTTATGCGGTTATGAGGT
>Ga0302271_10002836_pt1 | contig 15252 bp, 15 predicted proteins | sample III_Bog_N1_1_FD_198767 | JGI IMG/M metagenome (GOLD analysis project Ga0302271, IMG submission 198767) | Peat permafrost microbial communities from Stordalen Mire near Abisko, Sweden - III_Bog_N1_1 | ecosystem: Environmental > Terrestrial > Soil > Wetlands > Peat | place: Sweden: Abisko... | reverse complement strand
TGATAATACTAGTCTGACCTTCAGATTAAGGCAGATTCTTTTGTGTTATTTAAAATTATTATTACGAACCCCACTCTCTCTCTCTCTCTTCCTGGGTTGTTCTACAAAAACAAGTTCCAAGATGTGGATTGTAAACTCCGAGAAACTATAACCTAACGATCTATCATTAATTACATCTTTAAAAGATAACTGAAGGACATACATCTATGTTAGAGGCAAGGCACAAAATACAGACTATGCAGTTCTTAACAAAAATATTAGTTAGATATTCTTCATAACAGAAATCATTTGATTGGTATTCACCGACAATCTGTGATATTTATTAATTTTGAGCATCTCCTTTTTCTTGTAAACATCTTGTTTTTGTGTGTTGCTTCATCCCTGACAATAATATTTATTGTTTCTTCATCCAATAGTTCCTTTGAACAGAGTGCACTCATTGAATCTTCCTTCTTCTTTCTTTTTGTCAGCTACCATAAGAATTCATCAACCAAGGATCTGCTTTTAAACCCTGGAAACTTTAACCAAGATCACCTGAGTTATTTAAAAATGAAGGCAAGTTATCTTAATTGCTCTGTCCGAGATGCTATGGATATTACTAATTATCATTTTGAATATTTGTAGCAATAAAACCATTATCGATTGGTTTCTCCATCTATTACAAATAATTCTCTGAAGCCACACATTGTTGCTATTATTAGTTGCCTTAATATAATTATTCCTAATGATCTTGCTAAAAAGGCATTGATTATTATTATTAATTTGCAATTTGATCTTATTACCAATTCCCTCCTTATTCTGGCTAATTCTCAGATTTCCATTATATTTCCTGCTAATAATCTTATTACTCTCTTTGATTCTCTTCTTTCTTTTCAATGTTGTTGTACTAAATTTAATTTGTTAATCCTATTTACTCTTATCCCTATTGTTCCTTTTGCAATTCTGGCTGTTGTTGTTGTTCAACAGTATCTTTAGTCGTAACAACTTCTTGTTATTCTGACTTTTCATTAGTGTTCTACTTCTTCAATGGAATTATAGGTCTCGCTAAAAAAGGAATTACTGGAAAGCTCGGTATGACTCTACCTGGGACTTATGCAAACTGCTAACTCATGATATCATTAACATCTTTGAAAGTTAATTTTTGTCCTTTTCGCTTGTTCAACAGCTATTGCATGTAGTTCACTAGCTGCAGATGCTAAGCGTAGTTGAGTTTCTAATTGAAATATTGCAGCAACCCTTTCATTTGTGTCTCAGAAAGAACTTCATCAGATGGAGGTAATAGCTTGAATTGCTGATTGGATGATGTGGATGAAGAAGGAATAGGAAAAGGAAGAGAAGGAGTGACTAAAGGAGGGGGATTATTAACATATATCGGATTATTAGCAGTTTTACCAGGTTAGTTAGCTAAAATTGGATTTGCTAAGCCATTCATTTACAAAGAATTCTATTTCGATTACACTTCCTATGTATTTCTGTTAGTCCCTTGATTAGCAACTAAATCAAGTTTATCTTCTTACTACCCAACTTATTATGCATTATTCATCGACCCAAATTCTTCTTCGATCTGATTTGAATTCGAAAACGCAGAGATAATTGTGGCACGATCGCTTTCTTCTTCCATGGTGACTTTTGATAATGACGTGCACGAATCAGGCGATGAAGGCTATTTTAGCAATTACTAAGGAGGTAGATCTTCATTGTTATTGCCGTTTTTGTTGCTATTCACAGCTACATTAAGATTATTGTTCATATTACTGTTATTGTTGTGATCAGCGTACAGTGCTCTCAAGGAATTTGCTGAGAAAAACGTAAATAATTCTTCCCAAGATATTCTGTCTTCTTCTTTGATTGCGAGCATCTTCTGAATGATCGCTTTAACTTACGGCTTGATTCTTGGTTGCAGTGGGAACACCAGTGGCTTGGTAAGCACGTTCTCAAGCAAAATAAAATACCCTTTTCCTTCCCATGCACGACGACCATAAAGCAACTCGTAATATATCATCCTAAAAGATCAACAACAACAATTAATTAAACTTCTCTCTCTCTTTAATTATCATTCCTTCTTGTATTTACCCTAGTGACCATATGTCCGTTTTGGAGGAGTAGTTCTGCTTTTGAAGTACTTACGGTGACATATAAAACGGTGTTCCCACAAATGAAATCAGTGTAGGCTCATCCATTCCTGTTTCGACGACTCGAGAGAAACCGAAATCAGCGATTTTCACCATTTTGTCGTGGAGAAGTAGATTCTCTGGCTTTAAATCTCTGTGGACGATATTGTTTCCGCGGAGACACTTGAATCCTTCAATTATCTAGCACATATAACTTGCATGCTGTGCTTCATTGCGGTTCTTCGATCGGATCTCGTTCTCTAAGCTACCGCCGTTGCAGTACTCCACCACCATGTACAAGTGATTCTCAGTTCTTCAAAAGAAGAAAATCAAAAAATATTTTACATAATTCTTCATAAATTTGTCAGTTCATGCATCGCAATATCCTTTTTAGCACTCCACAAACTAAACCTTTACTTGATGACATTAAACAGCTGTACGACATGCCTGTGATGCAGCATTTGCATGTTTTTAATCTCATTCTTCAGCTACGGCAAGATCTTCTCAGGATGCTACTTGAACTTCTCCAGCGGGATAGCTTTAATCGCGACGGGTTTATTTCCATGCTTGCGATCTTCCCCTTCGAAAACAATCCCAAAGGTACCTTTCCCAAGAATACGATCCTTGAAGAGATTGTAGTGCTGTAGCTGCTTGATGTTAGATTTGTTTGACTCTGGATCCATTTATCTCGGGTGTGTTGAATTCTCTCTCGCTTATTAGAAAAAAAATAATTGTTCCCAAGTTATAGGAAGATTGTAGCAAAAAAAATAGAAATTATTATTTTTACAACACATTCGACTAAAGATCAATCATCTCTGATGATGGGGTAATATTGAAAGTCGATGGCTGCTTTGATTAGCAAACTTTTGATTTTACATTTTTTTCCCTTTAGAACCCTATCCTTTTGTAGAATTGCTTCATTAAAAGCAATTCCTTGTCGAATCTTCTCAATATTTATAATAAAATATTTTTATAAATAAATGCTGACAAAAACATAACAATATTTAGTTAAGAAATCGTTGGAATACATGAAAAATAAACATAGAGGCTAATAAACACATTGTGCTAACAAAAAGAGAGAAAACACACACACACACTTACACTAATAGCACTGAATAGCACCGAAATAGCAACAGAAAATGAATCCACACAATCAATGTGAAACTGCATTAAGATTATTATTGTTGTTGAAATTTTATTGCCTTGGTGATAGTTTAGTTGCTATCTCTCTCTGCTGATATTGCTGCACATGATTATTAGGATACATTGGTTATGATTGTTATTGCTGTGAGAATTGAATTGCTTGCTATTGTTGATTCAAATAAATCTACTGTTGCTATTACTATTGCTGCTTTGATGATGTACCTTCAATGGAATTAGGTCGTTTAAATGAGTTTACTAATCCATTCGCTGCAGACATTGGAAGTGAAGTATTTCCACTGAGATTATTGATGCTTTAGCTGCTCTAATATGCACTACTATGCTATTATTACAACAATGCTGTATTGTTACTACTCAGTGAATTAGGAATATTACTATTCTAACTTGCATTCATTCCTAATCCTGATGGATGATAATTTCCAGAATATGTATTCAATTAGCTATTGTTGTTGTTATTACTCTCGCTAGTGGTGGTAGTGTTATTGTTGTTAGTGCTTCTAAACATCTTGAATCTATCATTTTACGAATGACTATACTAATTACTCGAGTAAAGCTACTGCTGTTGTTGATACTGCTAGAATGATTGTCTATTCTGCTATGAATTCATCAAGCCAGTTGGATTGGAGACTTAAGAATTCAGAGCAGTCTATGATAATCCATTGCTGAGTTAGCTTGCTAGAGAAGAAGTGTGCTTCGTTGAAGCCTGAGATAATCCATGTGAACTTGAGGTGTTGTTAGTATTGTTATGAGTATGTTTGCTGTTGTTGTTGTTATTGTGCATATTATTCTCCTCCGCTGGTTGGAGAGGATGCAATATGGATTTTAATTTCAAAGGGCTACTTGCAGGTTGGTTTATTTCTTTCGCGAAAGGAGGATTCTCAAGGGATTTGTTAGGTTGGGTATGTACTTATATATGCTATTGCTGGTTGGTAATTGCAGAAGAAATAGGGAATTTACCTAAGGAGTTGAGTTAATCTGAATGAATGTTTAGCGTGAATAAAAGGTCTTTAAGTTTTGTTTGTAAAGCAGGCTTATTCCAGTCGTTGTTCTCTTCTCTATTGTTGGTACTGAGTCTCGGAGGAGGTGCTACTAGTAGGGCGTCAATTCTTGGACTAGTAACTGTTCCTTTATTAAGCTGAGGGCTAGCTAAACCATTCAATTAGCTTGCAGGTTATTGTGTTGCATTTTACGCTTTAATCCCATGAGATAATCTGCCTGATGCTTCCATACGAGCTTATTGCTACTGCTGCTGTTGTTGTTGTATTTGTGTTATTTGCAGATTGCCTTGTGTTCCAGGTTATCTGCTGCGATATCCAGCTTGATATTCTTTGCTGACTTGATCAGCATGTCCAGTAGCAGCAGAAGGTAAAGTTGTTTGAGTATGAGATTTTCTATTATTTTACATAACTTATTATTATTATTATTATCCTGAAGTAAGAATTGCTGGTTGAGATGACAATGCTAATCCCTCATTGCTATTATCAAATCCAATGGTATGCTCTGATTACACTAGATTATTATGCATGGAATTAGCAACACCACCAAGTTATTTTGATTTTTCCATCGGAATCTACTCCTTTCCAGCAATTTTCCCCTCTAATTCCTTCGCAATTTGTTTCAAAACATATGGCAAATTCAATTCTTCATCTAATCTCAATCCATGCTTATCCATTGTTCCCGCGATCGACCCATAGATCTATTTATCCTGCTAACTATTCACAAGAACATACGTGACTTGATACTTCTAATCGATTGGTACAGTCGAGAACAAATTAATTTTGTTTTTCACAACAACATCGCTTAACACTATTTTCTTAGACGAAAACTAAATCTAATCCAATTTGTTTTCTCGCAGAGTGAATAACTCAATGAATCTCCTTAACGCAAAAGAAAGAAGAAATAACCATTCTTGATTGATGTTCCTCCAGTTCTCAGGTGATTTCATTCGCTTTATTATTTGTTTCTTTTCGTCTTGCAAGATCTAATCGATGGTTGTTTTTGAATCTTTATTGACAGAATCAGGGAGTTTGAAGAATTGTAAAATAATGTCATTGGAAGATCGATGGACTTGTTGGACAAGCAGTGCCTTCACTACGCTAAGGAGACTGTCTAGAAGAATAGGATCGTTGTTTATTTGGAAAATCAGCGCAGTTGCAAGTTTAAAAGGATGTTAGCCATGCAGGAAATATAACTGCAAAAGTAGTCCAATGTTAGAGATGAATGCATGAGATACTTGCTAGATGCTGAGGACGGAGTTATGTGGTAAGGACAAGAGTAAATTACCAGATTAGACGTTGCTGAGGATCTCAAGAAGGAAATGTTTACTATTCTGGCAGGTCGTATTAGGAGATAATTCAGGATGGGGGAGTTCTTTGAAGAGATTTACAAAAAAGTTGATGGCGATGAGTTTGAGCTAACTGTTGGAGCTGTTTGCTAAGCAGACAATTTATGTGTTCTCGAATTGGGTGTTCTTCCCTAGGGATGATATCAGTGTGTTTGTTCGTAAAAAGTCACTGAAGTTTCTTAGACTAAATGCATTGCGTTCTTAGCTCACGAACGTGCTTGTTTAGATGATTCCAGTGGTTTCACCTGAGCGGAGATTATTGCTGATTTGTTTAACTTGAGTATTCAGATAATTAGCCGAATGGATGGAGTTCTATGAAGGTTGCAGCCCAGTGCGTGAGTTTGTTGTGGAATTTTGAGATTAATGAAGAGAAGAAGGATGCAGCTGTGTCGTCTGTTAAGGGCTCTTGTGGGATGCTAAAGATGAAGGTTTTTTGGATAGCTTATCAGGTGATTGTTGATAGGTTGAGAATTATTATTATGGTGATTGCTATTCCGATAGATCAGTATTGTATATGTTAAAGGTGTTTTTTTCTGTATTTCTTGATTCGATTGAACCATCTGCTGCTGTGATTGTTGCTCTTCCATCGTTTCTGAGATTATTATTCATTTGATTTTGTTAATTTTCCTTCACAATTCTTCCTTCTTTTTTCTCTGGATCTTATCCATTCGTTGCATTGTGGTCTTTCAAAGTCACAAGAGCATGATTATTACTATCATTCTAAGTATTTAGACTCTAAATTGTTGCTGCTGCAGTTGTTGTTGTTACCTTCTTGTTATTACTATTTTTGATCATATTCGATTAGAGATTTCCACCAGCGGTTTTGAACATCCCAATGTTAGTTCCAAGGAAAGCATCGCTGTTTGAAGCCTTCGTGACCAATCCTGAATACTAATTCATATTGTTAGTAGATGGATTCTACGATGAGAATATATTTTAACTCGATGTTATTGATGGACCAGCTGAAACACGAGGATTTATTGTTTTCTATTGGTTTTTAGATCGAGTGGGTTAATTAGAAGATTCAGATGGTAGTTCAGTCTGCTGTTATGAGGCAGTTGGCGTAGGTGTGTTTTCCTGTATTTTAGAGATAAATGTGAAGAACTAATGGTAGTTGATAGGTCTTTGTGCGATGATATTCTTGAATTGCTTCCATGAGGCACTCCAAGGTTATGATGCAGTTGACTAAGTCTAAGATGACGAATTCTGCTCAGATGTTAGCGGCTATGAGCCTTCTGTTCCTTGAAAGCAAAGATTCATGAAACCATCGAACAAAGCGAACAGCTCTGTCTCTTCACAAACACTGCTCATTGTGTTTTTCAAACAATGTACACTTTTTCAAATATCTCCTAATTTCTTAGTTTCTTTTTGCCTCACGCACAGCAAGACCAAACCGAAGATTTTTGATTGGAATTACACACTTCCCAGCTTCACTACGATTAAATACACACACTCCCTTTATTTTCTTCCTTTCTTTCTTCTTCTGTGTGTGTTTATGTTTTTTGATTTCGTAGTTTGAATATCTAGCAATTTATCTCTCCCTGTCTTTTTCTTTCTTCTCCGCACAGAGTTAAGATTTGCTATGCTCTACTAAAAATTTGATTTATCCACTCAATGCAAGATTACTTGCATGTGCAAACAGCGCAATTCAAGATAGGAATTAGCAGAAAAAGAAGAAGGGTGTTCGAAAAGAATGCGTTTATGCATGTACACACGAAAAAAATACTATGTTATCCTTTAAAATTAAAAATTTCAATTAACTAACGCATTTTAAGGAAAATAACAGCAATTGACATGGAATAATTTAGTAATATGATTAATTTGTCAGGAAATGAGTGAGCAAACACGGAGGTAATTACCCAGAATAACTGTAAAATAGCGATATGAAAACTATTTTTTTAAAAATACAAATAAGTCATATTTTTGATTTTGACTACAATAGAAATGATTATTTATCATTTCTTCCAAACAAATCTCAGCGTTATTAGTTCTAAGTTTAAAATCGTCTATTTCAGCATTAAGAAAAAGTAATGCATAGATAATAACAGCAGAGAGAAAGAGAGACTTTATCAAACTAATCTATTCATAGGAAAATAATTTAGATTGGAGTACTGAAATCAAATAGCAAAAACAAAGCAGAGCAGAGAGAAAGAGAGAGAGAAGAATTGAATTTCTTGAATATTATTATTATTCTTCTTTTGAATATAAATAATAAACTTGATAATCGCATTCTCACTCCAACTAGACAATTGAATTCAAAAAGCAAACTTTAGATATTAGGAAAACTAAGCTGTAGGAACTCATGCGATCACTTTTACGGATCATTTAAGTACTGTTTATAGTACAACTCCTTAAACTAGCTTCAGGCGATGGTACCCAATGCACGCAAGTATTCAACTTCGATGCATTATACTCGCTTCTCCCGCTAAAGCAAAAGAATTATTTTACATATACGCTGGATGCCAAATAAGGCACATTCACAACGACACTAAATGAAACAGTCTCTTCTATTGATACTGATTCATACCCCCATACATTAACTTTGTATTTCAATTTTTGCGACAAAGTCAACTTCATCACGACTGATTATTGCGCTACAGAAGTCAACGCAGATCAGACATTTGCATTGACGATGATCCCACCGGCATCAAGCACAACCACAAACTGCATCTCAACTGATGTCTAGAGATTAACATCTGATTCTCGATTTGACAATTATAATTTTGACCTGATTAATGTGGATTCACCTGAAAATGGGATTATCTACACACTCAATAAAACAGGCACAACGTTTAACTCGTCGATTTCGTATATTATCAGTTGCGATTCAAGTAATTCAACTAATATATTCACTATTCAAGGATGGAGGCGTGTATTCAATACTACTTATCATCATTATTATATTGAAGCCACATCGTATTATGGATGCCCATCACTGCAACTCTCCAAGATATGGGATATCCTCTCAGACAATAAGGTAATTTACAATACTTTTTTCTAATATTTCCTTAATGTTTGTTGTTGTTTCAAAGTACTTAATGGCAGCAGCGATGATTGCTATCGGAGGAGTATTGTGCTTCTTTGGGTTAAAAATCTACAAGCCGACAATGTTTATCGTTGGTTATATCACAGGTTTTGCAGCGATTGTCGTAGTTGTGGGTGAATTTGTCATCAGGTATGACAGTGAATCTGCAATGGCATATGTGTGCTTGATTATTGCGGTGTTTTTTGGAGTGCTCACTGGGTATGTCACGATTAAAACACCTAAAATCGGATTCTTTGCGTTAGGAATGTGGCTAGGGATCGTTATCGCGTTACTTCTGAACAATGCTGTGCTGTACAAGATTTAAATTGGTAACACTGCAGTTGTGCTATGGATAACAATTGGAATTCTCTCCCTATCTATGGGTGTATTGTCGTGCTTCTTTTACAAGCACTGCGTGATGATATGCACTGGATTCATTGGAGCGTATTTGCTGATCAGACCATTTGGATGGATGATTGGGAGTTTCCCGAATGAATTACTAATCGCTAAGGAGTTATAGTATGGAACATTAACGGAAGTGCCTAGTTTGTTCTATCTTTACATGGCACTGATTCTGTTAATCGGTATGATTGGGATTAAATTTTAGTGGGGAATGTATCTGCTGAGGAGACAAGCGGAGGAAGAAGATGATTTGTAGCTTTTCTTAGCTGATCCTGATTTCATTGAGATGAACAAGGGGTTGCTGGATAAGGAAGATGGAGATCTAACGGAGAAAGAGAAGAAAACTAAAGCGAAGGTTATTAGAATGCAAAGGAATGTTGAAAAGGAGTAATAAAAATAGGATAGAATGAAGAAGAAGATATAGAAGTTGAAGAATAAGGGAGAGACAACGGGAGGAAATGATAGCGAAGATGATGGGGAGGAGGAGAATGACAGTGATGATAAGGATGGAGATGACAGTGAAGATGAGAAGGATAAGAAGAAAGGGAAGAAGAAGGAAGAGAAAAGTGGAATTGGATTGGGATTCTTTGGAGGTATGTTCAAGGGGAAGGAAGAGAGCAAAACACCAAAGAATAAGAAGAAGAAAGGAAAGAAACAAAGTAGTGATGAAGATGATGAGGAAGAAGTGTAGGAAGATAGTGATGAAGAAGATTAGAGGAAAAAGAATAAAAGTAAACTGAAGAAAACTTCATCGAAGGTGGTAGAAAAACAGTCCTTGAAACAAAGTGCCAAGGGAGTGGCTCAAAAGAAAGGGAAGAATCAAGACAGCAGTGATGAGGAAGATACGAATAATAACTCAAAGAAGTTTGCTTCCATGGTAATAAGGCAGCGATTTATTAGCTGATTCTTTGAGTTTATTTCTTTGGATTTTATGAACAAATAAATTTGTTTGAATACAATAGTTCGCAGGTATTAAGAAGAACAAACCGTAAAGCGATGAGGACGACTAAACAAACAGCAGGAAGAAAAAAGACATCGAAATGGATGATCTTAGTGATAATCACTCAGCTGCTGATTAGGCTGATATCACTCAAGTCACTGCTCCTAAGTCTAATGGCAGAAAGAGTGCTGCTAGTTAGAAGGAAAAAGAAGGTAACAATGGAGATTCCTCGAATTCAGAAGACGAAGGGAAGAAATCCAAGAAGAATAATAATTCAGCGAAAAATACTGCACAACTCGCGAAATCACTCAAGAAATCAAAGAAGCAGTGAGTGATTGATTCTTTTCTGAGAATTTCTTGTTTTTGATATGTGTTGTGTTGATAAATTGAGATGAGTTTTGATAATATTAAGAAGCGATTTATTTATTTTAGGACTCTTTTTTTTTTCATGTGAATTCTTAGTTGGGATGCACATCAATCTTTTTTGTATGTGTGGAATGCACTTATGCTATTGTTAATAAGAGTTCTAGCTTTTATGAACTACTACCTCCCTTAATTGCGAATGTTCAAACCCACTCAAAAGGCTAAATTGTTACAATATTATCATTCAGTGGAGAATCCAAAATACCCAAAAACCAAAACCAAAAAAAAATAATTAAAATCCTTGAACCTATCAGAATGTTCTAAGTAGGAGTTCTCTTCCTTGGTCTTAAGAGAGCAACCGCTCTGAGCTGCTAGAAAAATTCTTTGTTTAACTAAGCGAAGTAGTATTTCTCCCTTGGGAGCAGTTTTAAGTCACGTTCGAAACTTAGTGAGTTTTACAAGAATGTCCATCCTGATATCTTAGGGAATGCACCTGAGAAAGTCAAAGAAGAAAACTCCAGATCGCTGAAGTCTCTCAACTCGTATCTCGATTCGTTATCACAAAATCAAGGAGCATAGTAGTAGAAACTTGTGTTCTACATTCCAGATAAAACTAACAAAAAAGCAAAGAAATACTTACAAATCAGTGGTAAAAAAAAAATTATCATTAAAAGCAAATGATAGACAACAAGCAAGAAAAAATATGCATCCGTTTTTCTTAACAGCATTTCATTTATTCCTTCTTTATCTATCAAGTCAATCTCAAGGAAGCTCAACCGAACGTCACAACCGAAACACTTTAGACTCATATTGATCAGTAAATGCCAATAAAAAAATGTGATTATTTTGCTAATTTCTTCTTTCTTTCTTCTAAGGACAACAGCATCATTGCTAAACGAACTGAAAGAAGTGAGAATGCGTACTAATCCATTCTTAGCTGAGTAACTCAAAGACAAAAAGGAAAGCGAGGAGATGGTCCATGAACATGAGGATGAAGAAACAATTTTCAAAAAATATCAATAAACCATGGAACCAATTAAAAAGCATGAAGTAACATACATAATATCATAATATCAGCCATTTTAGATCAATGAATAATTGTTTAATCTTCTTGATTTAACCTTTCTTTTTTTTCTTTCCAAAGACTTTCATCGATGCAATGGGTAAGAAAATAACCGAGAAGAATCTAGGCCGCATGGTATTTCGTCATCTCAGTGAGTACAATCATCTGTAAAGCAATTTAAAATTGTGTGAACATCATTTATTTATGTTTCTGTTATTCCCCTTAGCAAAACCGTGGAGAGGATTCGTTAAGATATGTACGACATGGACACCCCTTCTTAGAAGCCATTACTTTGGGCAAGAGTTGTAGCTGAAGACACTGGATATTTAAAAAACGCCAATAATCTGTTTTCTTCGCTTATCGATCCAAGATTGATCTATGTTGATGAGAAACTCACTAAAAAACAACTTGATAAGTTCCTTTCGATTGTCATGAAGGATGAGTTATACTAATAGACTAAAGCATTTTAGAAAATACAAGAAGTATTCCATCACATGGAAGCACAAGCACCGTAATTGTGTTTATACATCACCACGAAATACTCTGGCTCAGACATGCCTGGATTCTTCTCGGTAAGATTTGGAGATCTTTTTAAGGTAAAAACTTAGGTTTTGATTTGTTTTGTAGATCCCTTTTGACTTCAACCCCGAGGAAATTGCTAAACAATACGAGAAATTCGCACCAGAAGCAATCTAATCCCGTCAGGAAATCGATTATCTTTCAAGTAAAGTCGAGAGGCTAGCGAAGGAAATCAAAAATGCTAACGAACTCGCAGGGTTGACACTGCCACAAGCGAACAACGCGGAGGAATATAATTAATAGCTACTGTTTTTGAAAAAACTTAAGAAGATCTTGATGCAGATGTTCGTGTAAGAGAGGGAGAAGAGTATTAAGTTAAGATAGAAACAACTTGTTTGTGTTGCAAATGCGAAGGAGATCCCAAAGAATGTAGGATATAATGATATTGTGTTAGAGTTTGGATTCAAAGAAGAAGAATTTCTTCAGTAACTGTGAAAAAAGAAAAAAGATCGTAACAATGAAGGAGAAATTAAAAGACAAGGAGTGAATGAGTGAGTGGGTCATATCTGCTAAGAAAACGGCTAATTATGTATGCAAATGAGAGTATCCCCTTCTCAAAAATGACTCTTTGTATTCCTGTTGTAGCTGATAAATCTATTGTAAAGTTGTTTGTAATTCTACTTTTTCCTCAAATGGGATCATTCTTTGGTTAAAAAATAATTTATTTTTGTTACACTACTGCTCTACATCTTCTGTATATGCTTTCCTTTCTATTTAATCTCATCTCTTCTCAGTATCTTTAGAGAGCTTGATTGCTGAAAGGAACTTCTGTATGATCAGGATATTCTGGCTATCGCTACAACACATTCTAAACCATATTTTTAATTGCCAGAATATTCTACTTTTGTTATCTCAATTGCTGCGATTGCTAAAGCTTCATTGGATGATGCGAAGAAGCAAAGCTTTTTGATTATCGCTGTGGGAAATCCATATTATTTGGATTATTTACTGACTGCTGTTGTGTATTGTCAGTTATTTCTTTAAATAAATCATTTTCTTGGGTATTCAAGTCTAGAACCTTTTATGGATACTGCACATCAGTGTGACTGTCGAAATTAAATGGCTTATTGAATACTACACTTCGATTCACTAGCTACTCGACTATCTGCTTATTCATGAAACTTACATCCCTCCAATTTAATCGCTTCTCCAGAATTGATTGATTATTGCTGTGATTTGGGTTGTTTGAATAATCTTAGTTATCCCTTGTTATGCTTCTCCTTTTCGGTTTGAGTTCGCTAATCTCAGCGTTGTAGCTCGTCGAGTAGAAGTGAGGAGGGTTATGTGAGGAGTTAGCAAAGCTAGTATAAGCTAATTGTTTATTGTTGTTTCGTTCTTATTCTTCATTTTCCATAATATCTGCATTCCAATCTGTGTGTGTTTATGGACCGACTGCAGGTGTTTCTTTACTCCCTCCTTAGCAAGGCGCAGTGCTCAATTGCTTCCTTAGTTGTCTTGTAATAGATTTATGTCTAAAGAACCCAGTTGTGATCCATTTCGAGACATTTCTCCTCACAAATGGTTAATTTTCACTTTTCCTTGGAAAAACTAGATTCTCTTTGCCAAGATAACTGCTTTTCTGCTAATCTTGTAATGCTTGTTCTTCATCAAAGTTAATAGTGAATTCTGTTAGTAATTTAGAGTTACATATGCTGCCATTACAAGTTATCTTCCCACTTCCACTACCACTTAATTCCACATACGCTGGAGAGTTACAGCATTTACTGAATGGAACTGTCTCGGCATCTACAAAAAAGCACAAAATGACATCAAATAACGGATATTATTAGATGTCGTGTTTGCTGCTTTTTCAAACCTGAGAAGAAGATGAAGTAGTTGTCGGTGATTTGGTGAATGCAGACGAGGATGTTAAAAGCGAAGAAGGATATTTCTCTGAAGAGTTTCTGCACTACGTTGAAGATCAAAGGAAGTCTGGGATCATCAGGAGGAAGAGAACGAACGTCCTTAGGGAACTTAACTGGGTTATGTATGAGAGAAAGAGAAAGGGTTAATGTAAAGAAGATAAAGAGGATTCGTAATTTTTTTGAAAAATCAAAAAGAATATCTTGTTACTCTCTTTGAGAAGACTTCTGAGCGAGGCTGTGCAGGATAAAACCATAGAAAAACGAAAATAAGAAACAAAAGAATCATTGTTTGTTTGTTAATGTATTTATTACTCTTTGCGAAATAGAGACTCGGATAAATTATTGATTCGGAGACTACTTCTGCTGTTGCAGTTACTGGCGGTGCAGGCTAACCTTACGATGCTGTCTTTGAGAGGCTAAATGACTTTGGCCGCAGATTCTTTAACTTAATTTAAAAGAATATTAGCTCTTAGTATGCATAATTGATTGCATACCTCTGTAAGATTAGGTAACTATGGGTTTTGAGAGAGTTTTCTTGGATTGAAAAGGAGATTGTTGCTACCATGATGGAGAGTATGAATGTTCTTATTATCATATTGATTCAGAGCATTACTGTTGTGGTGATGTCTGGATGCTTAGGAAGACGATGATTTCTATGAAGATTATGCAGAAATCGATCTAGAGGCATCGTCATCAGAAAAAAAACAAAATATTAGATTGTATTGAAGACTAAACACATATTTTTACCTTAATGACTTAGATGCACCTGTAGCATTGCCCTTGGATTATGCTCTAGCGTTGTAGGAAATAGAATTGGGAAACACTAAAGCAGTTTAGTGAGACATATATGATAACAAAAAGCTATGCAGATTATGAGGAAGGTATTTCAAAGTTTGATAACTGGAATAGATTGAAATAATTATTGAATTGTGTATTTGATTTGATATTGTCCTCCTTACCAACAGCTTAATTGTTAGAGATACGAAGATTAATCAAAAATTCATAATAGAAGGGGAGTATTGAGAAAGAAGGGAGAAGGTAAACATTGATTTTTTAAGTATCATTAGAGAGTTCAATGTGATTCCTTAAATTCGATGTGAAAATGTGTAAATCACTTATTGAAGGTTTTTGGGAAAGATTGATAGTATTATTCCATTTGTGAAAATCATTTATTTCCCTGCCAAAATTCATCTAATCTATTAATTTTATCATAAATATGATGTATTTTAGGATAATCCTTAACAAGAGAATGAAAGAGAATATGCCCCAAATGGATATTGATTTGAAATAATAAACGAGATTAAAGATAAGAACACAGTTTTACAGATAACTCAAGCAAAACAAAATGGGGATGAATTTGTTAAACTACCAATGAAATATTTGATATTAGCAAAACTTC
>Ga0302271_10002835_pt1 | contig 15253 bp, 14 predicted proteins | sample III_Bog_N1_1_FD_198767 | JGI IMG/M metagenome (GOLD analysis project Ga0302271, IMG submission 198767) | Peat permafrost microbial communities from Stordalen Mire near Abisko, Sweden - III_Bog_N1_1 | ecosystem: Environmental > Terrestrial > Soil > Wetlands > Peat | place: Sweden: Abisko... | reverse complement strand
GTGGTAGTGTGATAGATTGTATTTATAGAATATATATTTTCGTGGCTAATAATTTTAGGTAAACAGTATTAATTTAAAACAAACAAACTTAAAAAGACAAGGTGAAAAATTTCATCATCCGTTATGAACGCTAACAATAATGAGGCTACGACGCTCCACGGAGAGAGTCGCCTCGTGGGTTGCTCTTCTGATGAAGAGCCTGGCGCGAAAACCACGATTTTTTCGCAAAACGAAATCCCAATTCCGTTAGTTAGCAACAGAAGTACCGAGTTTTTGACCCGCTACTTTCCCCTAACGACCATCGATTCCTGGAATGATTGGAAATGGCAGCTTCGGAACGCTATCACAAGCATCGAAGACCTAAAGAAGATCATCAAATTATCCGACAAGGAGATAATGGCTATTAATAATCTTAAAGGCCGTTTACCGCTTAGAATCACCCCCTACTTTGCTTCACTTATTTACGATAGCAAGCCTTCGCATCCGCTTCGACGGAATGTGATTCCTGTAGTCGAAGAATTGCTTGAAACAAGTAGTGAACAGTCTGATCCTCTGCACGAAAAATCTTTTTCGCCGGTTAAAGGAATTGTTCACAGATACCCTGACAGGGTATTATTTACAGTCACACAGGTTTGTTCAAATTATTGCAGATATTGCACACGTTCACATTCTGTTGGCAGGCTCGATAAGCTTGGGAGACAGGATTTTGAAAAGGCATTTAATTATATTGCTTCTCATAAGGAAGTAAGGGATGTTCTCATTAGCGGCGGCGATCCACTGACTTTAAATGATGAGACTCTTGACTATATACTATCAAATATCCGGAATATTGAACATGTTGAAATAATTAGGATCGGAACCAGGATTCCAGTGGTTCTTCCACAGAGAATTACGGACAATCTGATTACCATTCTCAGAAAATATCATCCTCTTTTCATCAGCCTTCATTTTTCTCATCCTGATGAGATTACAGATGAATGTGCAAAAGCATGCAATAAACTTGCTGACGGCGGTTTCCCTCTTGGAAGCCAAACTGTGCTTCTGAAAGGTATAAATGATAATGTCCCGGTGATGAAGGATCTTATGCACAAGTTACTTAAAATCAGGGTCAGACCATATTATCTCTATCAATGTGATTTAATACCAGGATCAGGTCATTTCAGAACTACTGTCAAGAAAGGACTTGAGATAATTAAAGGACTGAGGGGATTCACAAGTGGTTATGCAGTACCAACATTTGTTGTAGACGCTCCAGGAGGCGGTGGAAAAATTCCATTGCTTCCCAATTATGTTGTTGAACATACAGAGGAGAAAATTGTGCTGCGAAACTACAAGGGTATATTATGTGAATATCCTGAAAAATAAGTCTTATAAATGAAAGTTGGTTTAACGTATGATTTACGGTCATGGTACATTGATCGTGGATATTCCATGGACGAAACTGCTGAATTCGACAAGCAGGAAACAGTTGATGCGCTTGAGAATGCCCTAAAGCTGATGGGCCATGAAACAGAGCCTATAGGTAATGCTTTTCAGCTAATTGAAGCATTGGCTGCAGGCAGGAAATGGGATATCGTTTTTAATATAGCAGAAGGATTATATGGAGATGGCAGGGAATCTGTTGTCCCGGCCATCCTCGATCAGTATCGGATACCTTATGTTTTCAGTGGCCCGGTAATTATGGGATTATCACTGAACAAGCACCTGGCAAAACTGGTAGTAGCCGCCGCAGGAGTTCCAGTCAGTCCTGGTTGCCTGATCTCTGATTTAAAGGACCTTGATAAATGCGATCTTAAATACCCGCTCTTTGTCAAACCGGTTTCAGAGGGAACGGGAAAGGGAATCACCGAGAAAAGCCTTGTAACCAACGCAACTGAATTGGAAAGTATAATTAGGTGGATTCTTGCGGAATTCCATCAGCCCGCACTTGTTGAAGAGTATTTGCCAGGCAGGGAATTTACAGTTGGCGTTGTAGGGTACGGTGACGAAGCCATTTCTGTTGGAGGAATGGAAGTCATGACAATTAATAATCTGCCCTACTCAGTGGAAGTCAAAGAAAATTATCAGAATTATTGTACATATAAACCTCTTGATCCTGATATTGTCGACGAATGCAAATATGTTGCTCTCCGGGCCTGGAAAGCACTTGACGCAGTTGATGCAGGAAGGATCGACCTGAAAGCCGACCGAAACGGAAAGATATGTTTTATAGAGGCAAATCCTCTGGCCGGATTAAACCCGGTTCATTCAGATCTTCCGATGTTGTCCCGAATGTATGGTATTGAATATCAGACATTGCTCGAGATGATAATGAAAGCGGCAATCAAGAGGATCAAAAATTGACAGCCTTTAAATTTTTATTTTTGCAGACAGGAGGGGTATTATGAGGAGATGTTGTATTATTTATAATGAACCACGTGAAGGTGCTCTGGCCGATGAACTCGATGTTCTTGATCAGGTTGCTCATATTGAAAGGCATCTTATAGAACTAGGAATTTCCGTGTACCGGAAAGGTATTACTGAAAATTTTATGTCGGAAGTTAAAGACCTGGTAAAGGAAAAACCTGACTTTGTTTTTAATCTCGTAGAGTCAATAAACAATAAAGGAGAACTTATTTACTTTGTACCGGCATTGCTTAACCTGCATTCTATTCCTTACTCGGGAATTTCATTTGAAGCAATATTTCTTACGACAAATAAAGCTATCTGCAGCAAGATGATGAAAACTGCAGGTATAAATAATCCAGGATCATATTTCCCTTCGCAGATTCACCTGCTTAAGCCTGGAAGAAAATATATTGTGAAGCCTATTTGGGAGGATGGTTCTCTCGGTATTACTGACAAATCAGTTTTTGTGTGTGAACCAGGCTTTGAAGCACGCTTCAATGGTTTGGATGATGCACACTGGTTTATTGAAGATTTTATTGATGGACGAGAATTTAATATCAGCGTGATTGCAGGTAAGACTGATCCTATAGTGATGCCTCCGGCTGAGATAGTATTTGTAAATTATGGAGATGACAAACCCCGAATCATCGATTTTAAGGCGAAGTGGGAAATGGAAAGTTTTGAATATGAGAATACTGTCAGGGAATTTCCGGGAAATAATCTCAGTGAGAAACTGCAGGCAAATCTCAGGGAAGCTGCTACCTTATGCTGGAATCTGTTCGGTTTAAAAGGATATGCCCGTGTTGACGTCAGGACTGACAGTGATGAAAACGTGTTTGTAATTGAAATAAACGGCAATCCATGTATTTCTCCCGACGGAGGCTTTGTTGCCGCAACTAAAATGGGAGGATTTAAGTTTACTGAGGTATTGGAGCATATTATTGCTGACTTGAATTAGTATGATTTGTCACAGATTTTTTGAAGTTTCCGGCATATATAATTAATCTTCGCAGATAAATGCTTTTGAATCTGCGCCCATCAGCCTGATCTGTGGAAAATATATTTTAAACAAAACCAGAGAGACAAATATTCAACTAAAAGATGAAAGGTCTTTATACGGTTCTGCTTCTTGTAATGTCCAATGCCTTTATGACAATTGCTTGGTACGGGCATCTTAAATTAAGAACCATGAGCAGGTTCGCAACTATGAGCCTCTTTGCTGTCATCCTGCTGAGTTGGGGAATTGCATTCTTTGAATACACTCTCCAGGTACCTGCAAACAGAATAGGATTTAAAGAAAATGGAGGGCCATTTTCACTTATAGAATTAAAAGTAATTCAGGAAGTAATATCAATTCTTGTATTTTCAGGTTTTACTCTCCTGGTTTTCAAACATGAGCAGTTCAGGTTAAACCATTTGATTGCTTTCACATTTCTTATACTCGCAGTTTACTTTGCGTTTAAAAAGTAGCAGATCCGATTATTTGATCAGGTTTGCATTATAATACTGCGGCAGACCGGTTACCTCTTCGCCCAGCCATTCAGGTTTTTCGAATGCTTCATCTTCCGATTCAAGTTCTATTTCTGCTACGACCAGGCCTTCATTCTTATCATGAAAAACATCCACCTCAAATTTGTGCTTCCCTGCGGGAATGAGGTATCTCGTTTTGACAACTTTCCCGGGAAGGCATATGCCCATCATTTCCTTTGCATCACATAATGGTATCTCAACTTCCCATTCACTTCTTGATATTTTGTTTTTCCGGGGTCTTGATTTCACGGTGAGGAAGGCTTTATCATTGGCTATCCGCAACCTGATTGTCTTATCCGGATCAATCGAAAGATAGCATTGGGTTATATTTATTGCTCCGATGGACAGGTGTCTGAAATCACCTTTTATCAGAAACTTGCGTTCAGTTTCGGTTGCCATTTTTATTGTAAATTTAAATATTAATTTCATTGTTTAAATTTTCATTAAATCATTGTTCTCATGAATGTGAAGATTGAAAAGGAATGGAACTCAAAGCTTCAGGAGGAGTTTTCAAAGGAGTACTTCCTGAATCTTGCAGAATTTGTCAGGGAAGAATACAGAACAAAAACTATTTATCCCCCTGGTGGCCTGATTTTCAACGCCTTCAATCTGTGTCCTTTTCAGAATGTAAAGGCTGTTATAATAGGACAGGATCCATATCACGGACCAGGACAGGCGCATGGTCTCTGTTTTTCGGTAAAAGAAGACATTGATTTTCCGCCGAGCCTAATTAATATTTTCAAGGAAATTGAATCAGATTTAGGTATTCAGAGGCCGGTTAATGGAAACCTTGACCGTTGGGCTTCGCAGGGCGTACTGCTGCTTAATGCTACATTGACTGTACGGGCTCATCAGGCTGGTTCGCACCAAAAAAAAGGATGGGAACAATTTACTGATAGTGTTATAGCCAGATTAAATGCCGAAAAGACGAATTTAGTGTTTTTCCTGTGGGGTGCTTATGCACAGAAAAAAGGAGAATCAATCGACAGATCAAGACACCTCGTGCTGGAATCTGTTCACCCCTCTCCTCTTTCAGCCTCGAGAGGCTTCTTCGGGAATAAGCATTTCAGCAGATGCAATGAATACCTGAAAGCAAATGGTTTTGATCCTGTAGACTGGCGGTAGCATGTTTCTGGCGAAGCAAAAGAAAATCAGATAGAATTTATCGCCTTAGCTATAGTATCTTCAAGTTCAGCATATTCCTCGAACCCAACAGACAATCTTATCATGCCAGGTTCAGGATATTTGGCTCCCCAAACGGCTTCAACAGGCATCAGGATAGTGTGGGGATCGCCGAGAGTCGGAATCAGTTTTATTTTTTCAGAAACCAGCTCAATAAACTTGTCCCGTCTGCTTCTTTTCTCATCTTTATCCCTGCCGTCAAAATCGAAAGTTATCATTCCCCCTGATCCTTTCTTTCTGAATAAATTTTCTGCAATTCCGTGCGAAGGGTGATTTTTAAGGCCCGGGAACCATACTTTTATAACCTTGGGTGAGTTGTAAAGGTAATTTGCCAGATGATCAGCATTAGAACATTGACGTGAGAACCTTAATTCAAATGACTGAATCTGCGTCTGCAGCCTGTAGGCATCATCGGCTGAAAGAGTATGCCCAACAAATTTTCTGTATTCAATTGCAGCTTGCATGATTTGCCTGTCATTACCACATAATACTCCCGCAGTAAGATTTCCATGTCCTGAGAAATATTTGGTTGCACTATGAATCACTATATCAACACCATCGGAAAGTGGTTTATAAAGCCAAGGTGTTGCGAAGGTATTGTCAGTGATAACTTTTGTACCATGCTTCTTTGCAATAGCGGTTATTTTTGCGATATCGGCGACTATCAGCATCGGGTTCGAGATCGTCTCGATATAAAGTACTTCTGGTTTTATTTCTGAAAACGCTGAATCAAGCTTATTCATATCATAGGTCCCGTTTTCGGGAGTAAAATATTGTACATCAATTCCCCTTCTTGACTTCAGAACTGATTCTATAAATGAAATAGTGCCTCCATATATTTCAGTAAAAAAAAGCCATGGTCTGGTCACCTTTCCATGTTGGAAAATTGAAAGAGCATTGTCAATTGCAGACATTCCTGACTGTGTTAAAAGAGCCCATTCGCATCCCTCCAGTTTCATTATTTCCTCTTCAGCAGATACAACAGTAGGATTACGGTAACGTGAATAAATATACACATCTGGTTCACGTGAATGTTCTGTCTCCTTCTTAAAAGCTTCAGCTGTGGTTTTTGCATCATAAAGCTCAAAACCTGCATCTCTGTAAACAGGCATCCGGGAACTGTTAATATTTTTCCTTTTCATCTCTTTCACGTTTTAAATGTTCTTTGATTAATGAGTTGATATTAAGTGGATTAAAATCATAATAGAATAATATTCTGTCAATAAATTCACCTGTAAGAAAGATAAATATTATAGAAATGCCGGGGTTTGAATTAAGTAATAACAGGCTCAGTCCGGGTACTACAAGAAGTGCAATTCTCAAAAACCTTACAGAAGATTCTGAGAAGTCAGGCTTTATGAAAATATGCCTGTAGGCAGTCAGGCCAAGCTTAATTATGAATGTAAAAGCAAAGGGAAGAATGCTTCCAGATAAAAAGGAAGCTATTGTAAGTGCACTTAAGAATGTCTGACCACTGTGAAGGACTACCGATCTGCTTTTATCAGCATAAATGTAGACACTGTCTAATAGTAGTAATAGTAACAAACCCGTTAATGCAGAGGAAATCAGCAGAGAAGGCAATTGGAGAAACAAAGCAGAAGTCGACAGAGCCGAATACAAAATAAATGCTGCTATTTCACGACTAAGGGGAGAAGTTTTCAAGTTAGTTAAAGCTCTCCATGATCTTAGCTTTTTGCCCAGGTGAAACAGAGAACAAGTTCCTGCTGTTGCCAACATAACCAAAAAAGTATATTTTTCAGGATATATTCCTTTAATAAATGAGGAAAGGACCAGCGCCACTGACAAAGTTGTAAGGAAGCTAAAGATAACAAGGCTCAATTCCCCTTTGATATTTTTATCGTTTCTATTCTGTTTTACGACCTGCTTCCCCTTATTCAATGGAATGATTTTTAATGGTACATCATTTCCGTTTGCGATAAATTGCAGAGCCGGTACCAGCTGTTTATCTGGAAACCAGCGAAAAGCCGTCTTTGATTCTGAAACATTCAGTTCACCAAATGATAGTGCTCCGGTTGGGCATGCAGTTGAACAAGCTGGTTTACGACCTTCTTTCAAACCTGTGTAACAAAGATTGCATTTGGCAATTGTCTTCTTCAGGATGTCAAATTTTGGTGCGTCGTAAGGGCAATTCCACTGACAATATTTACAACCAATGCACTTCTTTTCATTTAAAATTATGGCTCCTGTGGCTTTATCTCTTGAAAAAACAGAAGCTGGACAACCTTTCATGCATATTGCTGATTCACAATGGTTACAGGCCATCGACAAATTGATGACAGGTGAGAAATTTTCACTCCCAATATTATATGTAAAAATATTCCTTAGATGAACTGTCCCACGGTTTTCCAGGCTGCATGCTGCACGGCACGCATTGCATCCCACACACCTGTCATGTTTGAATATGAAACCGTTGCGCATAATTAATCTGATACTTCAATTTCGACGCTGTTATCATGAAAAGCAGCACCATACCCTATATCTGTCTCCTGTCCTGCTATAAGCCTGTTCACACCTCCCCCTTCACTAAACCATATCCCGTTAGGAAGAACAACAACCCCTGCCGGAATTCTCGCGGATATTGACACCCTGCACTTTAACTCTCCGCATTCGTTGAAAATTCTGGTTCTTTGTCCCTCAGTTATACCACGTCTGTTTGCTTCTTCAACAGATATTCGTGCACATGGTTCAGGAGTTGTCTCTTTAATAATTTCCAGGTTCCCGAATTGTGAGTGAATTCTGTTGCCGGTATTTGGTGTCAGAAAAATAAGCGGATATTTGTTCCTGTTCTCACCATGATTAATGCTGGTATATCCTGGCAATTCAGATATACCCCATTTTAATTTTGCTGTTTCGGAACATAGTTCAATTTTACCTGACGGAGTATCAAAAACAAAATCTTCATAAGCTATCTCCTGCAATCCGGGAGCAAGAACAGGTGCTTGCTTCAGAGTTTGCAGCGTAAGGTCTGAATAACCCTTAATTCTATTCTCCAACCACTTCTCAATATTATCATTCCCGGGTTTTGGAATTAATTCATTACTGATATTAAGATTAAGTTTTTCTGCAATATGATAATAAATTTCGGTCTCAGGAATTACCTCTCCAGGCGCTTGAATCACTTTTGGTTTGAGTTGCACGTAAGGAGACCAGTATGAGCCGATAATATCTGATTGCTCAAATACGTCCTTCGCCGGGAGAATGATATCAGAAAGTGCTGCGGTATCGGTCATAAATTGTTCCACCACGACTTTGAAATCAATCATTGAAAAAGCTTTTAAAACATTATTCGTGTCGGGTGACTGAAGAACCGGATTTCCTCTTTCTATCCAGATCGCTTTAAGTTCCGGATCCCTTGTTTTTAACATATCAGATCCAAGTCTGGCCATCGAGACTGATCTTCTGAATGGCAGATCTTTATCCGGGTCAGGAAAATATGATAATGGTTCTTTCAGATCATCGTATATATAACTTTGAAGGTTTGCATAATTGAATCCCGCCCCTGGTTTACCTATATTACCAGTAAGAATTGAAAGAGCGAGGATAGACCTTATCGTCTGGCCCCCGTTCTGATGACGCTGTAAACCGTAACCCGGAAGTATAGTCATAGGTTTTCCATTCCCTATAAGCATTGCGAGCGACGTTATTTCTTCAGCTGGTATCCCTGTTATTTGTTCAGCCTCAGAGACAGTAATCCTTAAAGAATCCCTGAAATTTTCAAAACCTTTAACATGATTTTTAATAAACTCATGATCCACAAGATTATTTTCAATCAGGATCCTGGCAATAGCCAATGCAAGTGCACCATCGGTGCCAGGCACAGGACAGTAAAGAATATCGGCCTTATCAGCTGTTGCAGTTCTGATGGGGTCAATTACCATTATTTTGCATCCCTTTACCCTGGCATTTGCAATAAAACGGATTTCCTGAATATTTGTTTCAGCCGGATTTTTTCCCCAGATTAAAATCGTTTTAGCATTCTCAAGATCCCATGGTACGTTATGCTTAACTGTTCCCATGGTTAGCCTTACCGCTTCAAGCCCTGCCGGCCAGCACAGGTTCCCGTATGTGGTTGTTGCACCACCAAATGACTTCCAGAATGAAGAACCAATGTCATTTGTGAGACCTGACATCCCACTACCCCGATACCAAAGAATGCTTTTGGGCCCATAATCTTCCCTAATCCTCCGAAGTTTATTTGTGATTATATCGAGAGCTTCATTGATGCCTATAATAGAAAAATTTCCCGATGATGACCTTATCAACGGATGTATTAATCTGTCTTTGGAATGAGTTCGTTCGATATACGATAACCCCTTTATACATGGTCCGTCAGGTGTTGCAAGATTCCCGGAGTATGGAAGGATTCTGATAATCTGGTTATTCTCCACCTGCACCCTGAATGAACAGGTACTATAGCAGTTTCTGGGACAGGCAGTTACGAATTCATTCATTACTATAATGATAATAGCAAATGTATCAATATATGTTTAATTTATTAACCTGTATTTAGACCTTGGAAATTTTATAAAATAAAAAAATTAAACACCGAGTAATATTGGAGTTTCACTGTTTGAGTTATGCATAATAAACTTCAGGCACACAGCACGTAAAAGCATATATTCAAGTATGATACACTTTGTGCTTTGAATTGAGCCTATGTATCCTTTGGGTCTATAATTTTTGTTTATTTCAAAACAAGGGGTTCTTCCTCGATTACGTTGCTGATAGTAAGTACATGATTGGCCTGATTGGAAATATAAACCTCATAGGTGATCCTGTCTTGCCCAATATATTGCATATATGTGTAATCGACCGGCCCTGTCGAAAACTTCACGAGTGAACCGCCAACATTTATCATTACGGATATCTCAGCTTTTGGATATGCTTTTTTGAAACGGGAATAATCTGACACTTCTCCGCTGGAGATATTACCCATAGAAAGTGTATCACCCTGTTTTTCAGATGTGGAAAGAATAACATTGCTGAATAGAAGATCGGATAAGTTTCTGATTCTGACATCTGTAGGTCCTTCAGCAGCAAAATGTTTCTTTTTACATCCGAGGGATAATACTATCAGGAAGGAAAGTAGGAATATCTTTTTCATGGTCAGGGAAAATATGTTTTATTATTGACCAGAAATATAGCAAATAAGTTGCAAGCAGATCAAATAGTAATCAGACTATTTACTGGAACCCATCCTTTATTACCATCCGACAGGCGTATTTCAAGCCATTCGCCTACTGCATCCTCGACAGTAACTTTAGTCCCCTCATGTAATACGAATAAGTCGTTACCGCTTTTGTCAGGAGAGCTTTTACCGCTAACCATCGGGCTAAAGATTATTGCCTTTTGGCTACCGTAGACCAGGGTTTTATTCCTTATCGTGAATGCGAGTGATGACAATGAGAGGAATATGAATATCACACCGAGCCAGAATCCAAGGATTTTCTGGCTGTGTTTTGAAGAATAAATATAAAGTGAAAGAAATAACAGAAATAGTATGAATGAGGCAAGGCTGATCTTTGCCCAGGTATTGGTAGATAAAAACAGAGAAACAAAATTATACCATCTTACAAAAAAGAGTTCCGGTATTTCCTGAAACCTGTCTACTATAAGTGTCCTAGCTACCTGGAGATTATAATTAATATCCTCATCGGCGGGATTCAGCAACCAAGCTCGTTCATAGAATAAGATTGCAAGAGGAACATTATTGAGTTTGAAGTAAGCATTGCCGATATTATAATCCAGATTGGCTGATCGGTATCCGGTATTATAAATCTCTGTCCAGCTTTGCAGAGCTTCTTTGTATGTGCCAGCAGTGAAATATGTAACTCCCTGGTAAAACTTATCCTTGTTGGTATTCTGAGAATACCCGGCATGAGCAAAAAAAGTGATAAAAATCAGTACTGCTATATATTGTTTCTTCGCATTCATTTCTTAGCCTATTAAGTTTTCAACTGACTTAATAAATTGTGATGCTCCTTCGTAAAGTGAAGCAGCTTCAGTATCTGATGAGGATGGAGCAAATCTGACAAATTCACAGGTATCGAGAATTTTTGATAAGCTCTGAATATTTTCATCATCGATTCCCTCATGCTGAAGGGCAGCGAAGGCATTTGTCCTTGTCAGATCAGAAACAGGAATATTCAGTTTATCGCTGAGATATCCCCAGATTGATTTGAGAATCTCATCATAGAACTGGTCTAATTCCCCATTTCTTAGACAAACTGATGCATTGTGGAGCCTTTTGATAGCGATCTTTCCGGCTTTCCTGTTTTTAACCATGGATAGATCAGAATTTCGTTTAATGTGTTCTCTTCTCAGGAAAAGAACAATCAGAAATGCCATAGCTGCAAATGCATATGAAGTATAAAACGTTTGCTTTTTCAGGAATATGTTAGATGATTCACTCAGCGATCCCGGATCCGATTTTACAAACCGTATATCTTTTCCCAGGTACTTTACATCTTCTTTTGCGACCCCTCCGTATACAGCGATGCCTGTATTTTTTTCATTAGTCTTAAGAGCTTTCAGGTGGAATTCCTGCGTTGTAAGCTTTTCATACCTGCCCGACTCAATATTAAAATATGAATATGACACAGGAGGAATTGTATAATCTCCATCATGACGAGGGATGAGAAGAAACTCAAAAGTTTTTTGTCCTGTGGTTCCATTTAACCCGTTTTTAAGATTATCTGTAATTTTCGGATCGTATGTTTCAATGTCGGGTGTGAGTTTGAGAGCGGGCGCCGATGCTATCTTCAGGTTACCATTTCCCGACAGAGTTACGCGATAAGTGACTGCATCATTAACATTTACCGATTCTTTGTTAATTACAGCTTTGAGATCAAGCTTACCGACAACACCTGAAAAATCTGGTGGCTGAACACCTGGCAGAGGTTTGACTTTTATTTTTATAGTTTTGCTGGCTGCTGATGTGGGGATTGTCTGATATGATGAGAAGAAATCTCCAAAGAACGGATCAGATTGCTCACCCCTGACTTTTTTCTGGATTAGTACTGATATCTGAACAGGATCTATATTTATTTCTCCGGTAACCTGAGGATATAAAAGGAATTGCTGCACAACACCGGAACCGTAAATAGTTCCGTTTACATTTTCCTGTCTGAGAGCAGTAAGCGGCGGTGTTTCAATATCTGTTCTGAGAAAGCTATTAAAATCGGGGTATTTTATCTCATTTATTCCGGCAATATTAACCCGCGAATAAATTTTCACCGTTGCAACTATCGGTTCCCCTATATAAATATCGCGCCGGCTGACTGACAGATTGATGAACAGGTCTTTTCCTGAAGCTTCAACTTCTGAATTATCAGTGCTGTTTCCTGATCCAAGCTGCGCATTTTGCTTCTGAGTCGCACTTCCTACAACCTCGATGTGCAATGAATCGGAATAATATGATTTCCCTTTTAGCAAAAATGTTGCAGGAGGTATAACAAACTTACCATCTTTTACAGCCTGAAGATAATAGACATACGAATAAGTGGTGGAATTGGACATTTTCCCATTAATGATCTGGGTACTTGAACTGTAGGATGTGTTGGGTCCGGATATTTTGTAGAAACCGTTGAATGATCCCGGAGTAAACTCACCGCCACCCGAATTGACTGTCCACATTACGGCGAATTGTTCACCAGAATTGACAACCGGGGGACAGTCGGCTTTTATATAAATGTCCTGTCCGGAGACTGCGCATGATATCAGTAAAACAAAATTATATAATAATAACTTTTTCATTTTCATTTATTCAGATTACCAGTTTTTAACTGTTCTGATCTTTTCTTTTTGTGCTTTTGCTAATTTAACTTTTTCCTGGACATTTTTTTCATCATTTGCAATGGAATTTAAAAGCCGCTGGGCATCTTCTTTGGAAATTTCTCCATTCTGAGGCTGCTGCTGCTGCTTCTGATCCTGTTTATTGTCCTTGTCTTTCTGCTGATCCTTGCTATCCTTATTCTGGTCCTTTTGCTGGTCTTTTTTCTGATCTTTTTTGTTTTTATCCTTATTCTGATCCTGGTTGTCCTTGTTCTGTTGCTGTTTCTGCTGCTCCTGCTGACGCTTCAACATATCCTGAGCGTAACCAAGATTGTACTTTGCTTCCTTGTTGCCTGGACGTAGTTTAAGAGAGTTTTTATACGCTTCTATGCTTTCAGGCAGCTTGTTTGCCTTCAACAATGAGTTTCCAAGGTTATACAATCCCTGTGACTTTCTTACCTTATCAAAACTCTGATCGCTACTCTCTGCAAATTCTTTACCTGCTTCTTCAAATTTATTCTGTTTATAGAGAGCATCACCAACATTAAATACAGCATCTGGCGATTGTTTATTCTGATCTATCGCTTTCCTGTAGGATATCTCTGAATCTGAAAATTTGCTCTTTTCATATTCCCTGTTCCCCTTTCGGATATATTTTTTATCTGTTTGAGCATTAAGGACAACAGACACAAACAGCATTGCACAAAGTGTAAGACTTCTGATAATTGATCTGCTCTTCATTGTATGAATTACTCCCGACATAACCACTAGACTTTGAATTTAAATAAACGTATGTTCGCCAGCTTTCTGTTTCTTCTTTCCATTATAATAAAATCAACAATCAGAAATAACATGGCTATTGCAGCAAATATCTGGAATTGGTCATTATACTCGGTAAACATTTTACTCTCAAGATCCTGTTTTTTCATTTTTTTTATCTGAGCATATATCTCATCCAGTCCGATATTTGAATTACTTGCTCTCACATAATTTCCGTTAGTGCTCAGTGCAATTTTTTTCAGGATGTCTTCATCAAGCTTTGTTATTACTGTATTTCCGTCAACATCCTTTAGATAATCTTTCCTTCCGTTAACCACAAATGGTATAGGGACTCCATTCGTTGACCCTATACCGATAGTATGAATTACTATGCCTGCTTTTGAAGCCTCTTCCGCATCCTTAACTGGATCGTCCTCATGGTTTTCACCGTCTGTAATGATAACAATAGCCTTGCTTTTCCCCTCCCCCGGGCTAAAGGATTTTGATGCCAGGTTAATTGCAGCCCCGATTGCCGTTCCTTGTTTCGGAACCATGTTAGGACTTATTGAGGAAAGGAACATTTTTGCAGAAATGTAATCCGTTGTGATAGGAATCTGAATATATGCGTCTCCGGCAAAAACGATTAATCCTATTTTGTCATTATCAAGGTCGTCAACCAGGCGTGAAATAGCCTGCTTGGCCCTTGTAAGCCTGTCGGGCTGAATATCTTCGGCTAGCATAGAGTTACTGACATCAAGCGCAATCATAACCTCAACTCCCTGCTTCTTTACATCTTCAATTTTTGATCCGAACTGTGGTCTGGATATCATAATTATGGCTGCCAGTACAGCAGTTAATTGCAAGATAAATTTTATTACCGGGCGAATACCTGACAATTCAGGTACCAGGCCATTTACCAGCCGTGTATCTCCCAGTCGCTTTAAGGCATTCTTTTTTCTAATCTCATTCAGGATAAAAAAGAATATCATCACTGGCAGCAATAATACCAGGTATAAAAATTCCGGATGTGCAAATCTGAACAATTGCATTTTTCTCAGTTCCTTTTAAGTAAGGTTCTTGAATATTGTATTTCTCGCTGTTAACTCAATAACCAGCAGACAAAGAGCAATCAAAGCAGGTATAAGATATTTTTCCTCTTTCCTGCTGAACTGCCTCACGTCAATTTTTGATTTCTCAAGCTTATCAATCTCTTTATAAACCGCAGTAAGCTTTTCATTATCAGTTGCCCTGAAATACTTTCCTCCTGTTGTTTGTGCTATTTCCTGGAGTATCCCCTCATCTATCTCAACCGGCATATCCTGATATTGTAGTCCATATGGTGTCTGAACAGGATATGGGGCCATACCCTGCGTGCCTACTCCGATTGTGTACACTCTTATTCCGAAAGTTTTGGCAATATCTGCTGCCGTGGCGGGAGCTATTTCTCCCCTGTTATTAACACCGTCAGTAAGCAGAATAATTACTTTGCTTTTTGCTTTGGAGTCTTTTATACGGTTCACAGCCGTTGCGAGTCCCATTCCTATGGCAGTTCCGTCTTCGATCATCCCGCTCTGTATTTCGCGAAGAAGGTTTATCAGTA
>Ga0302271_10002831_pt1 | contig 15266 bp, 4 predicted proteins | sample III_Bog_N1_1_FD_198767 | JGI IMG/M metagenome (GOLD analysis project Ga0302271, IMG submission 198767) | Peat permafrost microbial communities from Stordalen Mire near Abisko, Sweden - III_Bog_N1_1 | ecosystem: Environmental > Terrestrial > Soil > Wetlands > Peat | place: Sweden: Abisko... | reverse complement strand
CATCTAATTAGTGCTGATTTTCAGTAAATTAGCTGAAATTAATTCTCACAGGAGTGTAGAAGATTATTCCAATCCACAGAATCATTGTCAAAAACTCCCAGATTATGCTAATCATCGAGTCCTATGGATAATTTAAAGAAATATTAAAATTTTCTGAAGGACAATGGATGATTAAAATTTATGATTAGGAAAGGTAATTAATTTACAGGTAAGATAATGAAGAAATCGTTGCTTAGGATCTTTGAAAGTAACTCTGTGAAAAAAGAATAAGTAAGTCAAATTAAAAAATCAATCAATTATTAATTAAGTAAGCGAGTCTTTCTCTTTTCTGTAAGAAGATTGGATTTTTTGATTGCTAATCTCCAAAAAAGACGTGGCTTAAAACATTGGGGAAGAAATAAAAAAATAATCAAGATATTTTATTCCAATTACCTGCCTTGAATTTGAACCAAAATGATGATATATTTCTTTGCTGCTTCCAAGAGGTAACCACAAGAAAGATTAAAAAAAAGTAACTTAAAAAATCAACCCCCAGATAAAAAATAATTACTTAATTAACAACGAAACCTGCTTCGACTAGAGCTCCAAAATCGCTCGCAACATCGTCTTGCATTTCAAATTGAGAACGAGATAGATGTCGAAAGGAATAAATTGAAGAACGAGATAAAATATTTCTAGCAAATTTTCGAATGATTCTAGTGCGTCCGAAAACTAACCAAGGTGAAGATTTCTTCTCAGGAGATTTTATTGAATTTCCTGCTAAATACTAGTTGCTATCATTGTTAATATTATTGTTGTTACTATTGAATTTCTCCAGCTTATTAGCCGTATTTAAATTAAAATTACTCCCAAAGAACTCATTGGTTGCTTGATGTTTTAGGCTCTCAAAATAATTTGCAGGTCTTGATTTTGGAGCATTTACAGTTTATGGCATTTGCTGGACAAACTCCACAGGTGTTTTCAAGATTACATCCTTGAAAGATCCTTTTTGCTAGCTTTCATCGATGGTCTCTTGTTGTGTGTTGGAAATCTTCCAGAATGAACTTTTAGGTTTTCTTGGTTCTTGATCTAACTCATTATCATATGGTGAGATAATTATCTTGTTCAATGAGAGAGGTTCTAGGGCTTAGGAGTCTTGCGGGTTTAGCATAAAGATATTCGCTTTATCGCAACCATAGCTTCGAGAATCACATTTCAAATTCTGATTTCCTGGTTCTTGTTCTTCAGAGTTACTATTACTTTGATGCAATTGTGCGTTGACTGCTGTGAAATTTATTGATTTTGTTTAATCATTTGTTGATTTGGAGATGTACTCCTTGGAAGGGAATTGAAGCTCCTCGAACGGAAAAGGAGGAGGAAGAATACTTTGAGTTTACGTATATTCGGCAGCATACGTTTTCAAGAAAGAAGTATCTTGTAAATTTTAAGTAGGATTGGTCTTTTAAAGCATGCAACTCGATTTTGTGACTCTTTTAGATGTATTTATTTCAAAATTATTAGACTAATGCGATTAGATGAAGCTAACATCATCTGTAGTAATAGGAAGCAATTGATTGAGTGACACATCTGGTTATGCTGCTGGTAGGTTTGTGTTATGCAGAAAATCTGATTCTTTTTCTGTTAGTTGTCCTTACGCTAGCTTTGGGTCAAGTGTGTTAAAATAAAAACTGCCTTCTACTCCTTCTTGTTATTCGCCACCTAAAGGCCTCATCTAGTTATCTTCCAGTAACGTTCTTCTTTGAGCCATACCTTGTCTGCTCATTTCATTCAAAAATATATTACTGCAAAATATTGAGTGAGTATATGCTTTTTTCTTGAATTTTTCTAGTTCTCAGTCGACAAATACTTAAATAATATTTGTGTCCTCTATGTTGCTTCAAAGATACTTTATTATTATTATGCTTTTTTTGATTCAGTTTAAAAAAATATACTTCTTCTCCCAGTTTATTTATCTCATTTGTAGGGTTTCATCACACATTTGAACTAATAGTATTATTTCCCCCATTACAGTTTTTTATTATCGCTGAGATAAAATAGAAGAACTTTTCTTTCTAGAATGATTGATTCTTATCCTTAATTGTATTGAATTTAGCAACTAGAAAGTTGATGTTTAGGCAAATTGTTAATTTCGAATCAGAGAAGAAAATAGTTTTTAGGAGAAAAAATAAGAGAACACAAAAAGAATAGAGTAAGGTTCGTTTAAATAAAATACGTAACCCTCTCCCCTCCCTTCCCTTCCAACTAAAATTATCAAACAATATTACGTCAATTCTCTGCTTTTCTTGTGCTCTCTTACAAATATATATTTTAATAAAAAATTACAAAAAAATATTTAAGATAAATTAAACTAGACAAAAAGATCAATTGTCCTTCAAAGTAGTAATCTCTAGAACTATAAAATAATCGCTTTCTCAATTTTTCAGTCATAAATTCCCAGCAGGCAGCTAATTAAGTTGATCGCATTTTAAGGCTCAATAATTTATTTAATAGCGAACCATTCGAGGTAATTTCAGCAAAGACTTGAAGAATTTACCGATTTTATTTTGATTCAAATTAATGCGGCTTGAGAAAACAAAAAGATAATTTAGCATTTCACAAATAACGCAAATTGTTATTAATTTGATTAGATTAAATGATCTTACTCGAATGAGAAAACAAGGACACTCAATTATTTCAAATTTGTGAACATTAACAAAAAAGATCCAATTCCTTCCTCAAGCAGAACATTAAGTCTGAAAAAAGGAGAAAATCAAAAACAAAACAAATCAAATAAGAGTAATTTAAAGATGTAACAAGTAAGTTTAACATTTTCTTTTGCACAAAGGAGTCCATTTTACCTAACATCGAGGAAGAGATATTAGAGATGCTTTTGTAGTGTTGAAAGACCATAAGAAAGAGTCATTGCTTCAGAATGAGTGATAAGACATGCCTTAATAGATAGGGAAAGAAGCTTCAAAGATACAAGAGGTTCAAGAGATTAAATAATCGCATCTATTCCATCTTTCCCTATTCTACAGTTACTGTAGATAAAATACATGCAAAATAGTTGAAAAAATGGATCTATTCACAGAAGAAGAATAACAAAAAATACTTGAAATTAAGAGTAAGGTGAACAAGTTATGATAGAGTAGACCAAGAAGTAGTCAGCGGAATAATGTCTAAAGAAGGAGAATACCTAATAATTGATTTAATATTGATTGTTGGTTTTTATTTTCGGTTCAGAACAGTAATTTGATAGTGATTTTATGAGGTTTAAGTAATTTACGAGAAATCAAGGTGGAGTTATTTGAGATTAATGGACTTATATATTAGGCTCTATAGATTCTTATCACATATAAACTCTCCTTTCCTTTTAAACACAAAAGAAAAAAAAGAAAAATTCAAATTTTCTTTTTCAATGAGTTCGAAAAAAGATGATTGTTTGATTGATTCTTTACGAAAGATAAAAGAATAAGTTCTCAAGAGAGTTGCTAAATGCTGCTGAAAATATGGGGCTCAACACTACTGCCTTCGAGGATCTAAACATATTCATTAGGAATAAGATTATTTTAATCGTTATTTGTTTGGATAATTATTTATGAATAAGTGAAATTTAACTAGAAATCTAAGAAGAGTTCAGAAAGATTGCTAAGCTGTTTGATGCCGCTAGAGAGATCATCGATAGATTAACCATGATTGATTTATTTGAAAGATCTAAGAAAAATCCGTTTTAGAAAAAAAATGTTATGGAATTGTTCATTTAATAAAAGAATACACTTTTACTAAAGAAGTATTCCAAGAATTTATAAAGAAGGCATCTTACTCAGTGCCTTCCCTAATCCGCTTATTAAAGGATACTCAGATTTTGCAAAGCTTATTAAATTTTTAGTTAGGATGATGTTTTGGAAGAAAATTTTAAGAAATAATGTCAGAAAAAAAGTAAATGTTAATATGTTCATACAAAATAATGATGTTACAAAACTCTTCATATTATCTTGAAATGAACTACCTAATTTCTACTTTAAGAGAGGTTAAACTTTGAAGCTTTGATATTTTTGAGAAGAACTTATCTGAAACTGGTGGGTATACGATGCTATTACTAAGAAATAATCGAATTAGTATAAGAACACAAACCAGAAAAAATAACAAAAGAAGGAGAAACTAATTTTTGATAGATTCTTACGAAAAGAGAAGATTAAGGGAGGATATATTGCGAGAATAAGAAGAAATTATCGATAAAGTTGTCTTGAAGCTGTCTTCCCATTCTTTATTCCTATTGTGGTATTTAAGGGGAAAAGATGTTGGAAAATAGTAGCAAGAGAAGTGTAAAATAGATGATTAATTACCTATAGTCTACAGTGATTGATAGCAGCTTTTTTGAGCCAAGATTCTTCAATTTTGTTTCTTAAGATGTGCTAGTAGAAGTAATAATCAAAGTTGTGATTTATTCTTCTTCCTGAAAATATGGATTTTGAGTTAGATTTTGTTGATTCTTTGAAGTTGAGGCTGATGATCCCATTTATGTGTTATCTTTCGAAGGATAATGTAGCTAGAGATTAAAGGTTTGTGTGAATTATTGATTTGTTTTGTGAGAAAAAAAATAATTATTTGTTGTTGCAAAATTAAGATTTCTGAAAGGAACATTCTAAAATACTAAGAGGGTAGAAGAAAGGCCGAAACACAGATTTTAGGAAATTTTATTGATACATAAAAAATAAACGAATAATAATTGGTTTTTTTGCTACAAAAGTAGATTGGTTAACTGAAAAAAACAGTTGAATTTTTATTAAAACTTTATTGAAGAAAACTTAGATCTTGAGAGATAGAGAGAGAATATTCATTTCTGGTATTTGTATTTCTATCTAGAGTACCTTATTTGTCTTGGCCTTTTTTAGTTTTCATATGGAGAATAGCGAGTAAGGTAGGCCAATAATTACCTTTGAAAAACTACTAATTCAGTTTGTTTCTTTCTAAAAAAGAAAAGAAGCTGTTGGTTTGGAGATTAATGAAGTAGGCGTATTTGTTGATTGGAATGATACAAATCCTGACGATGCAGCTACTTTATTAGTTAATTTGAAATTGATATTTTTTTAAAATCCCTATCCTTTAGCAGGCTGAGATAGCTGAAGTAAAAGTGGTTAATTTTTGTTTGTTTTGTCCTCATGTAGCGTCAAATCTTTAGAAATTTCTTCTACTTTTGGCTATGTCTATGAATTTCCAAATTATTATTGCAATCTTTAGTTGCTACATATATCTTCATGTTGTGTCTCAACAGTTCTATCAATCTTTAGCTGTATCTTTTATAGATCATTATCTTCCTCAGTGAAAATCGTTGCTTAATCATCTTGTGAGTTGATTTTTTGGTGTGATTCTTGTTGAGAAATAAAAGGATTCTCGGATTAAGGATAAGAAGTATTAAAACATCCACTTTGTTACTATTTTTCTTATTAATTTGAGCACGAAGATCCTACCTAACTTCCGAATTATCTAAATGCGCTCTTCAAACCGCTGTATATTAAACTACTTCTTCGTTATTGATTATTGAAGGTATTTGTAGGGCTATTGTCCTTTCGATGATCAGACACAAGAACCTATTTAATATTGAGTAGATTTTTATGTTCTCCACTTTGAGGAGATGATTCCCTGCTACTTCTATCAGAATTAGTATCTCTATTTTCTTCATCTTCAAGATCCATTTCTTCAACTTAATTCTTATTTCCTTTGATGATAATTACTTTCTTTTTGCCACTTGAATCTTTTTAATACAAATAAAGCATCTTATCATTTCATTTAAATTCCTTAATATTTCTTTTTTACCTCCAGTTAAACTGTTGAATGATTCTGGATAGCCTTGTTGAGGAATCAATGATACTTTTCGTTGTTTGAAAATTGTGTCAAATATTGTCTCATCTGATGTGTAAGTGTTTCTTCTTTTAGTAGCATTAGCTGGAGTATTTTCACAGCTGCTCAGACAAAGACCATTGAGAGATCTTAACAGGAGAGATGTCGGAGAAAGAAGTGAAGATGGAGAGCATACAGATTAAGCTGTTAAATTATTTATTGGGGTTTTTGAGTATTACTGTTGATTTTAGAGTAATTATTTCACTTTCATTGCTTCACTTCCGAATGAGGCATCCTACAGAGATTGATTATAAGAGCTTTACAGCATTGAAGTAGTTGAGAATCCATCTCTGCTTTGATTTGTGGATACAGTAATTTCACTACTTGTACTGCTGTATTTATTTGAGCTACTTGTTTTTGCAGTGCCAGTGGATTCTGATAAATCAGGTTTTACCTAAGTTTAATTGAATTTTGATTAGGTTTCTGCTATCCCAAGTGGAAGAAGTAAAGGAGGTTGCAGAGTGAAAAGAGGAAGGGAATTCTAGAGAAACTGCTGTTATTGTGATAAGATATCTGGATTATTTTTCTTTCTTTTCTATTTTTCGCAATCGATATTTTTAATGTTAAGAGATTTCTCTAAATCCATGTTATTATTATTTTCGATCTAGAAAGACTCTCTTTTTTCAGGAGAACCATTAGGAGATGTAATTAAATTTTGAGTTGTCAGTACAGCTGCAGAATCGTTTCGTTGCGCTTGGCTCTTTTACCATGGAAATGGTGAGATACTGTCATTTGAATTGAAAGGATAAAATGGCTACTTATTTTACCTCCATTCTTCTTAATTATCTTTGTTTTATTCCTTGGACATATTGCCTTAGTCAGTGTTGTTTGCGTCCTTATCGTCAACTTACTCAGATCGATTTCTAGCCATCGGATTTAAGCGTATCTTATCGATTAATTTCTGAATTCTTTCCTGTTAGATTTCGCAGTTTTTTTCATTGTTTTCTTCATTTACTAGGGCTTCTTTCTTCGCTTATTTATCGTCTCTTCTAAGTAGACTCTTATACCGATTTTTTACTGCGTTCTCAGTTCTTTCTTTTAATTATTTCGCTATAAAAGACCATTTATTTCCAAGCTCAGAAGATAACTCCAACAGCTGTAAATCTTCCTTCAAAGTCCAATCCCCCCTAGATAAACAATAAAAATATTTAAATATTTTCAATTATCTTAGAAACAATTGTCTATTTTGTACCTTTTCATATCTGGATCTAGATGGTTATTCCATCTTTCCCTGCATTATTTTCCTTTTCGAAATATCTTTGAGACTGCAAGACTATAAAGCTCTTTTGCAATATCATTCCACTTATTGCTGTTTGCTCCTTTTTTCCTATTAATAGAGTCCAAAAAAAGTTTTAAAAATTGTCAGAAAATAAAATGGCAAAATTTAAAAAAAATAAAAACTCACAAGATAATTTCTTTGAGAAGAGTGTCTTCCTGTTCAGTCCATGGAGTGCCTTAAACACTGTTCTTACGAAGAAGCAACCATCTGATTTCACAGCTCTCGGCAGTCTTAAAAGGAATCAAATCAGCTACTGTCTTCCAACTCTCATTTTCCTAAAACACATAGATTTATAAAAAAAGTGTTTACAAGAAAAAATCTCTCTTTTATTCATATTTTATCATTAACCCTGCTGATAATCAATTTACAAACTCTGATGGATCTTCATTAACTCTATCAGCTTGTACACGAGCAGCCCAAAGAAGTAACGAAATCTCATCGTCGGTCCAATTTTTTTTCACCTTTTTTTCTCCAAGTTGTTTATTCCTATAATAAAAATAATTTAAATTTTTATCCCTACGGAGATATTGAGAGTAAATCAGAGCAGCAAACACTCCCTTGCTGTACTCGCTGGTTTGATTTGAGAAAGAGCAAATTAATATAAACCTGCTTGGGAACTTCTCAAATTAATTTCACTTGAAATGGCTTTTTCTATCTAATTAAGATTAGATTTTGATCCAGCTCTCTCTCTCTTTCTCCCTCTCTCTCTTTTCTTTTATTGTTCTTCTCTTATTAATCAGCCATTAAAAAACTTGGATCCAGTAAAATTCCAAAACAGTTCATGTCTGCTGCCTTGCACAGATGGATCCCTCATTATTATTCAAGCTATTCCTGCTTATTTTTTCAACCCAACCCTGTTCTCTCTCCAGTAAAACTACCATAAACCCTAATAACTTTGGGGATTTCTTTCTTTTCTTGGGTATAAAGGTTTTATTTTTGAGAGTTTTAGATGATTTGTCAAGTAGAAAAAATGAATATTACTTTAAAAAAACAGCTGCGTGTATCTTTCGAATGTCAGGTAGTCTAAGAGCAGTTTTCGTTTCTTTGAGTTAGAAATTCCTATGCAAATACTCCTCATCGATAGCTGTGTCTTTCTCATTCTGGCTGAGTCCAAGTATAAATTCCTCAAAGCGCTTCATGGCACTCTCACATCCAATATTTTATTCCTCCATTGTGTTGTCTATCTTTCTCTCACCCACACTTTCTCTTTACCTTGTCCTATCCCTACCCCTAACCCTTAGATAGACACTACACCTTGACTGGACAGAAAACTGTTTGGCTATTTTTTTCCCCACAGACAGAAATATTTGATCTCTTGTTTTGAAGTCCACACAGATTTTCACACTCTCCTTTTAATTAGACTCTTTCAGCTAATCTATTTTTTGCTATCAATATTACAGTGATAGCGCATACTTTAGCTTATGCTCGCTGCTGACCTACTGGACAGCTTCACTTTTTCCAAAAAAGATTCAACTTCTTTAAAAATCTAGATTAGATACATAATAAATTTTTAGAATCTCATAAATTAGTTTTTTTACTAGATTATTTTGCTGAGTTCAAAAATGAACTTTATGGATTCTAAAATAAAATATCATTGCTTTTGAGTGCTTTCACCTGCTTCTTATTTGCTTATTTAAGAAGAAAAATGGTTATTTCAATTCAAAACATGAAAATTTTAGATTTCCTATTGATTTTTTTTATGAAATGAAATACTTTTCTTGTTGCAAGCAATTTGCTTAAAATGAAAATATTTTTTTTAAAGTTTGTTCTTTTTTATTCAATAAGTACCTAGAACATTAATATTCTCATTATATTCTTTTGATGATTCATTTTAATTCTTTGTGAGCTGCTTATCCAATATTTTATAGAGTAGGATACATTAATAAAAAAAGAATCTTCACGAATTAAAGTGTGACCAAAAATTTGGAATTATTAATCTAAAAAAGAGAAGTCCTTATTAGATATTTCTTTCTGCCAGAAAAAAGGTTTTCAAAAGATAAATTCAATCAAGTCTTCTTAAGCTAAAGCACACAAAGGATCTCACATTTTTAGCACTATGGGCAAGGATTTTACATCATTCTTATAGAAATCTGAGGAGACCATTGAATTCTAGTAAATTGCTGTGAAACCCTCAACACCCAGTCTTTCTTTCTCATCTGCTCCACATACCAAAGCAAGTATCTTAGAAAAAATTGGAGAATCATAATAGCAGATGCCAACTAGACTTTCATTATGAATAATTTTATTTTTGTTTACAACAAAAGCTAGCACTAGACCTTTAAAGTTTCAAGAAGGCCAGCTAGTCGCGTAATCCTTCCTGAGGTAAAATTCAAATAAAGAAAACTACAGCCTTCAGATGTTCATTTTTTGTTTGAACTCATGTTTTTCATTTGCAAAAAAAGCTTATTAACAGCTCCATTAGTGACAACACATGTTTCTTTGTAGCTATCTGTTTTTCCTTCAAAGAGTTCATTAGTTGACAGTGTATAATAGGATCTTAATGCTCTTTCTAAGGCTAGTTAAAATATCTCAATTTAAGACAGAAGAAAATATGAACTCCTTATTAGAGCAAATGCTACAGGTATCATCAAGAATTGGAAAATAACTACAAACATGATAATCTTCAAATTAATTTGAGAAACAGCTATTAAGATAATTTCATTTTGTAGGTAAAATCAAGCCCTTCAGAGCACCAGCTTACGGTGGATATATGGATACTTTCAGAGGTCTCTCAAACCAAGGTTTACTTGGATTCTACAAAGGCAACCTTATGGGATTGTTTTACAGCGTTTTGAACTCCTAATTAAGATTCACTTCTATGGAACTCTTGGATAGATCGAAATTACCTTTTTATCAAGATGGAAATGCTTTTACTAGAGGGCTAGCTGGTAAGAACAAGAACAATAATAAAATCCCTAAAACCTAAGATTTATCATTTTTGTTATTGCAAAAGTATTTGGGATGTGCTCGATTGTTGATATGATCTGCCAGCCTATCTAAACAATTCAATCTAGATTTATCCTTTAAAATCGACTCCCTAATTTCTCAGTTTATAAGAGTCTTCTGGATGTTGCTAAAAAACATAGATCAAATCCACTTGAATTCTTCAGAGGATCTTTAGGGCACGCAGTCAAAAATGCAATCATGGGATTCACATGGACACTTTATGATAAAGAAAACCCTTAAAAGAGTTACATAATTTCAACTGCTGCAGGACATCTATTCAGCTATCCAATTTTTACTGTTATTAGAAGGATTCAATGTCAAGTAAGATTAATAAGAAATATTCCAAAAAGCAAAAATCTTTAAAAAAGAATCTAATTAATTATTTCATTTACAAAAGAGTGTACTTCCCGGGATGCTATCAACAAATTACCAAGGGACATTACGTGGATTGAAGACAATCCTTGTAGAAGAAGGAGTTAGAGGACTTTATAGAGGATTCATCGCATATGCAATAGCCGTAAGCAAAAAAGAAAAATGAGCTTTGGGTATTTCTATTATAACGATGTTTTTGGTTTAAATAATTTTATCTAATCCAGAATAGTTTCCTGAACGCGATTGTGATTCTCTCCAGCTCATCTCTAAACGCTCCAGTAGAAGACTGACATAGAATCAATAAATGTTAAATGCCACAATAATCAGTGTATTTCCTTTTTTCTTATTTTAGAAAATTAGCATTCTCTTTCATTCTTTTGTTTATTCAGTTTTTTTAACTAACTTTGCAGATGATTATCAAATTTACATTTTTTTTCAGTTTTATCCAAATAAAATATTGTTTATTTTGGATTTATTTCATGAAAAATGATTAAAAGAAATTTAATCTTTTCATGCCTCAATCTCAAGGAAAAGTATCTCAAAAGTAGCTAATTTATTAATTTAGATGAATTAATGTGCTGTTGTGGTGAAATTCAATTAAGTTTATTTGACTTTTTTGAGACTCAAACTGTCTTTTTCGTTTAATTACATATTTTAAAATTTGTTAATATTTGGGTTTAAATATGATTTATACATTGGTATTCTACGCTGAGAAATACTTTCAAGGGTATCCATTGAATTTTCTGTAAGCTCCTTGCGATAATTCCGTCCTACAAGAAAGATCTTTGAATTATTCAAAATCATCTAAATAAATTTTAAAACAACAACAAATTTATAAAATTAATAGGAGTCTACACTCATGAAATTCAAAATCTGCGGTCAATATGTTTTCAATCTAAAAAAGAAAGTGCTTGAGTATCCTCTCGAAAGCACAAATCCTAAAAGCTTGAATTGAATTAAGTAAAGGACTCCTTATCTTATTGAGTAAGGTTTATGATGAGTCTCAGGAATCAGCGAAATAACAAGTTAATTACTTTTTGGAGTATTTCAGAAGAACAGACAAACTAAAAAACAAAGATTAAAGAAAAGTCTTAAAAATAATCAATAGCCTAGCCTTATTAAGAAAAACACTAAATAAATCAAAGAATACAATAACTTCCATCCTTCGCCCATAACATAAATCTGTGAAAGGCCGAAATGTTGAACAACAACAGTGGACTGTCGTAGTAAAAATCTCAACCTTCCTTGTAGTCTAATCCAATTTATCAAGCGAATTTACAGACAATCTTAAACTCAAAGCTCTTAATAAAACCAAATATCATTCACAGACATTCCTCGATTTCACTCTACACTAAAACAACAACTTCGGCAAACTTAACGACAGGACCATCAATCTCAACAACTAATACTCCAATTGCTTTAATCGCTTCCAACAAATCCGCTGTTTTTCCTGAAACAAGCTAAAATAATCCTTTAAATCAGTCATTAGAGCCGTAACCTTCTCATCTTCCTTTTGTAGCCTCTCAATAGCGCTTGAATCACTTACCTACTAATTAAAATACTACCAAAATTCCTTTGGTTCTAACAAATAATAATTTATCATCATAACTTGAGCAGTAGAATAAAATTCAATAAAAGTTGTAAACTACTTTTTAGAAAGATTCTAATTAGCTTTAGATTAACTCACCAAGAAAAGTACACAATACCTTAAAGCAAGACATTATAAATTGGGTATGCGGTGACTCGAAATTAAACTTTGATGAAATCCTTCAAAAGTCTAAAATTGATAAGAATAAAGGAGAAGAAAAAATAGAATCAGCTAGAATTTCAACAGAACCAATTACTGATTCTAAAGTTTAGAAAAATAGCAGTTTGTTAGCTAGCAACGATGCCACTGAGCAAGTAACCTCAGGAACTAGCAGTACTAGAAGATCAAGAAGAGGAGTTAGGTGCTTGTAAGATGGAGGAATTTAAGAAAAACAAAATTCACAATCCTCAGAGCCAAAGTCTAAAAATCTCACTGAAATAAATGAAGGATCTAATATTGCTTCTTCATATACCAGCTTCAGTTCTTTGGAATAACCAGCGAATAAACGATCAACGTTGGCAGATAAACTTCCTTAAATTTCGATGCCTACAAAAACCCAAGAGAAATCATCTTTATTTGAGTAATTACAAATTTTAAAAAAATCATCTCTTCACTCTAAAATCTCCGCAGTTCATGATAAAGCTCTAGAAGAGCCTTCCGGTAATAAATAACAACTGCAAACTGAATAGCCAAGTGTAAGCACAGGAGGAAATGAAAAGGAATCGAAATTTTACAAAGGCATCTTAGGATAGTTTGAAAATTCTAAATTATCCAAAAATATTTCGAGCACAGAAATGAGAACTGAAATCAATAATGCTCTTTCTTCAGGAAACACAACGGAGAAAGATATCTAAACTTGTAAGCGGAGAAGGAGTGAGGGTTATAAAATAGTACTGAATTCTGAATACAATGATGAAATAGGTGATAATTCAACCAATCTAATCCTCAAGTAAAAAGCCGGTTCTGTGCATGTTGAAAGTGAAAAAGTACAAAATGACGATACACTTTAATTACTCAGTGAATAATACGAGAAAGAATAGCAAGCTGAACTAAAAGAAAAGAAAAAATATAGCAGTTTTCCTAATCTTCCGTTACCTGCATAGATTCAAAGCTAAAACTAAAATCGCTAAAATCCATAATCGTTAATCAACTTTGTTCCTATTCAGTTCATTAAAAAAGCAAGAAATCTTGTAAATCACAATTTGGCACCTGACAGCAATCTTCCCAGCAGTAATTCAATGAATTCTCTGCCATCGTTCAATCGTCCTGCGTTCAAGAAAATTGAAAAATCATATAGTCCTCAGCCAACTGATCCAATTCTTTTCAGTCCAAACACAAGCTCCTCCAACGACAATGAAGTATTAAACACCATGCTAGCTAACACAATCAGTCCACCTCTAAAAAAGAGAGATCTTCTTCCAAGTCTTCCTTTTCCTGCTAAATAAGAAAAGTTCTTATCGGATTCAAAAGATCTATCTCCAACTAAAACACTCAAGAATCTTGTTTACTTCTCCCCAAATGGTAATCTCCCAAATAGAGCATCTGGAATCTAAGCTTCCCCTTAGAGTTCATTCCTATAAAGTCCAGGAATGATCAGTCGCTAGCTTCTTTTGAAGAAATTTAACAAATTAGAGACTATCAATCAAGATTCCTAGAATCTATCTTCGAGCAATTTATCCCCTAGAAACATCAATAACACAACAAATAATGTTGATTCTTGCGGCTAATTGAACTCCAACATATTTCCAGATAGATTTAAGGACTTCAAATCCTTAGGGACAAATGGAAATAATCATACTTCACATTTGGACAGTTTGTATTAGATAACCTCATCAATAGGAGGGAGTGGACAATAATCACAAGATCAGTAGCCAACAATTCAAAAGCGAACTGAGAAGTATATTCCAAGCTCCTTCAATAGTAACCTAATAGCTCTGAGTGCGATGGGACTAAATCTTAATAAAAATGGAAATGTTACTAACACCAATGACCTTGAGAATACTTAGAATAATGGATAAAACAAAAATATTATTAATAATAGTTTTAGTCAAGGGAAGTAAGGATACAATGCTTCTAAACTAATTGAAAATATCAGGGAATAAGAGGCCAGCAGCAACAATAGTAACTTCTTCACCTTGAAAACTCAAGCTAATAATAACGAGAAGAAGGCGTAAGTTTAAGAAACAACCTTCGAAGAAGAATGGAATTTTGATGCAAAAGTAACTTGGACTCCACAATAAAATAATAATAATTCAATTCTTAAATCACCTGGAGGTTTTAAGTCAATCCTCAAGAATTCAAAAAATCTTTCAGCAGAAGATTCGGAAATGTCCCAAAGCAAGCAGCATCCTCCCAAAAGAGTGTCTTTTCTTTGAAAATTAACAAGATTAAATTACTAATTATCCTTTTTTGTTAAGAATTTTTTTTAAAGAAAACAACATTACCTATTTATTCAATTTCTTCCTTAATTATTTGTATTGAGCTTTGCTGTATATGGTTATCTTAGAAAAATAAGAAAACGTTTAACTTAATATGAACAAATAAATCTAATAATTCCTTTGGGGAGGTGGGAAAGAGCCCACATAGAATTTGATTCAAACAAAAAAATAGCTGAAGAGATATTTAAATCAAAAATTATTTGATATTTTGATCGAAGAATAAAGGGATGTCAAAAGTAAGATAAATAGCTTCCCCTATCTGTAAACGAGCTTCAGATAACCTTGATGAAAGGCATTAAGCTTCAGAGAACTAAGATTAATCATGTGAGAAAAAGAGAGATATTTGGAATATTGAAATGGGCTGAAAAGGATGAAAATAAATCTTGAACATTTTGGATAGTCAAAGATGAATTTATGGATTTTCAAATAGGTTTGAGTGATTAGGTGTTTGGAGATGATATCTATGAGAAATATGGAGACATCAATGGGGCGGATGATGACAACGATGGAGCAAAAGGAAAGAATAAACCAGCAAAGAAGAGTGCTCTGCTTCAGAACATGGAGAAAATGGAATAAGCACGTTTGGAACGGAGAGAAAAAATGACATAGAAAAAGCAGCAAAAAATCGAGCTGGAATAATTAAATAAAGAAAGCAACAAGAATGTTGATGTTGATTTCGAGTTACTCATCGAAGAAGAAAGACTCAACTACTCGCTACCTCATTCTCCACCTGAGAATCAGAAGCTCAGCGTCATTATAAGAA
>Ga0302271_10002830_pt1 | contig 15266 bp, 11 predicted proteins | sample III_Bog_N1_1_FD_198767 | JGI IMG/M metagenome (GOLD analysis project Ga0302271, IMG submission 198767) | Peat permafrost microbial communities from Stordalen Mire near Abisko, Sweden - III_Bog_N1_1 | ecosystem: Environmental > Terrestrial > Soil > Wetlands > Peat | place: Sweden: Abisko... | reverse complement strand
TCAATTAAAGATTTTTAAGCTGTCAAAGAAAAACAAAAAAATTATTAATTAATTGAGAGTTCATAGATGATTAATATCTTTTTACCAACTTGATTAATTTTTCATTCTCAAATTTAAATTCAATAATTGATTTGTTTTTGTTATTTTTTATAATAATTTATTTCTAAAACTCTAATTTATCTTATTTTCTCAGGTGCAAGTTTCTAAAAGTGTTCTGAAACAAGTATTTACAGCCCATCAGAGTGGAGTTGATGATAAAGGCGAGAAAAGTTCTCAAATCACTGGATTTAGTTGCAATCTTACTTTGAAGTTCTATTACAATCGACAAGGAACTACCCATGATTATGTCGCCGTTGGATTTGGTAAACGCAAACAAGATGCTAAGAAAATGGCTTTGGAGCGGTTAGTCGTCGATTTAATTTAGACTGGAAGCATCAAGTTAGGTTTACGGGATAAGAAATTCACTGTGGACGACAGCACACCTTAAGTCAAAGAAAATGTGTACTTCCAGTAGGTTGCTAAGCCAAAACCGAGAAGTGATTTTGAAGAGAAACTTTAAGAATCCAATCTGAAGCGAGCTAGAAAAATTGCTAAAAAACTGCAAGACTGCCTCAAGAAACAAAACATCGCAGAAGCTGTCAATTGTCTCAGGGAAATATCTAAGTTCAAGCAGCTGGAGTGGAACGAGGTAACATAGAAAGATAGATTGGGTTGTGTTTTCCCAAGATAAACGAGGCATTTAATATTTTTTGAACTTTTCTAATAATCTTTTAATTTGGGGGATAGATCTCATTTATCTGGTCATATGGAGTCGTAAAACAAAACTCAGTGCTCCTCCAACAAGTGTTAGATGTAATTAACAAAAAGACTGTTGGGTTAGAAGGTACACTTCAGCCAGATTTAAGGGATTCTAGAACTGGAGATGACGTGATTCAATCAAGCAAGGATTTCCTGAATAAATACGATGAAGATAAGGTCAAGTAGAAACTGTTCTTGCATTACGGTATTACCAGACAAAAATCAACTAACATCCATGATGTCTACGACTCCACTGCTATTGAATTCGCTGAAAAAGAAATATGTAAAAAATACAAATAATTAGAAATCAATCCAGATATTTACTGGGCTGGATAATTTATAACCAATTCTTATTTTGTTTTTGAATTCAACAACAGTAACTAGCGGTCTTCCTCCATTCAACGAAGAGGAATTCGGCAGGGAACTCATCAGAGACCCTTTCGCTAGAGATCTTCAGGATATCCTTATCCCTCTGACTAATGCTGAGACAGTTGCAGCTGGCAGCGCTTCTCCTCTAAGGACGGTCTATGAGAAAGCGCAAAAATGGCCTTTGCGATATGTTGCTCGTCCATTGGTAGATGACGAGAAAGAAGAAGAACAACTTGATGGTGATGAGGATCTTTCTATTGCGAAATTACATCCAAAATTAAAGTTCCTGAAGGACTTCGATGTGAACAGCTCCAACTACCAGAAAGTTTCGCAGGCCAGTAAAATTCTTCCCTCTTTTGGTTCAATCTTTTTCGCGAATTCTTCATCAACTTAACTATTATTATTGTTTTTCTTGTTATTAGTCTTTGGCAATAAGTCTTCAGTGAAAGCCCTCAGAAGAGATAACTCAGTACCTGCTCTGCTGATTGATGAGATGTATGAGACTTTGATCTACTCTGGTGATCGACAATTCTCTTTAGAAATCGCTGAGAAAATATATTCTCAGCTCACCATCGAGACAGCTGGATTTGTGCATGACAGTTCAGCTGATTATTACGCGCACAAGCAGAATATCATTATGACAGAATCGATTGATAGTCTCTATGAGGCAATTTCAAGTAGAGATGTAGTAGACTACCTCTGCAATCTCAATGGAAAGATTGAGAAAATAGGTACTGCCCATAATTACGATGTCATCGCACTTACACCTCTTGAAACTCAAGAAATCATCGAATAGAAACTCATCAAAAGGTAGTTCAGATATTTTCTTAATTGTGTATGTTATCCAATCCCTCTCCTCCTTACATTTAACATCTAAAAAAATGTTTTTTTCTTTTTTCTAGATGCAAGTTCGATGTAATGGAGACACAGCATGTAATAGTTGAAGGTGATGCAGTTATTTTAACTTCATTCTTCCGTCCAAGCTACGACAGACCAGTCTTAGAAGTTGAGAGCTCTAAACTTGCAGCTTTCATCAATACAAGATCTAAAACCACTAAAGACAACAGAGATTTTATCCACAATATTACTGAATTCGGAAATATCATCGAATTCGCGATGATAGCGACTGTTCGAGAGGTCACAAAAGATGGCAAAATCAAGCTATTTGTTGCCCCTTCTGCTGAATAGTCCAAAAGCTTAATCGTAGATCAAGCAAGAAACTGGAAAATCACCAAGGTATTCTCCAGAACTACTCACGAAAGAATTCATGAAGCACTTAAAGACCTTTGTTTCAATTAATCAGCGGTTCACCCCTTTATTCTGCATACTCTTTGCACTCCTGTAGGAGAATCTTCCAAAGTCATCAGGCGTCTAGCATAATCAGATAAATATAAAGGTACTTAATATTTTTGAATTTTAAATTTATTCTAATTGGGTAGATTGATGCATTCTTCTAATATATTATTGCTTTGTCTCTCTCAGCCACTAACACGAAGACTTAACTGAACGCAGAATAGCAATTAGCTGTTGAAAAGGCAGCATTAAATCGAGTTACATTGATCCAAGGTCCACCAGGTAGTGGAAAAACAACAACGGGTGTTGAAATTGTCCTTGAATGGCTGAGATCTTCTGGTAACCCGATTCTCGTAACAGGAGAATCGCAGCAGACAGTGAATACCATTTATCAGGAGTTAATTAAGGCAAACGTGAAAGCTGTTGCAGTCGGTCCTGGTTTCGAAGACATGCTGGATGCTTTGAATAGCTAGCTCGGAATAAAAGGAGATCCCTTCATGGGCGATCAAATGTGGAATCCTAAAGGGTCAAGACAATAGCAGCTTTCATAATAGCAATAGTTAGTAGCACTTAAGTCTAATAACTGTAATAGCAATGAGCAAGCTTCAATGAAGTTCTTAATTCTCAAGAAAATGCTCAGGGAAGCATAGGTTGTATGTTGCAGCTGTTAAAGTGTCATGAGTGACTACTTAAAGGGACTGCACTTCACTCGAGTCATCATTGACTAGGCTAACACTGTCCCTGAGCATCTCGCTCTCTTGCCATTACATAAACTCTGCAATTAGCTCGTGCTGATTGGTGACCACATGCAAGAACCACCTACATCGATTTCGTTGTTTGCATCATCCAAAGGGTCTTGCATGAGTCTTTTCGAGAAATTCATCACCTAAGGGTTCTAGCCTCATTTACTTAAGACGCAGTATAGGCTCTCAGAGAACTAAATGGCTTTCTCTTCGAAGTATTTCTACAATAATCTCCTAGAAAGTGGAAATTTAGATGATTTCAGACAAGAACTCCGAGGATTCCCATGGCCGAATCCAGCTGTGAAGACATGTTTCGTCTTCGCCAGAGGACAAGAATAAGCGACTTAAATATCAGATTAGCTTCAAAACACCAAAGAAGTTGAAGTTGTAACAGAAGTTATCCTCCAGCTGCTCAAGGCTGGTTACGTGCGTTCGCATGAAATCGGTGTGCTGACTACGTTTGAAGAGTAGAAACGTCGTCTGAGAACAGAAATCAATACCCAAGCGAGAGTAAACCATTTCAAACATGCATCATTCAAGCATAATATTGAATATTTTTGATGTTATTCTCGAATAGAAATTCCCTACGATGTTTGGTTTGAGCATGGACGAAACAACTCGAGTGACAAAGCACACAACTATCCTAGACATCGAAACGTTAGACAAAGCTTCCACTATGGAAAAGGATCTGATTATCTTCTCGCCTGTCCGCAGCAATAAGCATGTAAACAACACAAAAATTGAAACAGAATAGGAGTTCAAAAACAAAAATAAATAATTTATGCCAAAAGATAATGATATTCGGAATCTCCACTTTTGTTAATTATTTCTTAATATTCTCTTCAATTCTAATAGAAAGCAGTGGGCGTCTTGAAAGATCCAAGAATTTTGAACCAGATCCTCTGGAGTGGCAAGAAAGGTCTCATCATTGTTGGTAACCTTACATACGCTGACTTATTTAGAAATAAAATACCCTCTATCTCTTCTTTCCTTCTTAGATTCTTCATTATTCAGAGGAATTACCCCTCTTAATCTTATATTTGTATCTGATTTCTTTTAGGTGACATCGAGACCCTTGCCAGCGACGTTCACTGGAAGGAGTACGTCAAGTGGGCTCGATCGAACAATCTTGTTCTCTGCTACTGCAAATGAAAACAACAGAAATAATTCCAGCAAGAAGTGGCGTTTCAGCTACATAGAGTTTACATATATTAATGAATGCATTATGTATTTGAGTTTGCTTTACAAAAAGCGTTTATTCAGACAGATAATCTTATCATTTTTCTTCTATTTTTTGGAATTCTTTTAACCATTCAAAAACAATAAGGGAGGGATAAACGATTGATTATTGTTATGTGCATAGTTTGAGAGATTTAATAATATATTAAGAGTAAGACTGTTGGGGATGGAGATATCACAAAGAAGTTGTTATTTATCCACTTTCTAAAGAATTATTACAAACTCAACTACTTCAATATTGTGAATAAATTAACTAATTGTTGAGCTGTTTTGTTCCAGAAAATGCAAGGCGAAAGTAAACATGGATGTACATTGTATGAACACTGCAAAAAACCAGTGGTTGCGATTGAGTAACTTAAGAAAATGTGGGGGTATGATAGCTAAATCTAGACTAACACTGAGATGTATGGAAATAAGATAATGAGTAGAATACCATCGATGAATCCTGATTACTTAATCGACGAGAAGCATCGATTAGAACATGAAAAGAGAATTAAAGATTGCATTGCTGTCAACTAGAGCTTGCAAGACGAAATTGAATTAGCTAGTTTGCTAGCTGGTAGTGCAAAAGGTGAGGAGCTGAAAAGAATCAAAGCGAATATATTCAAGTAAATTAATGAGCAAAACTAAATCATGAGCGGGTAATGCACTTAGAAACAGCTTGGATGGAAGAATACAACACTAGAGACTTAGTAGAATCTTCTAATTGAGGAATTAAAGGATTTGTTAGTTGTTGGTTAGAATTATTAGAATCTTCTACGTAGGGTTAAGAAAATTGCATACAGACAAGAAATAAATCATGAAAAAGAGGAATTAGAGATGAAAATGGAAGAGATTATTAAGGATATCATTGATAAAGTTGAAGATATCATCAGCAGCGGAAGTGATGGGAATGATATTCTCAAGAAAGTTACAATTTCACGATTAGAAAGCATGCTGTTTTTCTTGGATGAAATCAGCAATTCTGATGAGAAATACAAGAGGTTTCTAGTGCAATGCAAGGCGACACAAGAAGTGAATTTCAATGACAGTTAGTTATAGTCAAATAGTAGGAATTATGATAGTATTATTGATGGACTTCTAGAGAGTAGTCCATGGTTAGTTTTGAATAAATGGGGAGTCAAAATCAGTTGCTCCAGAAATCATACCAAGTTAAAGGAGTCCAAAACCCATTCTGAAGGCTCCAATAACAGGGCTAATGATGAGTTAGATATCATTGGTGATCATGGCAATGACGATGACGATGGTATTGAGTTAAATAGTGATTCTCATAAGCCCAAGAACTAGACGACCTTCCAATAATCTGAATTTCTGACTGCTGATGAAGTCATAGCTAAAGTAGAGCACAACTATAAAAAAACACAACGAAGAAGACTTACAGCAACAGATATTGGAAAGATGTAACTCTTAAAATCTAAATTATCGGAGCCTTCCTATGAAAGCATCGTTGTTGCCTTGCAGACTATCACTGGATATTAGACCATCTTGAGTAGCGTCTACAAAATATTAAATCTCAATGAGGATTGGATAAAGCTAGATAGTAGATTGCAAAAATAACTGTTGTAATTATAACAGAGCATCCATTAGATGAATATTCTTATAGCTGGTGGGAATAACTCAATTAGTATTAGTGAAAACAACAACAACAATTACAACAGCAAGAAATCTAAACCAAATGGCAGTTTAGTTTAACGGTAAAATAGCACTCAATTCAATTCTAACCCAACACTAGAAAGAATCATTCTTACCAACGCATAGCACATGTTTACCTGCTAGACTGCTTAATTGTCTATCCTGTAGATTATCAAGCAGATCTAATCTATGAAGGATAGCTTCTACATTCCTCCAAAGGATAAATACAGCTAATCAACTGGGAATACTGAGGAAGAATAAACTGCCATCACATATGAACATCTATTAATACATGGAAACGATCTAAAACCTCTTCTTGCTAGGATTGATCCAAGTGTTTTCATTAAATAAGAGAATCCTCATATTAGCTAGGTTGTTGTGGCTACTCCATAGATGAGTAGGCGAAATAAGCCCAACAAGTATCTTCTGAGGAATAGCCTCAAAAAGCCATTAAAAAGAGAGAATCTTGAAAATATCAATGAATATCATCATCCGAAAGATGCAATTAGAAAAGGTAATAGTCGAAATATCTAAAATAGATCTTCGAGTTAGAGAACAAAAGGTGTTCTAACAACTGAAACGGATTAAAGTGAGGGTGTTAGCTGCAGAGATAGGTAAAGTATTAGGATTGATTCAAGCAAGGGATAGTCGAGGAATTAAAGAATTAGAGCAAATAGCTAAAAAACTGATAATAGTAAATCAGATTACAGAAGTTCTATGAATAGGATGCAATCTCAAAGAAAATATTCAGATATTTCGTCTTGTTCTTCTGCTTAGAACAGGGAACATTCCTGGAGTCTCAGCATGAAGAATAGAATTAGAAACGAAACAATCGATTTGCGATCTTACATTGACAATTGTTTTGATGAATCTGGCAGGAATGAAAATATTTGTAATCAAACTAGAGATATTGACATAGAATCAGCTGCTAATACAATCGCGTTAAGGAATATTTTTGTTGAAGAATGGCAGAAAATAGATGTTAACGAAGTTATTCAGGAATTGAAAGGGAAGAAAGGATCAGAAGGATTTTAGAAGTAGGATTATATCAATGCGATTAAGGAGAAGAGGAAAGAGAGCATCAATGAGTCTAATGGAAATATTTAAATTGCTGATGTTTTAAAGGAAAGGAGTAGAAACACTCTAGGAATTTAGAAAACAGAAGTTGTAAACGATGTCAAGATGAAAATAAGATCAACAAACATTGCTTAATAATAAGCTCAGAATCTACTACTTGGTGGAAAAGAAAATAGCTCTTTAGAAGCAATGCCAATTCTTCCCGCAACTCCGAAAAGCGTTAGTAATTCTAGAAATCGGAGAGTTAAATCTTTTGGTAACAATTCAACCCACAAAAATAACAATTAACTTTAAATACAGGATGTTCAGGTAACTGCCTAGGATTCTTGGGAGAAGTAACCTAAAACGACTAATGCTTCTGCTTCTGGTAGTGGTGCAACTTTTAAACAACGAAAACTCAATCTTTATCATCCTTTGTAGATTCTTTCGTCTCCACTCCCTTCGCTTGTTCCAAAAGGTAGTTTTGATAGTCTAAAAGATTATGCTGATCCACAAAGCACATTCTCACAGAAGCATAGCGATTTGAAGGTATCATTCGATAGAAAATCAATGAAGACAACGCAAGAGAGTAATTTTATGTCCAAAATGAATGGTCCTGCAAGTTCTAAAGGGAATTCAGCTGCATTTAGCTTCTATGCTGGAAATACAAATGTTTTGAAGAATAATAACAATAAAACAACTTTTTAGGATAAAACACTACAGACAATCGATATTAATACGGAAAATGATATGTATTACAATTAAGATGATGCTGAAATGACGATTGCTAAGACGCTCTAAGATGAGAATATATTGGTGTTAAAGAATATTTAGCTTAGTATTGAACGATAAGTAGAAGGAGGAGAAGGAGAAGAAGATTTAAATAAATATCATAATAATGATAATAACGAGAGATTCAGGAATAATAATTAGGACTGTGATGTTAGTGTTGATGATCCAAATATATCAGTAGAAAAAGAAGAAAAACCCAAATTACCACCACAATAGCCATCTTCTGATAAATCTAGATAAATACTCAAATCATCTCAGTTACCATCATTCGATCATGTCACACATCGAAGCCATTAAACTGAAGATTCTGAAGAATTGAATTTAGAGTAAAAGCGTCTTGAACAAGAGAAATAAGAAGAACAAAAAGAAGAAAAAAGATTGAATTTACGAAATTAAATTGTGTAGAAATACTTAGCTTTAAAGCGACCAAGGTATATTATGCTGGGTACCTCTGGCATTGCAGTTAAAGGCACAGCTGAAGAAATCAATAAAATTCAATTAAACACAGACATCGCATAGAGACTCAGTAGACAGGCTGAAAATAAAAAGAATCGAGCTAAATTAGTTAAGCACATATCTGAAATCGGCAAACAAGGTGAAATCAGTAATATCGAAGTACTGTCTGGGCCACCCAAGAAATATTAGTTTGAAGTATCCTCAATTTAGCATGATTTCAATGATAAACTCATATCCAAAATGATTAAGCATTGAACACACAATGGTGGATAGCGTTTATGAAAAAGTGAAGTAAAAAATTAAGAATAATTTGCAAATAAAGGAATGTTTGATAAGATAAAGATGATGCATTGTTTGTACAGATAAAGCATGTATGCAAAGATGATATAAAATAATTAGACAATCTGATTATGTTGGTTCTACTTTGAGAAGAGGTAGTTTTGAGGGAGAGAAAAATAAAGAAGGAGCTTGTTTGTGTTTTGTTTTTTTCTCTCCAAAATATCAAATAAACTATTTTTTTGGTTTGTTTTCTGTTGTCTTAGTGATGAAAGAAACCCATCCTTCATTGGGTTTGTCTTACGTGTATGCTGCTGGAGACTCATTCAAGGTTCATGACGATGTCCTTGCGAATGTCCGCATTCTCGTTTTCGTCCTTCATTTCATTGATTTTGAAGATATTTTCGACAACACTGATTTCTGTGGAGGTTGTATCGAGACCGCAGAATGCAGCCCAATCGTTTACGACAAGACCAGCTCCAATTACGTCTGAACCTCTGTTGATGGTGCCTGCGCAGAGAGGAATCTAAAGAAGATTTGCAAGCTCATCAAGCTCTTCAACTGAAGCAAGAGGATGCACAAGACCTCCGCGGTTGTTGATCACGCAATAAGTACCGACGAGGACATTATTTGCAATGGTTGTTCTGAAAACTTCTACTCCTAAAGTGTCAGCAATGATTTCTTCACTTTCCTTGTCAAGATCTGGGTGGATCAAAGCGACATAATCATTGGCGACAACGCAATTTCCAAGAGCAGATAATTTTTCTTCGATTCTGCGTACTCTCACGTTCTCAGGTAGAGAGTTACGGATATTACGCAGCTCATTGTCTGTGCAGTTATTTGGTACGAGCAGACCATTCTTGTTACCTAAAATTATTGTTTAAGTTAGTAAAAAGTTAGAAATTTGATTTGTTTGTTTTACCACAAGTGACTCTTCCAACGATGCGTGTGCCTCCAATGGAAGTGTGGATAACAGGGATATGAGGTACTAGCTCTGACTCGAAGACCGAATAGAAGTTCTCGGATGCTCCCACAGAGACTAGACAATATGCGGAGGTCAACTTGCAGAAGACTCCGATGTCATTAGAATTTTCGAACTAGCAACGGCGTGACATTTACTTTTTTAAAATGAAGTTTTGAGGATATTTGTTTTGTATTTTTTATTTGATTGATTAGGAGTTTATCCAACCTTTCTTATAGAGCTTTTTCAAAGATCGAACTCAATAACTATTTCTTCCATCTGACCCAACCCGCCTGCCAGATGTATTATTATTCTCTCTTAATTATGGCTTTTCAATGCACAGCGCAGAGAAGCAAATAGTAAAGATAAATTTCTTCTCATTAAATCTGATCTGGGTCAATCTATTTTAATCAAATCGCAAGGGAACTAACAAATGGAAAGATTAAGTAGATGTATTTAAGAATTTTGAAAAGAAAGATTTTTTCTTTTCTAATAAATAAAAGTAATTCCTAATGTCCTTAGGAGGCTATACTAAGAACACACTGATTGGTAAATTATCTGGAGTAAAATATGACTCAAAAACGAGAATATAGACAATGATCTAGATTCTGCATAATTTTAAAAGATTATTTCATTTGTTTCTAGATATACTCTCAAGTAAAGATGCTGAAGGAGAACTTAATGAGCCAGACAAGTTATTTTAAGAAGAAGGAAAGCCTTGCTAGATAAGTAGTCTGCTCATTTATTGATTAATGTATCTTGTAACACAGAAAATAAATTTAGTTTTTTTTAACACCAAAAGAAAAAAAGAGGTGCAGTGGAAACTAGGTTAAAAGCTAAGAACAACCTGTGATTTATTTAGTTATTTTAGTAAATTAAAGAGATAATAGAACCTATTCTGCTCTCTTTTCAGAGCTGTAGTAAAGGTTTAGTCAAATTCTTTTAGTGAAAATCATCCTTAAACATTTAATAAAAAAAATGTATTTTGTCCTTCTAAACACACTGCAATTAGATTTCTTTATCTGTCATAATTTGATTATCATTATATAAGGAATTAACAGTCTACTTGAGAAAAAAACAAGCTTTCTCAATTATTAAGCTCAATTTTAATAAGCCTGTCATATTATCAAATAGTTCTGAAGGAGAGTGCGTGTATGTGTGTGTGTTTGAGAGTTGGATTGTTTCCTGAGAAAAGAAAATAAAAAGGAAGATTAATAAATTATTTTTTAAAGGTTCGCTCTGCTCTGCACTGAAGGATCTTTCACCTCTGTCAAAGAGAACTGCATGAACATTTTCAACAGTAAAGAACAAGGCATTTTCTTCTTGATTTCTTAGCTTAATTGGCTATGTTATTGATCTATTTTTTGCGAATATTTTTTACTGTTTTAGATCTTTTTAAAAAGCAAACATCATCAACATCATCATAATCCAAAACAGATAAATCATAAACACCATCCAAACCAAAATCTGCGCAGAAAGCACAACAATACTAGCAGCCAAGCAATCCTTGGACAGCAGAGGAAACATCTATAAACACAGTCTAAACAATCAATAGTTCCTAATCGACTGCTGTGAGCAACTTATCAAATCCTCCTTCTATGAATTCATTGAAATCCACTCAGACATCTGAGTAATAATAGCAATAGCCAGCTCCGAAATCATCTGGAGGCATGTTTGGAAGTAATTCTACAACAAAAAAAGAAAGAAAGTGTTGAAATCTAATAAGAAAAAGATGCATATTTTCATATTTTTTGTTGTTTACAATTTTCAAATGTAGAGCTTAAGAAGAACAAAGGAAATAATGCTACAGCCTCATCAGAATAATCCCAAAACATTCGAGAAACAAGTGAAAATAGTATTAGTTCCTCGCCTGCAATTGCTCCTGAGACTTATTTCACATCTCCTGTTGTGTCTGAGCAATAATACATCTCTCCTTCTACAGATCTTAGCTTATCTGAGGCAGTAAATAATGGATAAGTTTCAAGTAAGAAACCATCATTCGCGAAATTTAGATAAAAAACATCAAGTTCCTAGCAAGAAACTGATAACCTCAACAAAGTAGAAGAAAAGAATCAAGATTAGTAGATTGAATTTTAAGGAAAACAGCAATAATTACAGATGGATTAAACAACTCTTGTAAAAGAATCATCATAAGAAAGCAAAGATGCAAAGTAATTTGAAGGATTATCCTTTCTTGAAAGATCGAAATTGAAGAAGAAACTTGCAGAAGAAAAAGAGAAAAAAGAAATGGAAATGTAGCAGAATTTAGCTAAAGAAGAAGAAATGTTAGTGAATAAGAAGATACAAGAAGAAAAAGCTGGGTAATATGTACCTCAGTGCTTCTAAGAGAGCTCAGAAGAAGAGATACTTAAGTTGAATGAAGAAGAAGATAAGCATAGTTTAACAGGTGAGAAAATCACATAAGGATAACATGAGATTGCAGGTGAAAAATAAACTGCGCTGAATAATCTCAGTGAAAAGTTAAAAGCAGACAAAGTACATGAAGAAGAGAAGATTGTGAAGTAACAAAGAGATGTATCAGGCGAAATGAAAGAAGAAAAGAAACAACTAGCTTTGAGATTAACCGATGTGTTCATCGCTTAGCACTTTCTCATGGAAACAAAAAGTACTTTTTCTCCTTGAAAAACTACTGAACTTTTGGATTGATTGATTTTTGTGTGATTGTTTGATATCGTAGGTCGATTAGAAGCAGAGACGAAGAAACTAAGAAAGGATCACTTTGATTTGTAGAAATTACAGAATTAGCACGCAGAGAATGATCGGTTTGAAGAAGCAGAAGCAATCGAAGAATAAATCAAATAAATTATTGAATCGGTTAGATATTTTATTATTAATCTTATTAGCAAAAAGAATTTGTAATATTCTGTTTGAAGATTTAATCAGCTGAGAGATCGACACTTGAGGCATAGCAAGATTATAATTAGCTTGATAAGTAACATTTTAAATAGATTTAGGGTTGAGTTCGTCGTTCAGATGTGAATTTGAAATGTTTTTTTGGATGATTGCATAAAAAGTTAAAAAGAGTAGATTCATTAAGAAGAAATAAGCTAACAGGAGCGTTGGTTGACGATCCTCAGTGATTTAAAGAAAAACAGTGTCCATGAGAGGGAGGAATATGAATCCGAGATGAGTTAAAAGCTAAAGAAAGAGAGGAAAGAAATCGAAGAAGAAACGGAGCGGATCAATATCAGATAAGAACATTTAGAACTTGATAGCAGATAATTACTTGAAGAGAGGGAAAATATCAAAGAAAGTGTAGCTAAATAATGTGGCGATTTGACAGTAGAGTAGCAGATTATCGAAGGAAAAGAGAAAGAATTAACTTAAGAAGTTGAATAGCTACGAAGATAGTTGGAGAAAAAAGAACAAGAACTCTTGGAAGTTCAAACAAAAGGAGAAGATATTCTCTCAAAGATTACAGGGATTTAATAGAAGTTTGAGAATCAATAACGTAGATTGGATACGAAAGCAATTAGGTTAAATGAAGAATAAAGGACTTTTAGTGCTGAAAAGGAGTAATTAGAGCAACTTCAAAAGAAAAATGAACTAAATCAAATGAATTTCACTAATAAACTCAAAGCACTTTAGGATATCACTGATGACTATCATGCGAAGAGAAATTCATTGTCTGAAGAGATTCTGTAGAACAAGAGAGTCAATGAAGCTAGAGAGTCAGCATTGTCAAAATATGCAGATTCATATGCTGGATATGTTGGGTTTAATAAAACATTAGAACAAGATGAATTACAAGCAGAATCGTTACTAAAATCAAAGTAATAGCTCGACGAATCGATTGCTGAGTTATTAGTGAAGACTACATCGCTTCAAGACAAAATACCTGTGCTTGAAAGTGAAAAGAAAGCACTTGTTGGATAAAAAGCGTTCAAAGTAAAGACTAATATGAGTTGAAATCATTTTGTGTTTTTGAAAAATAACTTTAAAAAAGGTTTCTGAATTCCTGATTTATTTGAATAAACCTAGCAAGCAGGTCTAGTTGCGAATGATATCAAGGATGTTATTGCTTAAGTCGAGGAGACACAAGTGGAAATTGAAGTTCAGAAGAAAGAAGAATAGTAGATTGTTACAGCTCTTGAATAGGTAATTATTTGTCTTATTTGATAAAATCACAAAGACAAACTTGATTTATTTTTTAAATTAGATTCAGCTACGTAAAGCTTCAAGTGACAATCAGTTGAGATAGCTAAGAAAACTAGCGGATATTGACAAATACACACTACTTTTGTTAAAACTAAAAGATCTTGAAGGGCTTAAGGCTTTCGCGGAAGGATAAAAGAAGAATTAAAGTGCAAGTACGCTTTCAGACGAAGTAAAGAAATTACTAAAAATCGATATTTTTGTGATGAACTTATTGATAATTATGGAAACACAGATGCTAGAAACTGAGAGAGAGATTGAGAGAATACAGAAGGAATATCCCGAAGTGATTTAATAGGATAAGAAGAAGAAAGATGACAGTAATAAGGATAGTGGTGATGTAGAAGAAGAAGAGAAAAAATAGAACATAACTGATAACGATCTAGATGGCTAGAAAAAAGCAAATCAGGAGGATGGCAGTGTTAAAAATAGCAGTGAAGAAGACGACAACGATGGGGATGAATCAGATACATCGAATTAGCTAACACAAGCTGATTTAGATTCGAAGCTCAAAGATTTAGTTTATAAAATCAAAGATATTACAGCTCAGCTCATGTAGCATGAGGATTCCATCACACATTGTGTGGAGGTAACTAACTAATCGAGAAATTTTTATTTAAATTGTGATTTTCTTATTAGGCTGAGGAGTATGAAAAGGCAGATTAACTCTAGAAAGTTGTGGAGACATTAACTAAGAAGCTTGATAGACTGAAGGACAAGCTGAGTTCTAATTATAGCTGCTTGAATCTAGAAGAAGCTGAAGGGATAATTCTTAATGGAGGAAAGAGTTATAATAAGGATGATGGTAGTTAGAATAATGAGAATAGTGCTGAAAAAGGGAAGGATGATATGCATAACTACAGTGATGAAGTTGCAAGTGAAGAAGAGCAAGAAGAATCAATGGGGAAGTAAGATGGATAAGATGGAGAAGATAACTAAAATGGAAATCAAGATGAAGTAAGGGAAAATTGAAAAACAATGATAAAAGTTGTTTTAAGAAAGAATGATGGAGAAAGAAAAATAATTCCAGGAATAGTGAACAGTCTTTCATATTAATAGCCTTAAGAATCAGCGGATATCTTCTTTGCAAGAGCATCTATTGATTTCATGTATGTTGGGAGAATTTAGTAAGTTAAAGAACAGTTCAAATTTAGAATTGACTCTTGATTATTTTATCAGAAAAATCAGAATCTTCTATTTGAGAAATTCACATAATTTGAGCTAATATTGCAAAGAAATAATCATCTTGAAAAACTTTATTATGGGGGGGATTGAAGTTGAAAATAGTAACAAAGAGATGATGATTTAACAAAAAGAATGATGAATTGGATTGTCAGATTGATATCAATCTGAGACGAGAAGGAAACAAAGATTCAAGGGAATATGAATATGTGGGAAGGGAAAATCGTGATTGGTCAACAGACAGATGTTAATAATAGTCAGAGATTATTTTTGGAAATATGTAATCAAAAGAA
>Ga0302271_10002829_pt1 | contig 15270 bp, 10 predicted proteins | sample III_Bog_N1_1_FD_198767 | JGI IMG/M metagenome (GOLD analysis project Ga0302271, IMG submission 198767) | Peat permafrost microbial communities from Stordalen Mire near Abisko, Sweden - III_Bog_N1_1 | ecosystem: Environmental > Terrestrial > Soil > Wetlands > Peat | place: Sweden: Abisko... | reverse complement strand
GGGGATATCAAATTAATTGGAGGAGCTTGCTATTTCTGGATTTGGAACTGAGAAAAAGCTAGAGGTATCTCACAATAATAGTGAAATGATTTTTGTCTTAAAATAAGTGAATTATCTATCTGTTATCGTTGAATTTGCTAATCGAATGTTATCATTAATTCCTTAAAACAATGCAGGACAAACCAAAAATTTACTTTTTTCACAAAGTAACCTACAATTTTAAGATAATTTTTTAGTTCTAATTAGACGATTCATTAGATAAAGTTGGCGTTTTGGGGAAAAGGAAAGGACCCTTCAAGATAATTCATAGAAAATTAAAGTGTTAAGGAGTATTGACAAAAAGCAAAGGGGTGAAACTAGAGAGACAGAATGATTCAAGAACATTTGGTCTAAGCACCAAATGAGCAATTCACCAAACTAGAATTCGTTAGACAATATTAGGTTCTGTCTTCGAGCACTAACGCTAAAGAGAAAGAAGCAGCGAATTAATTTATCCTGCAATTTCAGAGTAGCCAAGCTGTGTGGAAAGTCGCAAATGAGTTAATTTTAGTTCCTCCGTCTACAGAGCTTCAATGTTTAGGTGCATAGATTCTCTGCAAAAAGCTGAAGACGCATCACTCGACACTTATAAATCAACAGAAAGTTGAGTTAAGAGCATTCTTGTTTGAGGTATTGAATCAATACTGCCAGCGAGGAGTGTAATGCATTGCGAAAGTAGCTAAGAATTAAATTATCCTGAGCATAGCGTTTCTTGGATTCACAGGAATTCTCACAGAATGGACCACATTTGTTGAAGATATCATTGTATTCATGCAATCAAGTAAACAAATATGACATTACCTTGCTGTTTCCAATACCATATTTCACTATTCTAATCCAGATGACAGCATCGAAGAGTACTTACTCGTTGGCATGGAGATACTAGAGAACGTAGCTAATCAGGAAAGCATGGAGAAACTAATTTAGGATATGAAAGTTTTCTACAAGATTCGGTCAATTTTTTAAATCAAAGCAGCATCGTTATCAACTCTCTTCAATGCATTGCTAGTGCACTAATCTTCAAACGTTGGAATGAAGGCATTGGAATGCATAGAGAGTTGGGCAGGTTCGCAGTTTAAATATTAAGTTTTCAAAGAGGAGACATTAATAGGCAATTTACTCCTACTTCTGCATTCTCCAGACGAGAAGCTTTTCGAAAAAGTAGCCAAGACGATTCTCGAAGGGCTCAAGAATTCAATGAGTGCTGATATTCTCGAGACTGCTAGCTTAAAGTCATGCTTAAATTACCTTTAATTGCCTGAGTTCAGTTAGCTGAAGAAATTAATAGATGTGTTAGTCCAGCGAGTCGATGCTTTTTGCATCAGTGTACCTCCTGAGAGTAAATTTTGTAAATATTTCGCTGAATTAACAACAGAATTAGCTTCGAAATTCACAATCTTAATGCTTGAAAAATCAGAATATTCCTAGAAATTATTAAAACTCATGGAGATCTGCACGCAGCATCCAAATCGATTGATTTCGTAAATTACATTTGATTTCTGGGTTTCATTTTTCAGAACACTTTAACAGTATGTCCCAGATATTGCTGATACTTCTTAAGATTGGCTAATACAACCATATGTTGAGATATTCAAGACTGTTCTTGAAAAATCAAAACTAAAAAAACTTGAAAATATTGGAGAAAATTAATAGAATAATCAAAAAAATAACAATAACAGCAATGATGATAATAACAATAGCATTAATGACAATAAACATCATAACTTTCAGCTGCTTAAAAAGTATTCATTATTCCCAGAAGGCGATGAATCATCTTGGTCTACTGTATAATTCGGTGATTTTTCATTTAACCAGCTGAAATCAGAGGATATTGGATATTAAAATGACAGTGGAGATGAAGATTAAGAAACTACTCCTTTGAATCTTGATTTAGACTAAATGGATATGGAATTCGCTAGGATTAAGGTTTAGGATTATAGGATATACGCTAGAGATATTTTCAACACTGTATTTAATGTTCTCAGTTAATTCCGCGGTCGTCAAGGAATCAATTATATCCTTTAGGTTCTTTACTCTAAAATGGACAAACACGTATTCTTAACTGAAGCAAATATTGCAGATCCCAAGGAAGCAACTCTGCAATATTGTATCTCTATTGTAAGATACAAAATAATAGCAATTTTTAGATTTTCTATTAGGAATTTTATGTTTTGTTTTTGATTTAAATATTTTATTTTTGTTTTTGTTTTTTCATTTAAAAAGGAAGTGTGCTTGTTTGTTGTGCAAACCATGGCCGAAAACGTATTTCTTGAAGGATAATAGTAATCTGAAGATAATTTTGGAGTTTTCTTTGAGTTTATTGTGAACAATAAGGATTTCCCGGAGCATTAGAACACTGTTAAAATGGCCATGTAACTTTTCTACAACGCTTAAACTGAACTAGCAAAGAACATAGCACTCTTTGACTCAACTATTAAGTTCATTTTTAAATACATCCTCGATAATAATCTTGGGTTTATGTCTGCCTAGACATTTAGTGGGATTATTAAAGGTGTAGGTCCAACGGATGCCATCGAAACGTTTAAATTTGTCGGTTAGTTTTTCATCCAAAATTTAGACAAAATCACACGCTAAGATGTTATGGATGAATTAGTCTAAGGTGTGTTTGTGTTTGCATTGAATATTAGACGAGAAGACCATTAACTTGAAGCGGTTAGAAGTCTACTTTTATTAATGTAACAGATGCTGGATGGGACGAAAATGAACTTAGAAAATGTCTAAAACACAACCAAACAAATAGAAACATTGCTTCTTCGCACTGTTGGAATCTTACAAAGTCTCTTAAGTGGATTTAGCATCGAAGTTCTTAAACCAAGTGTAAGAGATTGCGTCGCAGAATTCATTGGAAGGAACTTTATTTTTTTATCTGCTGCATTCGAAGCATTGACTATGAAAGCAAGTAACTCAAATGTGATTAATTAATTCATCTCGATATTTCGATATATCACGAAGATCCTATCAGCTTAATCCAGTAGCGTCAACAGTAGTAATTACTTTCTCTATGAATAATAGATTGCCTTTTTAAATGCTTCGATTCGTATTTCTCAGCGAAATCCTGTGGGTAATTAAGAAACTATGAAGATATTTAAAATGATGCTCGATCTTGCAAAAACATCAAGCTACTCAAAGCTTTTTGAGTAATGGCTCGGAGAGAATTTAAATGCTTACAATAGCTTCTATCTTAAATTCATGAAAGCGACAGATGATTTTCAAAAAACAACATCAATTTCTAATGGAAATAGCACAAATAATAACATAAATTTTAATTTACCCTCATCTTCTTCATCTTAACCTTCTTCTTCTTTAAACTCTGATTTCTTCTCTTCCTTACAGCACAACGAAAGCAAACTCAGCACCACCCACACAACTAACAAGGATCCTGAGTTAATTGCATTCTTCTACGATATTTAACTGCAAGTGATCAAGTATTTCTCTGAATTCTACCTTTCTCATGATTGTTTCCGGGAAATCGTGGAGTTCTCCTTTGAGATTGTATCAAATATTTCCTAATATGAGATGGCTCGATCGATTTTGAATTTCTATTATGAACTCATTAAATACTGCTCCATAGCACCTGGCACATCTGACATCTTGCTTCGAGTCCTCAATATAACGATTGACATCCTTCCTAGTGTGAATAGTCATCTCTTGCATAATATATCCTTACTTTTAATTAAATTTGCTGAAATTTTCAAAGATGAAAGCTAAAACCTCCATGAATTCATTTTGAATTGCTTCCTGCAGAAAGAGACATATTCATAGTTTACGCCATCGCAGAAGAAGATTCTCACTGATTGTATTATCAAATTCTCACTGGAACACAAGAATCTGCATGCTTTGAAGTCTCTCCTGAGTGATTTATATTAAGTCTACAAAGAGATATTCCCGCCTTAAGAAATGTTTATGAACTATGAGTTAAAATTAAGAGGATTAGCAGCACAAGGACAATGCTAAGCAAACTAAATTGGCTTAGGAAATGGAAATAACAACAATAATAACTCGAAGATGAGCTTTTAAAATAATTTAAGTATCGATTAATAAACAAATAATTCTGTAAATATGAATTTCTAAAATCAACTCCAAGCTAATCTGATCTCTAATAATGTCATAAAGACGAAAAATGCTGAGGATCTTGACGATCTATTCAACTGAAAGATATTAAGTAGATCCTACGCAAACACATGTAGTTGTATGTGTATGAGTCAGTTAAATATTTCTTAATCTTAACAAATCAAAATAATTGCTTTTTGTATGAGAAAAGTTCTAAAAAAGTTGTGAATAAGATTGTAAAATGAGTTAAATACTGTATTTTTTTAATTTCTTTTAGAATTTCAAGAGGGGATGAATATTTTGAACAAAAAGAAAATAAACACAAGCTAATCAATTGTTGGCAGAGAGCATCCTCTTGATGTTGTTCACCAGAAGCACAGTCTTCGGAACGATTTCCTTGATTTTATTGTTGATCTGCAAATAACAAAAAAAGAATCAGATTTCAAATTAGTTTGTGTGTCTATGTGTAAAATGTTGATAATTTTTTAAAATATTTCTGAAATTCTTTTTTCCGTTACGCCTTCATCGAAATTCGATTGCTTTTTGGTGATATTGACAATTCCATTCTCAGAATCAATTTTAGCTTCAATGTTAGAGAGTCTAATGAAGTTCACAATCCAAGTCTCAGCTTCTGCAGCTGAACAATTCAAGAACGAACTCACCATCCTAACAACAAAAAACCCCCCAAAATGTTTAGAGCAAAAAAGCAAAAATGTAAACTTTAGAACTTTTACTTAATCTCAACAACATCGAAGATCTTGCAATATGTCCTGAAGAACAGATGCTATGCTGCAGTGATGATCTGTTCCTTGTTGAAAGACAAGAAATAGTCTTTAGATATTTCATTGGAAATCTATTTCAGAGTCTATTCAGCAGCTCCAAATTCAAAGTCAACTAAGGTAAGTTTCAAGAACTCAACTAAACTATCTTTGTAATCGAAAACACCCTTTTGGTATGACTGCAACAAAGAAACGAGATTATAGTGCTAGCTTCGCACGAGTAACAGAGCACAAGCAATGTATCTGACAACCTCAGAGCAAACCTTTAAAGGAAAAGGTAAACCATTAGAAAAGGGCTTGAGAAGAATAAAAGATCGAAAAGTATCTATAAAGAATTCTAATTACCATCTGAATGGTAGCGAGGTATTTTTCGTTGAAAGCTAGATCAATGAATGCCTCATAATCCTATTTTTTTTTTGGTTAGAAAAATATTTAACTATTTTTAATCTATAAGAGAGCAAATCTTACAGCTTCAGTTGATTTAGGCTAGAAGAAGGTGAAAAGAGCATGATAAATCAGATAAGCTCTGTTATAGATTTGATAATGACTATTCTCAGCTTAAAAGGCCTTGTAAATAAAGATAAAGAGTTAATTCATTTATAATATGTTATCAACATCAAACAATTTTACAAAAATATAATTAAATCTAAAGTTTACCTCATTTTCTAATTCTGTTCTGATCAATTAGATAGTTTCTTTAGCCTCATCGGTTTTCTAAAGAACTAGCTCACATCCCTTTATGATGTTAAAGATTAGAAGAATAAAGCACAATGCGATTGCTAAATAAGAATATGTTTACAATTTTGCCCCATAGAATGTTCAATGTAGCTTGGCTGTCATTTGAGATGAGACTGAGGAGGCAATTAATGATTTTCAAGGAGACTTCATACTAGCCTACATCGTACAGGATGAAACTTCGCTGAGTCAATTACTTCAAAATGCCTTCTTTCTAAAAATATCAAGAGAATCTCAACCACTATTTGAAATTAAGGAAATTATGGTTTGTGTACAAGTTCACCGCAAAGTTTAAGGATTGTCTTAGAGTTGAATTTGTCTTTCTCAATATCGTTGTATTTAGCTAGGATGTTCTCTAAGAACCTTTATGCCTTATCACCAAGTGAACCTTACTCAGCAGTATCTTTCTTGCAGGATTCAATCTCTGTAAACAAAAAATATTATTGCATATTATTAAAACGATAAAATTGTTTGCGTTATTGCTTTTTGGGTTGCTAAAAGGAATCTAAATTCATCTGAAGGATCTATTTAATGGTAAGATATGCTGATACTATTGCATCAATCTCACTAAATCCAATTTGATTACATGCATCAAGAGTCGGGAAGGATTATGATTTAAGTTTTCCTACTTCGATTTTGAGTGAATCATACATTCTAGTCTTGAGAAGTGCTGCAATCTTCTCTTGGAGAAGCCATTCCGCATCGAACGCTTTCGTTTGAGTGTAGTAATCACATATACGGATCACGAGATGAGGTTCAAGAAATTGTGCTTGCTTGAAAAAAAGTTAGCCACTCATTAGTAGTGTATTTCTCCTTAGTTGTTGATTCTATTAACTTTCCTTAATTTTCTTGATTTTTATTATAATTGTATCCTTAATTTCCTCTCTCTCTCTCTTGGGTTATCTGTCTCTCTTTCTTTCTCTATTTGCATCAAAATAATAATTATTTTTTTTGCTGTATCTTTTGCTTCTTGAGATATTTAATCTTTGAATTATTTATCAAACCAGAGGAGGCCCTTCATATTAAGAAATTTTTATGAAAACTATTCATAAATTAAAACACATGTTAAATACGTTTAATGGTTTCATTAATGAGTAGAATAGTAGAGTTTAGATCTAAAAATTTCAATAATTATTTAAAAATATTTACTCATTTGTTTTAAACATTTGTTTGAATAGTGATAATTTAAAGTCCCCCCTTATTTTAGCACTGTGAAGGTTAATTTTAAAAAAATGTTATACATTGTAATGGTGTCCGTTGTTTTTTAGAATCCAGATAAGGCCTATTCAAATATTCTAATCATCTCAGTGTCATAATTATTTAAATTTAGAAATTAATTAATTGACACTTGTACGATGCATTCTAAACTAACTTGGAAACATAATCTTTCTAAATCCAAAACATTTTTCTACAAAAAAAGATTTTATTATGAAATGAATGCATAGCAATGGAGTTAATAACTCTCAAAAGATGCCAGAAACCCAAACAAAGTATGCTTAAAAAGAAAAATCATTGAACTCAGACTACAACTTATATTAATAAAAACAAACATTTATTCCCCACCCATCATCTTTTTTGAATAAAACTAAGAACACAGACAATCTTTTCTGTTGTTCAGTTACTCCCGTTTCATTGGAAAACTGCTAGTTTTTGATTGTATTGACATAATATTTATCTCACTGTGGTTTTCACTTCTCAAGCATTCAAGCAGACAGAGAGGGGGGAAACTCTTATTATTCTCATCTATCATCATTTCAATATGCAATTGAATTATGGTGGGAGAAAGAGAGAAGAAGAAAAAGAGAGCTAATCGAGATTCTAATTATTGAGAAGTTAAAGGAAAAACAAGAAGAGTAAGAATTTCTTATTCAACAATAGAAGGGATGATAGTCAAGCTCATGAGAGCGAAGATGCTCTTCCAGCTTGCTTTCACTCTGCAAGAGACTTTGCTGTTGCTCTTCTTTCTGCTCAAAGGAGAAACAGTCGAAGAAAAAGCTGCTGCAATTGCCATTTCTGTGATATTATTCTTTAGAATTGCATTGAATGCGTCTCAGATGAAGCATCATTGCTTGAATGTAAAGAGCAAAGCAAAGAAACGTAAGAAGGATGAAGAACTTTAGAAGAATCAACAATTATCCTAGGAAATGAAAAATAACTAAAAAATAATTAGACAATAATACAAAGCAGAAGATTGGCCTGCTGGTGCTGCAAACTCTTCCAATGGTATCCCTGCAACTAACTAGTCGTCAACATATTCACTGTGGTCCGCTGGGAAATGTTTATAGAAAGCGAATAAGTCTTTTGGAATACTGTAAGCTACGATGCTAGCGGCATAAATTACTGCGAAAATCCTAACTTTCTATGCTGTATTGAGCACAAGACACGAATCTTTTAGTCTGCTGTTATATTACTTTTTCGATGAGAAAACGATAATTCTAATGCGAAATCCATCGTTGATTTAGTCCTTTCTCTCCAACATTGCTATGAAACTAGCTCCTGTTGTGTTTGTGTTTCGGTATCATTGCACAGACAACGCCAACTCAGGGATTGTAACTCTGCAAGAAGCTGATCTAATATGGATGAGTTGCATTGTGTTTGCATTTTTTCTCTCGGAGTAAATTTATGTCTACATGAAATAGCGAATCGATGAACATCTCATACATTCTCAGAATTCGAAGTCACTGCTCATACAGCAGAGGGATGTTTCGAAGAACGAATCGCTTGTGAACCATGCGTGTAACTCTAAACTTCTAGATCAAACCGATATGCTGAAGCTCTACGATCTCAACAAAGACAGTTTTAAAGTGCTAGAATCACCAAACAGAGATCTATCACCTTTAAAGTTTCCGAGAAACCATCATCCGTAAAGTGTTCCACCCCTGCGATCAACTACTACTCCTAACAATGATGCTGCTGATAATCTTTTTCTTTAAGATCTCATGGGATTGATCCCTTAAGGTTTCGCACTAGTTGATTCTTCACAAGCAGTTCTGTACAATAACCAATAGATTCTAGAATTCCTTGAATGCGATAAGCTAGATGTGATCAAAACAATTGCTAGCCTTTCCACTTAATTGAGCTCCCATTCTCAGTAGCACTAGACATAGCAACCATAATAACATCAATAACAATAACAGCAATAATAATCCCAAGGATAGCATTATTTTGGAAACTAAAACAGTGGAAACAGCTAGGGAGGAAGTCTCTTTAATTCCATGAAAGCTAATGGCAACACAAGCAGCATCGTTGCGAACAATATTAACCTTCAACAATAGACATCGATTACTTCATAGCATAACATTGGCAGTCGTTCTCGCTAAAACTTCTCTTAATTTGCGATCAAGCGGCCTGAATCAAGCATGGACAATATTTTGAGTTCTCCCTTTATCAGCGAAGATCACAACTAAGAACTGCATCCAGTTTCTTCGCACTCCCATAAAATGATCAGCACGTTCAATCCGAACTTTGCTAATGCTATCAACGGAGGAAGTAACATCACAAATACACCCTTATCGTAGAATTCTCCAAAATAAAAGTACATGAACTCCGTTGGTAATAGCAATAGCAATAACAACAACAATCTCAGCAATATTGGCCTTTCTAAGAATCTAATAGCATATTAAAATTCCTAATTTGGATCGATTTTAAACATCCCTTCCTCACCAACCAAGCAAAACAACACAGCTGCAAATAAAAACCCTCTCATTCTCCAAGCACAACTTAAAAAGCAACTCTCATCTTCGCATTCCGGTTGCGTGAGCATCGACTGCGAAGGATCACCACCTGAAATAGGAATGCTCAAAGATAATAATTATCCATCTCCTTCATGTAAAGAAATAACCAAAATCTATTTTTCCCCCCTTGATTATATCATCATCTTTTTCCTTTATCATGTTACATTTCTCCCAATAACTAACTACAAGTATTCTAACTTCTGTCTCTGTTTTAAACAAGCGATTTCATAGCAAACGCTTCAAGGTGAAGATGTTGAAAAGAATAAAATCGAATCTGCAAAATTTGGGTTGCCTAGCAGTGAGTTCATCATCAACGACGGCAACAACAATGTGGCCACAAAAGCCATGGGGAAGAAACCGCATCCATTAAGTAAAATTTAACAATCCTTAGATTTTTTTGTTCATTTCAAGGTTAATTAGAAACGATTCTTTTGTTTACTTCTTCTCCTCAGAAAACAGATAATCTAGTCTTGACTGCAATACATTTCATCCTAGTGCAAATTCCGGATTAGTTCAGATGGGGGTTTCTTAATTTAACAGTTTCTCATCCAGCAAAGCTGTTAATCTGAATAAACACATCTATGATGATAAGCGTTCTTAATTTTTTTCTTCATGCTTGTGTGCTGTTTCTTCTGATTCCAATGAGGAGTTATTTGGTATGTCAAAGCGGTTAAAATCAGATAAATTAGAGACTGTTGGAAATCTCACGACTATGCAATTAAATGGAGGGAATACTCTCAATTACAATTCCAAAAATAATAATAATAATAATAATAATAATAATAATACAATTGAGCCTAATTCAGCTGAAGAATCAGCACCTGCTGTGACGGTTACACAAAAAGGCAAGAAATTTGATTTCTCATCTAATTACTTTGAAACCTTCTAGAACCAGCAAACGCATCCAGCTGTTTCAGAGAAAACTATCTGTTTAGACTCCAAATAATTACAATAAACATAAGAAAAACCTTAATAGCCCTTCTAGCTGTCCTTCCAAAAGCCTCCATAGTTTGTTTTGGAGGATGTTAAGATTCAAGCGAATCATCCTAATGGGACTGTAAATGGCTTCTCAGGTTAGAATTACTCCACGAACCATCTTCAAAAGAAAGAATTGAATAAGCAAAACAGTATCTTCACTCCTTAGCTGAAGTAGCGTAGCGTTGCAGTTGGACAACTTCTCTCGAGCATGTTCGAAGGCAACGAGGAAAGGAATTATGTCAAAAAAGCAAATTCTAAAAATTTCTTAATATCCTAAATCAGCGAGTGCTTTGAATCTTCTCTTTCTCGGAATCACTCCTTACTTGGACAGATCAATGGCAACAGAAACATCGGATATTATTAATACAAGGACAATGTTGCTTCGATGCAAGTGCTCCATAAAAATAAATCTCTTGTCTTGCGTCTCATCCCTTGTGAATTTTAGAATCCGAAATCATCTTAAAAAGGAAATAACGAAAGTTTAGTGCTGATCGTAGTCGAGTAACTCTGGGAGGATTTATTCAATGCAAAGATGGAGGAGCAAGGGAAAAGTAGGCTGCAGTTATTTGGAAGTATGATACATGAATTGAGGACGCCTTTGAATTGCTCGATTTGCTTCTTGGAGCTATTCAAACAGCTCAAAGAAGGAACTGCAGAAGAAGACGAAATGAATGAGTTTGTGGAACCTTCGTTGCGGTCAAATTAACTTATGCTGAATTAAGTCAATGATATCTTGGATTTCGTGTAAATGTCGGATAATAAATTTAAATTCACTCCATTGAAGTTTAATTTGCTCGAATTAATGGAAGAGTGTCTTGTTATGATGAGACTCTAAGCGACAATTAAGCATATTTCTTTGGAATTGCAAGCTGGAGAGAATCTACCTTAATTTGTGACTTCTGATCCGAATCGAATTAGATAGATTATTTTGAATTTTCTGTCCAATGCTTTGAAATTCACGTAGGAAAATGGAAGGATTTGGATTGAAGTCCTAGCAGTAAATAATAATAATAATAATTATGATTCTGTTCACAGTCAACCATTGATTCGTATTGCTGTGCATGATACAGGTGTTGGGATATCCAAAACAAACATTCGAAAGGTATTTGAATTATTTTACAAAAACGATGGCTAACACGCCTAACTCAATCCAAACGGATGTGGAATTGGCTTACCACTTTCGAATTCCTTAGCAAAATTACTTGGTCCACCAGGAGCTAATCCTTCATCTTAGTTTCTTCCTGGTATTCAAGTAGAATCAGTAGAAGGACAAGGCAGTTGTTTTTCTTTTTTGATTTCCGATCTGAGTCCAATAGAGACAATAGCTCAGAATTCTCCAATGAACAAAGATGCATCGGAAAGTTGCAATCTCACTGAGAATCCAGAATAATTGAATTAACAAGTGATTCTCTCTGACAAGGACAAAACGATCTCACAATAACAATCAGCTATCAAGAACGAGTATAACTAAGCCAATACAGGGCTATTCTCAGACACAAAACGAAAAGATAATCTCAGTGGATTAAGTAATCTCCTAGGAAAACCATCTAATATCGAATCTGAATAATCTCTCCCTCACTTGAAAATCGATAGCGAATTATTCGGGGGACATTCTCTTTTCCATTTTTTCCCAAGTTCTATGAAACCTTCTCATCCCGAATCCAAAGAAGAATCCACATCTGGTCGACAATATAATTTGATCCAGCACAAGGGACAACAACAACATCAACCGCAATCACAACAATAATACGAAGAAGATAAAAACTCTAATTAATTCTCTAACTACGATTAGCCTCCTTTTTAGTCAATCGGACAACAAGGTGGATATTAAAAGATGACCATCAAAGAGATCACTTCAACCAAGATAATACCCAGCTAAATCGATTCATTTAGAAAAATCTCCGGTGACTTAACTAAACTCGTGACACATCAGAAACTCCTCGAAAAGAAAAATTTCTCCCTGAATTCACATGGCGAACCTACTAAGGTTCTAATCGTCGATGATTCAGCGTTTAACTTCATCGTATTGCAGAAAATCCTCGCGTTGTACTCCATATCAGATTTGCAAAGTGCTTCCTCCGGCGGGTAAGCTGTTTAGAAAGTACGGAAAGTCCTCGGAGAAGAAGGAAATAGACTTTACGATATTATATTCATGGACTTGGAGATGCCAGACATGTCAGGCTACGAAGCTTGCAAGTAAATCAAATAAATCATCAGTAATTATGATGGCTCTGCTGATGCCTTGCCAATAATTGCTTGCACTGCGCATGGAGCTTAAGTCAAAGAAGAAAGTGTGTTTGCAGTGAGTCAACTTGATGATGCCTTATCCAAACCAATTCTCAAGAGCTAAATTGAAAGAGTCTTTGAAACTTATGTCTACAAATAGAGTCATGTGATTATGTAAACACAAAGGAGTAGCAAGATTTAAATTTGAGAAAATATCAAATAAAATAAAGATATTCTAAGTTAATTGAAAAGACAGAGAGCACTTGATCTCAAAAGGATATTGTTTACCACATGCAAAATACATATCTTTATCGTTAATTGAGTTATTCTATTGTGTCTGCAACCTGTGTAAATATGCATGATTTCTCTTGAAAATGATCTTTATTCGTACTTTACATATTCACCAAACCAAATTATCAGACTTTTTCCAAATCTTTCTTTCAACTTTTTTATCCTAAATATTTCTCTAAATATTGATGTTTGATTGTGTCAAGTCTTCGATTTGTGGATGGGGATTTATCTACGGAGTTTATCCTTGTTTTTCTAGCTCGTCCATGCGGATAAGCTCCTTCACTGTTGATTTTTCTGTTCTATGCATCTTTAGCCTTCGGTAAGATTCTATTCAGGGGTGGAGGTAATTTACTTAAATCTACCCTAATAGGAGGTAGCTTTTCTAATGCAAGTAAACGCTCTTACACACTAATTTTCTTTAACTGTTGAGGACTTTTTGTTTTGAGGTCTTCTTCGTTATTTTCAAGAATCTCTACGATGCTTGGAGGGTAGGGTTTAATTTCCTTATATTCTTTATTCGTTGATTGAATTATCACAGGAGGACTTGAAGATTACAGATTAGCAGTAGCAGGTGTAGTTGTTGGATATGGTTTATTCATCTCGATGGGTTTAAGGATCAGTTCTGATTGTTGCCTCGGTTTCTTTAATTAGAAAATAGATACTTCTTCATCTAGGTTTTTAGTTATTTCTATTTTTTTCGGGATTGCAGCAATCTCTTCAACATATGAATTCACTAGCGGTTGATTAACAACTTATACTCTTTCAGGAGGAGATTGTTCTTGCTACTACTAATCTCCTTTCTTTTGTTCTTTTTATTCTAATCTATATTAATTATTTTCTAAAATAAGCCTGACTTGGATTGCAGAACCATTTTTCTACTGCAAAGGGGCTTTGACAAATCGAATACTATTGGAGATTTTTGTTGGCTTCATAAGCTCTTTTACAGATTTAGGGGGTGCATAGATCTTTCTAGCTGAAATGATTTCTGAAGGGAAAGATGGTCGGAGTGGATCAAGAGAAACATAGTTATTTCTCCTTGGATTTGCAGGAGAGTTAGATAAAAGATGAATAGGAAGATGATGATTACTACTACTGCTATTATGATCTAATCTTTCTGTCTCAGCACCGTTGCGATTCCCAGGGGATTATTTCAAGTTTTTGAGTTGTTGTCTGCTTGAATTGCTATTATTCACTTCTGCATTAGTTATTTCTCTTTTAATGTTGAAGATGTGTTTTTTTGGTGACTTGAAAGCATTATTTGTGGTAGTTTTGGTAGTCTAAGGGAGAATATGAAGAGCTATGAGCTTTTGGATGGTTTCATCTATGAAAAAAGATAAAATTTATGATGATTTACTTCACTTCACATTTTTTAAATGAATCTAAAAAATATAAAGGTACCTACTTACTTCTTGGTCTCAAGGCAACTCTTCTTAAAGTCCCTGAGCGAAGATTTCATAAACTGATTAACAAATTACATAAAAAATGGGTTAGAATTGTTGGATCTAATAATAAAAGAGATAGATAGATAATTTTTATAAAAATTTGAATTGTTGTGCAAAATAATCGCAAATCATCTCCTTTTACAATCCCTTATTGCTCGTCCCAATAGCTTCCTGCCATTTTATCAGATATTTTGCTGCTGTTGATTTGTAGATTTTTTCCTTATTGAGGTGATATCTCATTTCTTTTAATTCTTATCTTTGACAAAGATCGTCCTTAAGGCGTAGCTTGTGCTGGTTTTATGGTTTCTTTTTGAGGTACACTTTCTTTCTAATTCTCAGACTCAACAGCAGAGACTGTAGGAGCAGCAGTAACAGCAGGTACTTTTCCAGCTCCCTATCCCATTTTGTATTTATCTAAATGAACTTGTTTTTTTTTGTCAAAGCTTTTTGTAAAAGAAACGAATTAATAATTTTTTTCGATACTAAATGTTAATTCTTTTTTGAGACAAAAAAATGAGAATCAAAATCATATTCCTTCCAGTTTTTAGAACGAATCCAGCATCTTTCAGAAGAAATTATTTTCATCCATTTTCTCTAAATATTGCATTAAAACTGTTGACATTTTCTGACTTTTTGAGATTTTGATATTCTTTGATATTTAACCCTTAACAAATGCCTTTCATTAGCCATACCTTTTGAAGTTATAGCAGATTATTTTCTTATTTTCAGGGAAAACACTATTAATGTTAAAATAAATGAATCTCATCTGGAGACAGGGTATTCAAGAAAGATCGTGAAAAAGAAGAGATTATTATTATTATTATTTAATAAGGTTGCAATAAAAAGTTATCATTTGGAATTTGTGATTGAGTCTTCAAACAATTCAAAAAGATAGAGGAATATGGGGTTGGGGTTGGGGTTGGGGTTGGGGTTGGGGTTGGGGTTGGGGTTGGGGTTGGGGTTGGGGTTGGGGTT
>Ga0302271_10002828_pt1 | contig 15284 bp, 7 predicted proteins | sample III_Bog_N1_1_FD_198767 | JGI IMG/M metagenome (GOLD analysis project Ga0302271, IMG submission 198767) | Peat permafrost microbial communities from Stordalen Mire near Abisko, Sweden - III_Bog_N1_1 | ecosystem: Environmental > Terrestrial > Soil > Wetlands > Peat | place: Sweden: Abisko... | reverse complement strand
CAATTAGTTAAATATTTTATAAATTCAATCTTTAAAACCGTCCTATATGGATAGCATATTCTGAGAAATACCTATGCCCAGCATTTGAGGAACTGTATTTGGAACAAGTGGAATAGTTTTTAAGGTTTACTAAGTTTTTAAATATCTTCGGTGCTTAAATGTAATGAGGTTGAAAGACTCGGCCCTCCACTCCAATGCAGAAACCGAAAAGTTGACGTAGCTTCTCAAAATATTTTTTGGTAGATCATACAAATTATCAGTTTTAAACATATTTAGAAATATGTATATTGTTGTCAACTGCTTCATTGTTATTTTCGAATAAAAAAAATCGAAAAAAAACTTGGCAGAAAGACTTTAATTTAATTGATTGTCAGAGACATTCAAAAACAAACAAAACAAAAAAACAAAAGTGAAATTCAAACAAATTAATTAAGCAACGCCCTAACTGAATAATTGAATTTAACAATTAGTTTTTGGGGGCGGGATAAAGCTATTTGATAGAAAATATGATTTGTTAGTTTAACGGAAGGGAAAGAATGTGAAGTGTTTCGAAGTTTTAGTTATTTTAGTTTGGATGAAAAAAGAAAATACAATGAACAGTTTATTTGTAAAAAATGGATATTTAAAATAATTTTAAAAAATTCTTAATATTATTCCCTGCATGGCGATTAATAAAATGCTATGATTTTGAATAAATAGTAATTATTTGACTGTTATGATTTTAAAAGGGGAGGAAATTAATTAATAAAATACTCATGTAAAATAGAGTGATATTTATCTTTTGTTTCACCTTTTCTACTTCTTCTATTCTCCTCTTCTTGCCTTTCTTTGGGAATGTATTTTACTTTGGGATGAGAATTGAGTGAATATCTTATCAATTTAATATGTTTAAAAATAAAGACAAAAGAAAAATAATTGAAAAAAGTCCAGAAAAAATAAGAAAGATTAAAACATTGTTTTCTTCTAAGTTTAACTTGCAAATGTAACAACAAAATATAAATTTTTCATTTATTTTTATCTGATAAATTCGATTATTGCTTGCTCACAGCAGCAGGGTTTGCTTTTAGTTTCATAACAACATAATATCCCACTACAAAGGATAAAACGAATGCTCCAGTAATATGGAAGGTTAACAAAGGGAACATCACATAAGCAGGTCCAGGACATATTCCACCTAATCCCCATCCAAGTCCAAAAAGAGCAGCACCACTAACAAGCTAAATATCAATTTCCTTTTTTGTTGGAATCTCAAATTTACTCTACAAAACTGGTTTGTTTTGCTTCAAGATATAATGAAAACTGATGAAATTCGGGATGACAGCAGAAGCAAACACGATAGCCAATGATGGATCCCAGTTCTCAGAGAATGTCAAAAACCCTAGAACTTTCTCTCTTTTTGCCATTCCAGAAATAATCAACCCACTCGCGAAAATTGCACCTACAACAAACGCAACGCACATTTCAGTTGGATCAAACGCAGCTTAGGTTTTCTTTACGTAAAAAAAATGCCAAACTGCAAAGACGATCAGCAGACATAGCATTACAGGGACAGTTATGTCGTAGTTGATTTATTTAGTTAGATTTCCTCCTTCAGTTGCATTCAAGAAAGGAAAGTAATTTCTGAATGTAGCTAGAGAAATACCAAAGAACATGAACACACCCACAGCAACGTAAGATCGAATTGACAACCTAGGTAATCCGCACACACCATGTCCACTTGTGCATCCGTTTCCAAGACAAGTACCAGCTCCAACGAGTAATCCTGATAACGCGAATCCAAAGATATCCAATCCAGAGATAAGTTGTTCGGGTGGAGAGAATATGAATGTTTTGCCGTTGTTGATTGGGTTAAATTTAAAGATCATCCAAAGCAAGCAGGAAGAAATGCCCATACCACTCAATAGCGATATTTTCCAGCTTGAAGAGTTATCTTTTTGAATTACACCGGCCATTATTCCACTCATCCCAGTGATTCTACCTTTTAGGTACAAATGCAAAGATGTTGCTAAGGATATCAGCAATCCTCCTGCTAAAGCTAGTAATAGTTCAGTAGGTTCTGCTCTCATTCTCGCAAATGATTGTGCTAACTAAGATCAGATTATTTTTCCTTATTATTTATTATTTTCTGGAGAATTAGTTCCCTTAGACTAATACTCCCAATTTGTTTGATTTATTTATGCCACTGATTCAATTTATTCAAATCAGTAAGGAATCTTATCTAAGAACCGCCACTTTTTTAAGTCTAAACAAAAACAATATCCCCAAAAGATAAATCCTCTTAATTCACTATTTGTTTGCAGGTTTAATAGAATCTTCTAGCAATTTGAGTGAATAATATTGAGCGCCAATGTTCGTTTCTATATTTTCATCCATCATTTGGTTTCTAAAATGTGTGTTGTTGCGTAATAAACAAAGAAACTTTTTGTATCATTTTGATTAATTATCTAAACAAAAACATTTAAAAAATAATAATTCTTCAAGAATCACTATTCAACTCATATTTCTACATAATTTAACTAACATTTTTATAATTTTACAAAGAAAAAAAAAATACTCTAGTATTCTAGAGCATAACCCAGCACATTGCAAACTCAACTAAGATATGAATATCCAGGAGTAGCATCAAAGACAAGTTTCCTTTACTCAAACGGTCTCGAAGCAGCCTTGACAAACTTAGCTTCACCTGTTGACATCGTAGAATTACTCGACGCTCTTTTCTTTACCTAGGAGTTCCCCATCTTCTTCTATTACTACGGAGGAGACTAATACACCATAGGTTCTGTGATAATTTTCAAAAAATATATATTTCCTAAATGTGATTTAATTTAAAAAGAAATTACCTTTGAGTTATGATGCAATCGAGTGAATTTAATTCAATAACATAATGTCTTTATCTGAGATCTACTCAACATTGCTGTTCTGCACAATCGACAATTACAATTCATTCAATTAAGATGAAAGATTAGCTATGAGTGTCTTATGCTACAAACTCAATCCATTGAATTGCTGAGTGAGGGCAATTAGTTAGCTATTCACGTTGTTCTCCGATTAGATCGATTACTTCAGCTATTCTGCTAGCGAATTCATTATTAATTTAGCATTACTACAAGCACACTATGGTCTAGAGGTATTATTATTATTAGGTTAGTTCAACTGTTTCTATTACTATTAATATTACCCTCTGCTGGACTATCTATCAGTTACATTAGTAGTTAAATAATCTTCTAAATGTCCAATTTATTAGTATTATTATTCTTCTACTTCTTGAGTGTGCACCCTCTTAAGTTCCCTCAAATTCCCATTTACCTACCCTTGCCTACTGCTTTTCATTGTGTAAATACTGTTACTTTAATTCTAGCAACTATCATTAGACGATATCTTACTTTCCCCACTTGGTTGCATTTCATTTCTAAATGTGTCTTTGCTAAAATTGCTGCTCGCTTAGCTACCACAATAAGTGTTCAAGCTATTCAAGATAAAACCTTGCGGACAAGCATTCAACAATCCATTCGATCTATTTGAGTTCACTGCTACCCTTGCATAAGAATACTCATGTAATATCTACTAAAACCTCCCTTATTCTTGCTGAAGTAACCCAGCAGCAGCGTTTTTAGCTCCTGTTACGAACATCTTCTCATATTCTTTCTCAATCTAAGCCAATTTATCTAATTCATATTTCACTCTGCTCTACTACACTTTCATCAATTACAAATACTCTCTAATCCTCTCTGAACATCGTTTCTATTAGATCCTTACAGCTCTTTAGATGACAACAGCTGCTAATCTTTATTTTTTAAATCTCCTTTCGCATAACATTCTCCTAACATTCGATTAGATTCTAATCGCTGCAAGTGTCTCTAAAATAATCTTTTATTCTGTTTTCTGCTAATATTGCAACTACTATTAATGGTATATCTATCGTTGCTGATGGTAATTTAATGACAATGACTGCGGAGGAGATTACAGACATTACTATTATTACTATTGTTGTTGTTGTTTATTGTTGCTATTTATTTTGGATTAATATTTATATGCAAATGTCGTTATTGGACTCTTAGCATCAGAGAGAGTGAAATTCAACGAGAACTGTTATCCACTCTTATTAATTGTATCTTCATCTCCATTCTCCTATTCTTCTTCGTCTTCATAGTTGCTATGTAATACCCTTAGATCTTAATTATCCTCCTCGCATTCTTATTCTTAATCTTCATATTCAATCCTGGCTGCGTTCAGCTTCGAACCAGTCCATGAAATCTCACTTAAATCCTATTAGAACTCATTTGCATTAACCATCTACTCTTGAGACTACTTTATCTACTATTGCTATTACTGCTATTTCATCTACAGATCCTTCTACTATTTGAGTAACTCCATGAACTATTATTGTCGTTATTTCACTAACAATTACTGATCTGCTAATAGTTATTTTGAAATTTACTTTGGTTTTCCAAAGAATAATGATTATGGTTCTTCACTATGACTGGTATTAGTATTCTCCTTATTGAAGCTACGATTAATATTGCTTAGTGCTTTCTTTTGTACTTTTTAAATGAGTTCGATCTACGATGCCTTGTTATTGAGTCCCATTTTTGCATAGAGATTATCGACACTTTTCTTTTATTTCAACTCCTCAATCGACGCTATCATTACAGCACTCAATTACAACTTCCTATTCAGCTTATTCCCATCTAACGAACATTATCTAGAATGTCTAGCTGTTTAGGTTTTCATAGTCATACTATTGATAGGACTGCTACCACTATCAGCAGCAGCAGCAGCAGCAGCAGGAACAACAACACCATCTCCACCAGAGAAAAAGAACTTTGTCTATGCTGCTTTCGTTGATATGGGAGGCTTGCATATCGCTCTTCGACTTGACAAGGTATTTTAATGCGGATAATCACTTTTGGAAGTCTATGATAGGTTTGATTTAGCTGGATTGGTGGTTTCATCGAAGTACTCCAAATCCAAGAGTTATTTTAATCCATTATCAACTCGCTTCTTTTCCTACAAGTACTTCAGTTGTTCCCATTGTTTCTCCTATCCTGCCTACGATTTTTAACAAAAAGAGGATTATTCTTTGATAAACTCAAGAGGGGTTTGAAGTCCTTACAGTTAAGTATTGATCCATTCAGAAGGATTAGGGATATATAAATTTCAAGAAGGCAAGGATTGTTTTAAACTGTAGAGAGTAGAATGAAAGTAATAACTACAATTTCTTTCTTTGAATTCAAACAATTCTGAAAAATCCTTTTGATTTTTTGTTTTACCTTTCTTTTCCCCCTATCCCACTGGTTTTCTTTCATTGGAAAATTCAAATCAAACATTAGCGCAACATCTCTTTTGAATTATCATATACCCCTATATCATTCATTTGAACACACATAAAAACATTCCTTAAATTTCAAGACAATAGTCTATTAAGTCTATTTGTGGTCTTTTACAAAAAAAACACAAATGATTGCCCACCAAAGTGTGCTTTAGATTAATTCCCTTGGATGATTTATATTATTTACTTAACGCAAACCACTGCCCTATCTTGTCTCCTTGATCTTTTCGCTAATTCTTATTTATTACCCTCAATTTTTTGTGTAATAATATACTTCTTGAACAATACTTTCAGTCGTAAACAAAAAATATGGGAAACCATGCTAGTTCCAAAGATGGTTTCAGTGCTCAAAGAGAGGAAATATCCAAGAAAGTTGCAATGCTTGAAGCGTAATAGAAAAATTATCTTAAGAATGTCTATGAAGACAAGCGTAGATCGCACTTGAGACAGGATACGATGACTACAAGTAGCAATAGCAGTGGATTGCGTGAAGAGAAGGCTCTATTTTCTTGGTTTGGATGCATAGATGGAAATAATTATGCTACTAGTGATGCAACAAGACACAGTGAAAGCCCCACAGGAAGTATTAAAGAAGTAAGCTATTAAAACCCACAAAAAAATCATGAATACTATGCAGGATTGCTGTGATTTTACATTGTAAATAATCTTATCATCAGGTGAATTGGCTGGAATAGCTCATCAACGATCTTTCAGGAATCACCAAGGTTACGGATGAGCAAGATACATCTAATTGGAACATCGAAATGCAAGCTAAGCTAGAATAGTTCAGGTCATCAGATCTGACTATGTGTGAGATGAAATACTAGCAGAAATGCGATTAAGATCATTTGTTCTTGAGAATAAGTAAGCATTTTCATAAGAAATGTTCTTTGTTTTAGCAAGTAATTCATTTGAGTTAGAGGCCATCGAGTAGGAGATCAAAGTTGAGTAGTCTTCAGACAGCAGATGGCCACGATAATTCAAAAGAGCAAATATGCACTCAGAATTTGAGTCATTCATGGAAAGTTCACTTTCAAACTCACAAGGAAATGGAAGATAATCAAATAATCAATAAATATTTCGAAAATCGCAATAATCGTTGCTATCGAAGATACATCTAGAAAGATAAAATAGCTAGCCATTGACTCAAGGCAACTCAGGCAAATGGGAGGATATGGATTTTGAAGAGTGCATGAAGGTTAAATCATATTACTAGCGGCTGATTAACAATCATTTAGACAATGAAATATTCGATTCAGATCTTTAGCTGTTCATCGAAAAGAATGAAGTTGTTGTTGTTTCAAATAAATCAATATATTCTTAATCTTGCTAGCTTGGTTCAGCAAGAAGTAAGACTGCTGGGAATGACTCCAAACTAAGACTAAACTATTAAACTCGCACTGTTGGATCATCATTTGGTGATACGAATTATCGATAACGAGATAGAGATTTTATCATGGGATAGATTGTAAGTTAAGTTAAGATGCTCGATGCATTGAGTTTTTCAGTCAAAGCTAGAGATTTTTTAAAGGAAAACATATCCTCAAATCGAAAGAATCTGCTTAGTAAGATACTTAAATACTTTATTTAAACGTTCTTAGATGATTACAGAGATAAAGGTAGAAATCGTAGGGGGAAAAAAGAAAAGAATAATACGGATGAACAACTCAAATCATCGAGTTTCCATGAGTAAAATAACAATGAAATATCGAGTTAAAGTAGTAGTATGCACACAGAAGGAGGTGCTAATGGTGGTAATGGCTAAGGATCAAAATAAGAATAAGTTTAGCACAAAGGAAATACTATCAATAATTCGAAGAAGAATCTAAATATCAACAATAGTGACGGTTGGAGTTTAATTATAAGAGAGTCTTAGAATGATGAGTTGGTGAATGAATAAACGATGAGTTGCTTTTACAGTTAGCTAAGTGTATTTGTGGGTATTTTCGTTGAGGTTATGAAGAATTATTATGACATTCCGTTTATTCGTGAGAAGTTTGAGCATTCTGCGTTTTTAACGGATGAGATCTTGCATAATCTAGCAGTGAATTTGTGCTTTGAGACTGTGGTGAACTCAGTGACGATATATGGGTTTTAATTAGGTGTTGCAATACAAATGAAATAGCTGATTTATAGTAATTTTAAGAAGAAATTTTTGTTTTTATAATAGATGGAACCGGAATTCTTTAAAGTTAAGGATTAGTTCTGCTTAAATCATTTGACGAGTTAATATATTGTGAGAAAAACTGCGATGAAGTAGGGTTAAGGAAGTAAATAAGTAGAAATAGACATTCAGAAGAAGGAGAATAGAAGTCTTACAGAATTAACCGAGTAAGCTAATTACTAAAATATTAATGGAGTGAAGAATTAAAACGATCTTGAAAAGGAAGTTGAAGTTAAAGTAATTGAAAGGGAGGATAGGAATTCGACAGCTAGTTCTAGATTAGTTGCTGATTTCATTCGAATCTCTTAAGTCAATGAAAGAAAACTAGAACGAATTAGACTCTCATCGATTAGTAATCTTCTTGCTGCGGGTAAATAAAATGAAGGAATTGATGAAGAAGATGATGAAAATGTCTTAGAAGAAGATGAAGAAGAGGAACAAGAACGTGAATAATCATAAAAATAATGCAAAGATAGTTAAGAAAATGGTTTAATAAATACAAGGGAATCAAATTAACAAGGTAATGGAATGATTCCTGGAAAGCAACAACAAAAATAACCAAAAATACCAAAGTAAACTTAATCAAAGCCTTATTGGAGATGCATTGAGTATTTACAGAGAGTGCAGAGTGAACCAAAACCAATGGGGAAGCTGAGATTGATTGTGAAAGCATTTGAGAGTATTCCAAGTTGTGTACAAAGATTTTACAGTGAAGCAGGTAGCTCAGAAAAAGTTAAAATGGGACCTGAAGATATGATGGATATTGCTGTCTATGTTTTAGCTCGCTCGTAGTAATATTAGTTGATTCACGATATTGAACTAATCAGGTAGTTCATTGTGCCTAGTGCAGAAAGTTCAGAGAAAACGGGATATTATCTCCTGACACTTGATGCTGCGTTTAATTATCTCATCGATACTGGATTCGATAGAGAATCGTAATATAGTAGATTGTCATTAGGGAATTCTTTTAGATCATATCAAAATGCTGTTGATAGATGATGATGATGATCCTTGGCTGATTGGGGATACTTTCTTTGAAAATATTATTGTTTTAAAGGTATTTGATTTGATTTGTGGAATTTGTTTGTAAAAAAAGCCAATTTTGTAATATCTTATCATTGCTGGGGGGTAATATTTTCATAAAATCGAATGATTGTATGTCTGCTATCTACCCATCTTTTTTGAGGATGAAATAATTAAAAACAGATTCAATGCTATTATCTGGGGAGAAACAAATGACATAAATAATATCAGTAAAAACAACCTGTTGATCACTTGGAGTTATGAGGTATTATTTATTATGCCTTGTAATTAATTTCACTCTTAAAGCTAATTGTTAATATCTACGATGTTTCTATAATTCAGCGGAACAGATCTTCTTATATTCTTATTCAATTTAATTTATTTCTTGTACCCTCCCCAAAATAATCCAATTCATGAAAATAAAATTAAAATAATAGTTATCTAACACAAGTAACCCCAATTAAGCTGTAAAGGAATGAACACCAATTAAATAGTAATATGTTTGCTATCAATTATTATTAATCTTTCTTAATTCCTGACAGATAAATAAATAATCTCAGTGAATTTTGCTATTCTAATCCTTAATATAATCGAATATGTTTATGATAGATGAAAATAGCTAAAGAAATAAATAATTGGTGTTAATATCATCTATTTTCTTTCAGATTTAATACATACACACACAGCAGGCACTATTTGAATGAATAAAATAACAAAATTGTAATATTTCAGAAAAATAGCATGACTCACAAAAATAAACCCATTTAAAAAAGTTCAGCAAATTTAGAATCATTCTTAAAGTTTTATGAAGAAGAAAAATAATTAATAAAATGGAATTTGATTTTATGCATGTTTATAACTAATTGTTTTCTTTTAGAAAACTATTCTTTAGCTTTGAATATTATAGAAAATATAACATTTTAAGATTTAATTCAAATTCATTGCATTACAATACGATGAAGTCCTAATTGTAAAATTAAAGAGAGAGAATAAGCTCAGAGATTGATTGCTTTTTGGAAAAAGAAAATGAAAAAGAAAGAAGAAAGCATTTTGTTTCTCAATTTTATCTATTTTTACGCAAAGAAGAAAAAAGAATTAAAAGAGTTTCAAAAGTTTTATTGTGTTTTTTCAGAACTACCAGCGATAGTGGTAACTTAATTTTTTCAAATCGTGCAATTCTTAATAATAATCAAACTTATTATCAATTCAAGAAAAGATAGCTTCTTAGGTGTAGATTCAACATAAACAAAGACATATGAGTTCAATTGCTTAGCTAAGAGAGCAAATAGCCATGCAGTACTCTGATCACTGCTAGTAGATCCGCGAGGAACCAAATAAATCTTTGCTAAGGGAATTGATCGCTCCAAGCCATTCAGCTGAAGCTGATAGCTTAGATTTAGTTTTTCGTGGAAACGACAAATTTAACTTCACAAGTCGACTTGTTGACAGAGATATTATTGTCTTATGTGAATGCTTATAGCAGTATGGAGATCATATTCGACATATCGATTTGAGTTACAATCTCCTAAGTGATGCTGGAGGTGAGGCAATCGGATAGTTAATCCTAAATTGCCCTCAATTAGAATCGTTAAACTTATAAAAAAACGATATCGATACCCCTGGCAGTGAGGAACTCGCGAAGGCGTTAAAGGATAATTCTTCTTTGAGATATCTAAACCTCGAAGGGAATCACATCAAAACAAATGGAGCCATGAATATCATTGAGATTCTATTCACAAATAAAAATCTAGTCGAGTTGAATCTTGGGAATAACGATATCACTCATGATGGTATGATCGGTATAACAAGCGTATTGAACTTCAAGAACAATACTCTCGCAGTCTTGAATGTAGATCGTCCAACTTACACGTCTATTGGATAAGAAACAGCAATTCATTTCGCGAAAATGCTTTAATCTAATAAATCTATTGAGAAATTATCCTTGCAAAAACATAATTTCAATTGTGAAGCGATATTTATAATCACAGAGCATCTCCTTGAGAACAATAAGCTACGCGTGCTTGATTTGGCTTCCAATAGGATTTCGTTTAAAGGATGTGAAGCGATTGCGAAGTATCTTTGCAGTGAATATTGTGCTTTAGAGAGTTTGATTTTAGCTTCAAATCGCACTGGACATTATGGAGCAAAGGTGATAGCTTAAGCATTATCGAAAACAAGATCGCTAGTTCATTTAGACATGACGAGAAACGATATCGATGATAATGGACTTAGGATGCTTGCAGAATCCCTCACAACGAATGATTCATTGTTAAGTTTAAAACTTTATGAAAACCATTTCGGATAGATGGCACTGCAAGAATTCCATAAACTTCGAATGAGACCAAGAAAAGAGACTTGGTTCTGGGATTTCCATACTTACATAGTCGATGATCACATCGAAATGGCATACATCGACACAAGGATACCGTATGATGTCACTGTGTCACTTAAATATTACATCGGATGAAAAGATCCTCAAGAATCTAAGAATTTTCGATAGAATCGCCAAATCAAGAACAATAATTAAAGATAGCAATATTAACAATAAGAAGAAGAATATTGAGTCAAAATAACTTTTTATTTTAATTTTTAAGTGAAAAATAATTTAATATGTGTTGTTATCTTTTAGGTATTGATTTTTACAAGAAAATACAAAATATAGTGGATTCATTTAATACAATTTATAGACCCACTTGAAGAGAATAGCATATCACTGAAGAATCTTCCAGGGATTGCTATATGATATTCAGGACACTCTTTTTTCTTCTTCATAGTCACACCTCCCCATGTCTTGAACATAACAAATAAATGAAGAAAATCTTACTGGATTCATAATTTAGGGATAAAAGAAGCAACTTTTGAGTAAATAAAATTGTTCAGTCTTGCCGCTAATCAGTTAACCAACACAATCACTTACATAATCGATCCCAAGAGTCGTTGCTCTGTAGTTTTTTCAGAAATGATTATTAGCTGAGTGGAAACTTGATTCCATCTCATCGTTATTGTAATTGATATTTGTTAAATCTTTGAGTTATTCTTGAGTCTGCTTGATGAAGGAATTATCAAGTTCTTTAAACTGCATAGGATTTTCGTTATCAGAGAAAATATTATGAGGACTAGCGGCACTCTTTCTACCTTTGTTAAGGGTATTCTAGCCTTTGGAGTTACCATTATTGATATTATTGGCATTTGTGTTGAAATTGTTCTTGCTTAGATTGGTATTATTGAGAATGTTGTTATTGTTAGTTTATAAAATATTATTCTATGGGCTCTACTGGAGTTCAAGAAGTTGTTTGCGGGAATAAGCTTATATGTAATCGGAATCATCAATGTTAGGAGGGTTGTGTGTGTGTTTTAGCTGCGAATTATAAAGAATAGAGGAGTTGTGCATGAGAAGTTATTGTTGGATTTCGTTATCTTGATTAGGCAGGATTCTAGCTGTAGCCGCGCAGATAAGCAAGCTGAAGAGAATGAGAAGAACTGAGGTAGCTAAGAAAAATACAGTTTAAAGAAGCAACCCATTTAACGCAGATACGCAGACAGCGTTTTTGGCACGCATGAGGGAGTCGCTAACGAAGGAGCAGTCTAAAGTACTTTAGAGTCCTCCATTTTCTTAGGATACAGCGTTTATCATCTTGGAAAATTCTTTTTCGACTTCTTAGACTTTTCCTGATACTTTATCGATATCAATGTCTAGCTTGTCTACGTCAGAATTATAATTTTTTAAGTCTTGGAGGATTTCAGTAAACACGTCCTGAACGGATTAGCGAAAGCTGTAAGGGCAACAAAAAATAATGCAAAAAAAGGGATGAAAAACAGGAAGTTGCTTTTTGTGAAAATAATTAAATTTTTCTGGAAAAAAAACGAAAAACAATTAAATTGCCATTTTTACAGCTAAATGGAGTGAAATATTGGTGAAGCTTGATTCCCTATGTTTTCTTTACAACTTTGGAATTCCCTTACGCTATATCTGCTTGAAACGAATGATTCCTTCGTACGAGGTATCCTCAAACAAACTGTAAATCCAAGATCAAAATCAGGACTATTTGAATCAACAATCGTCTGATATGTGCATTCATGATCTGTCCAAATCCATTAGTCTCTCGTTACTTAACACTACCCGACCGAATTCTGCAAGGATTAAGCACTACTGTAGTCTGTCCATGAATCTAAGGTATTCGTTGCAGTTTAGCATTCCTAAGGTGCAGCTAGACTCTCTAGATTAAGTACATTCTACGCGTAGTTCAATTTACTGTTCAGTGATTATTTACTTAACTCTAATTTTTTGAAAGAATCGATGTTTCTCTCTAAAATCTAAATTTCTCGCATGTATTTCTGTCCTCCAAAAATATCCTCACGCTTCGAGAACATGCAATAATTCAACGCAGAAGTTAGTTTCTCATCCAATGTGATGTTCTCATTTGCTAGGAAATCTTAATCATTGATGAGACTGTCAGCTGCTTTACAGATACTAGTGTTCATAACCACACCTGACGCGAAAAGAACTGTGCTGAATAGCAGTCCGATTATCAGCACGCAAGTACTGCAATACCAACTTAGATGCAATAATACAGCACATCCATTTAACTTCGGCCAAGCTACGCAGATAAACCCAAGTAACCCACAGAAGACTACAAACATTACTACTTTGAAATATCCTTCCATGATTTACCCTGCGGTTCCTACATTTGGACCGTATAAATCAATAATTTTATCAAAATTCTTTAGATTTTCATTAACAGTGTAAGTCAGTGAATCTACATTTTATATGGCTTAATCTGCTTCTGATGCAATCTAATCACTAATAGACCCTAAATGAACAGTATGGTTTTTAGTTCCTTCAATAAACGATATCTTGTGCTTTCTGTTAGCAACTTCTTTCAAGAGCGACCAGCCTATCGTCCCAATCGTCCCCACTGGACCTAACGATTCTATAAATTCATTTTAAAGTTTAACTTCCTTGATATAATTTGGGTTCCTTAGAGTTTTAGTTCTGTGTGCTTCGTATAGTTCAGGTATTTTCGCTGATACCGCATCGAATTCCTTGTAAAATGGAGTAATTTCCACTTTTTAGATTTATTTCTAACTTTAAAGATCATTAATTCCTTAGAAGAAGTCCCTCACTAGCTTATACTATTGTTTTATTACATCTACTCCTCCATAAGTAGTGTTCCAAGTTGAATTTCGTCCATTTTAATTACCTGGATCTTCAACAGGTTCTTTATCTCCACCACTGTTGTTGCCTCCTTGGAAGATTTCCATTTATTTGTTATTTTCAGAAGATATTTGATCTGCAGTTACAGGCTAATTCACTCCTAAGACAACCTATTATGTCCATAGAGTCGTGCAGTGAAGTTAAACTAAAGAGATCTACATATCAGAGTTCATGAATACCATCCCAGCACAGAAAAATATCAGTCCTCCAACAAGGAGAATAAATGCAAAATACATGTTTTTTTCACATCTACTTTCAGTTTCCTTGTTAAAGTCAACTTGGCAGCATCGCCTGAATATCTTCAGCTCTGGGACACAGAATATCTAACAGCAGCACATGCATTATCCGATTAAACAGACAACGATGAGAATTGCCCAGGGTTGAATTTTCGCAATAGCCTAAGCCCAATAAGTCGGATCAACTTCTTTTTTGTTAAACGCAATATCATAAAAATCTCTAGGGTCTTTCACGTCAAATGCAAATACTTTCTGAGCAAGTTATGAAGTTTCGATTTCAGATATAGGCCACTGTTTGCGATCAGATAAAGAGAAGTTCCCACAAATTTGAGAGTATTTCTTTTTCGCTTGGTATTATTCTTTCAAGAGATCAGTTTAGCCATACGATTTTGGTTATGCTTCATCATCTTATCGCTTTTTATGGTTAATATTGCTGTTGTGTTTCTCTTTCAATGAATGGTTATGGCTGATTGTTTCCTGAAGAAAAATGATAAATTCACATAAAAGATAACAATCTGAGTTGAAGTTGAAGATATTACCTGAAAGCAGCAGAATAAAGAAGGGATAATGACTAGAATCAGCAAGAAATATTTCCTCCCTCTCATAAATATTCCGAATCGCAACAGCAAAAAAAAGGAATTAGCAATTTGATTCTTATTTTTATTGCGCTTTCGATATGAAATTTATTGTTCTGTTATTTCACTTATTTGCATAGTACATTTCTCCAACAGATCCAAAGAAATACAGATTTGCATATCTTTTTCGAAAATCCTATCAGACATACATTTTAGAGTTCTCCTTAGAAAATATGAAAAAAATGAATATTTATTGAAATTTTCAATTAGTTTTTTAATGGCAGCTTCAAAATTATTGGTAAATAATTGAATGATTTTTGCTATTTTGTTTGATATCATAATAGGTAGAGGAAACACACAGACATAACAATATTTTGAGCTTTTCAACATTAAATTTGACGTTTCTTAGTTAGTGCTCTGAAGAAATCAAAAGCTAAATCTTGTTTTGTTTGTTCGTTTTTTTCTCTCGAATTGCTCATAGAGGGTCGTGATGACTCATGACAATGTAGAAAGCTGTTTGAACATCAGTGACAAGAGCAAGTCTGTCCTTGACATCAATGCCGAACTCTCTTTCGAGGGCATCATGGATATGAATGGAAGTAGCCACATCACTGTATCCATTTTCGTCTCTGAAGTGAGTCTTGAAAGTAATAGGCACGTTCTCCCAACGAGCAGGGTCATACTGTCTAAGTCTCTCCCCAATCACCTTGATAATCCTCTTTGCTGTCACACCAGGCTGTTT
>Ga0302271_10002827_pt1 | contig 15286 bp, 12 predicted proteins | sample III_Bog_N1_1_FD_198767 | JGI IMG/M metagenome (GOLD analysis project Ga0302271, IMG submission 198767) | Peat permafrost microbial communities from Stordalen Mire near Abisko, Sweden - III_Bog_N1_1 | ecosystem: Environmental > Terrestrial > Soil > Wetlands > Peat | place: Sweden: Abisko... | reverse complement strand
TTCTAACTCTCTCTTTTCTTAAGCCAAAGCAAAGCTAGTTACTCTCAAGATGAACCCCCTCACAAACCCAGCTATGTTTGAGTCCATGAAGAAGAACATGACACCTGAAATGATGCGCAATGCAACATAGTAGATGAACAACATGAGTGATGAAGATCTCCGCAGAATGGGACAACAATCAGGTATTTGCAATTAATGCATTTAAATTGGTTTAATGATAGCTGAATTTCAATGACGAAAGGAATGAGCTTCTCGCCAGAGATGATGCGACAAGCTTCCTCTATGTTCAATAACATGGACAACTCCTAAATTAATAATATGATGAAAATGGTAGGTTAATTGATTTCTCGCGTTTTAAGCAAGCCATTTCATTTGACATTTTAATCCAAATCAACTTGCTGCTGATGAGCTGCTTTAACCAGTCAGGTAATATGAATCCAGGAGCTGCAGCTACACAACAACAATACGAGCAGTAGCCATTTACTGCTAACAAAGCAGCGAGTAATTATACAGCTCCTAAAATAACTGAGACTGTAGATAGCAAGTCATCTCTTTTCCCGGAGATAAACAAAATGAAGATCAGCGGAAACGAGCGATTTAAAGCAGGTGACATGGATAAGGCTGCATCGCTATATTTAGAGGTATGCTAAAAGAAGGGCTAATTGCATTTGAACAAAATTGGAGGGAAAGAGAATAGCATTGAGTTGCTCACTCAATAAGAGCATACTTGGTTATTGCTACAATATTTGTCTGGGGAACAATTTGTTCATTTAATTCCTTGTTTGATGTGATTATTACTGCTTGAACATAAGGCTATCATCAACGCTGAAGAGGCTCGCATGCAGAATCTCTCAACTGCACAAGAAAAGGAATTGAACGAGCTGGAGACAAGCTGCAGGAACAACTACTGCACTCTGAAAGCGAAACAGAATGATTTCCACACTGTGATCATCCACTCGCAGGCAGTGCTTAAGATAGACCCTGATAACACTAAAGCAAAATTTAGATAGGGTTAGGGATTCTTTGGACTCAAAAAGTACGAAAAGGCTCTGGAGTACCTGTCACAAGCCAAAAATGCATCTCCACAAGACACCATCAGTATTAATATTCTTTGAGGGATTGCAACCACTCAATATGGTTGAATCCTCCTTATTATCAATAGATGAAGATATTCATGGAGTTTTGTATTTTTGTGATTGAATAAGCAGTTGCTGATTTATATAAGCATTGCGATGATGAAGTCGAGAAGATCAAAAGAGAAAAACAAAACAAAGAAAACTAACCAACTGAAGAAGCAAAGCAAACAGAATAGACAAGTCAAGATCAGAAGAAGAAGAACAAAGATATTACTCAAACTGAGTCAGACATCTCCGAGGAAACTAATTAAACTAAGGAAGGATAAACAATAGAGATATCAGACGAGCAAAATAGCATTAGCTAAACTAATTCCTTAGAGAATCCTCAATCTCAAGAACCACTAGAAGCAGCCCAAACTACTCAGGAAGTTTAGCTTAATACAGATAAGAATCATTGTGACACCGATAAAGCTTATCTCCCTGAAACTATTTCTGTGGATGAACCTGAAAGAGATGATACCAAGATTCAAGAAACAAGTTAAATAGATGATCATAACAACAATGAAGATGGCAAGATTGAAGACTTGAGCACCGAAAGCACTGCATTTTTGAGATAAGTCAATCAAGAATAGCCTAATAATACTACTCAATCAAAGCAAGAACCAGAAACAAGCCCAGCAGAAAATGCTACCAGTGAAGAGGTGAATCCTGTGCCATATGATGACACAGTGCCACTAAAATATGTGTTTATTGCAGTGGTAGTAATGATCTTTGCAATTATTGTTAAGTATATATGGGTAAAGAGAGGTGGATGAGCAAACGGAAGGATGAATCAACACTGTTTCTTTTTGCCTATTGTCATTGTATCCCATTCTTTTGATTTGAAGGAACATCATATTAATATGAAGGGGGAGAAAGGGGGGAGAGGGGGTTAGAAACCAACAACTATTTTTTTATTTAAAAATACACACCAAATCACAATACCTCTGTTATCTCTTTCTCGCGCCCAGATAATACATTTATGTTAATTATATGGATTTGATAACACAACATGAGGCTAAATCTATTTTAATTAGAAGAAGGAGAAGAATGGATAAATTGAGTCAGTCATAGTAACTCCTTTGATTCTATAAATTGAGCATTTGCAATGAAAACGAAGAAGGAGATTAAAAACTTAAGAAGAAGAGAAAAATCTTAATAACTAAATTGGATCTTTTACAAAGTGTAAGAGCTGAAATAAATCAATAAATCATATGTTTTGATTCTATTCCCATTTAGAGTTAATTGCTGTTTACTGAGTGTATCTTGTGATTTGGGTGTTTTTGGAAGTAAATTATGCGATTTCGAGGTTTTGTAGCTTTGAATAGTTTTGGAATGAATTTACTAGAGGAATAATTTTTGTTTGTATGATGGAAGTATATTCACAAGAATCTTTCACAATCGATTAGTTGAAAATGGAGGAATATTTTTTCTTTTTTATTGTCTATTATTTAAAACCTGAATAACTTAAAGATTCTAAGGTAGGAATAATCCAATAAAAAAGTTTATTACCTTCCTTCGTTTGAGAAGTATCCTGATTTTCTAGCTATGGAAGATAATATTGATCTAAATAATTTTGGATTTTAAGGGGGGGGGGGGAAGCTTTTGGAAGGGGGAGATATTTTTGTTGAAAGATCAAAATTTTTGATGGATTAGCAGAAACAAAATACAAAAAAGTATTACTAATTGTGATTAAAATAATCTTTTTAGTCTATTTGATACAATACTTCCTCCCAAAAAAAAGGAAAACCTGTCTTATTTTATTAAAAAATGACAATTTTAGATTTTTGAAAGCCAGACTCATTTTTAATTCAATGTTTAAAAGGTTACATGTGGGAGAGGAACTAAAACATAATACATCTGGTATTAGGGTAATATTTCAAAAAAGGCAGCAGAAGGATACAAGCCTTGTTAGCCTCTATGGATGGATATCAATGCAAAGGAGAGGGATTAAAATAAAATCCTGAGATAATATTGTTTTTTAATTGGTGGGTGGAAAAGCAAGATTCAGCGTTCAGTGATAGGAAGTTAGAAGGAAAGAGGGAAGAAAGCATGTTATTTGAAAGCTTGATTGATTTCAGATGATCAAGGGAGTCAGAGTTGCATCTAAAAAAAGAGGTTAATTAACTAAACTCAAGAAGGTTAATAAGTTACCTGTGCAACTTTGGCAGCTACACAACGCAGGACAAGCACATTGAAACTCTGCGAGGTAGAGTGAATTCACTGAAATAAATATGAATAATGAGCAAAAATGTATGTTTGAGCTAAATGAGAAGCTCTAAGGGAAGGAGATATCATTTTTCTGACATGTTTTTTGTTCTTTATGTTTGACTAAAGGAGAGAAAGAAACTTGTTGTCTTGCTGCTGTTGCTGTGGATGTCCTAAGACGAGAGCACACAACAAAAAATTGGACGAAATGGGTTCCTTGGTTTTGTCCCATCTATGGTGATCAAGAGCATCCTCGATTAGAAGCATTTAAAACTCGAACCATTAAACTCTTCTCAGAATTCGAGTCTCACAATCTCGCAGCATTAATAATCAGTGAATACCAGCCCTCAACTACCTATGAAATAAGAGCTGAAATCAGTCGTCATGTTCGCAGATATTTCTGGGTTTACAAATCTCACTGAAAATTACTCAAAGATTGGTCCAGAAGGAAATGAGATCATCGCGTTCGCTATTAATAGATATATGGAGCTGATGGTCCAGGAAATAGGTAAATCTGGAGGGGATATTTTTAAATTCGCTGGTGATGCAATGATAGTCCTGTGGCCACCTCCACAGAACGACAAGAGCAGCGAGTTAGAAAAAGAGAAGTTTCTTATGAACAGCTGTCATTTAGCTGTGTAGAGCGCAGTGAACATTCAAAAGAAACTGAAAGAAACTAAGATCGTTGATAATATCATGCTATCTGTGAAGATTGGATTTGGGATAGGAAATTTCTCGATCATCTACGTTGGTGGTGTGCTAAATAGAGCTGAGTATCTGCCAGCTGGGCATCCGTTGATCTAAGCGTTTGAATGTGAGTCGCATGCACATCAAGGGGGAGTGATCATTATCTCGCAGGAAGTACAAATGCACCTCAGCAGAGATAATTATTTTCAAGTAAAAAAATTAGAAATTAAGAGGGTTATTATCTAGAAAATTGGGCTGTATTTCATCAAACCCAGCAAAAGAATCCTTTAGTCTAAAAAAGAAGCCATCTTTAACAGACCCATGGGATTTCTCAAAAATTAAACTTCAGCTCATAATAATTATTTGATTTTTTCTTTGAAAAATCGCATATCTCCCTCCCCTTCTCCTTAAAATAACTCCTGCATCACCATCCCTTTTCTTCTTTTTCTTATTCTAGATGACTGAATTGGACCAAAACTATTTTGAATTTAAACACTTAGTAGATACGGATTTTGTATCAATCTCATAGTTCTACTTAACTCGAAGATATTTTGGCTATCCCGAATGATTGATTGATTCTGTTTCCCTTTCTGCAAATAAGGAAATAATAAAAAAAATTAATTTTTTTCTTTTGTAATTTCTCCTTGTAGATCGATGAAATAACTGAAAAAGAAGACAAGCGGAGATTTTACAAAGTTACTCATGCGATCATGAAGGTTAGAAACATCTCCTCGTCGATTCAAATCAAGGAGTAATTGTCAGCATAGCAGATTGAGATTATCAGACCTGAAGTTGAAAAGTATATCCCTAAAGCATTGAAAAGCTACGTGAACTTAGGAGTCGAGAGATGGTCGAGTGAGCTAAGGTGGCTGAGTATTCTCTTCATGAATATCGGGATTGATTTGAATGATACAGAAGACAAAGATGGGCTGAATAGGATTTAGAAAGTTATTCAATGCATCTAAAAATGTGTGTATTTTCAAGAAGGATCTCTAAATAAGTTTCTCATGGACGATAAAGGGAGCACTATGATTATTGTATTTGGATTGCCACCAACATCCCATGAAGATGATGCTGCAAGAGCGTGTTTGTGTGCCAGATAAATCAGGAAAAATCTAAGTAAGATAATCAATTGATGAGTGAAAGAGAGAGAAGATTAGTTTTAATTGTTGAAAATGATAATTTCTTTGGGTCTTTTTCTAGCTTATCTTTTTCACTTTTCCCACAGAAAGGATAAACACCGAATGCAGCATAGGAATAGCTTCAGGATTAGTTTTTGCTGGTGTCGTTGGAACCAGTGGAAATCGACGAGAGTACTCAGTTATCGGTGATACTGTGAATCTATCCGCTCGAATCATGTCCTGTGCTTGTAAAGAAAAAGAAAAGAAGATTTTAGTCGATGAAATGACTTCCAAATTCGCCATGAACAAGATTGATTTCCGATTCTGGAACTGGAAGAAATTTAAGGGTAAGAGTATGTATTTACCCATCTACGAACCATTGTTTGACAAGCCTGAGAAGCTCAAAAAAGAATATCCTGATCATTATTTTCCTGCGATACGAACAAGACGGAATTGCTATCCGATTTGGAATCCGAAATATTTAGATAAACCATCAGCCGATGAGCCTGATCACTCACATGATGTCTAGCATGCTGCTGAGGATAACAAAGGTCAACCAAATTAATACCAAGAATAGTTATTAATCCCATAGAACATACAATAGATGCCATTCCCATAGAAACTAGCTTTTATGACACCTAAGCAAGCACCTTAACAGTAACTCTAATAGTAGTCATCACCTTCAAAGAATGTTTTTCTCCAACCAAGGGTTTCCAATGCATTTTTATCAAATGTGGAAGCATTTTTGAGTAACAATTCCAATAAAAAGACACCGCAGCTGAGTGAAGTAATTAAAAAATAAATTAATCTTTACAAGACAATAGTCATGTGTGAGGACTAATACTTAAAAGCAATGAGCTTCTTCAAGGCATTCATGAAGGGGATCTAATAAGCATCGTAGGTGGTATCATCATCATCGCCATCTTCATCGATTTAACTACAACAACAACAGTAATTCTCTAAAATGAGATAAACCCGATGTAAAGGTTTCGCGTTGATCCGTGGTCCAGTTGGTGTAGGTAAGTCTCTGTTTTTAAGGAAACTCATGATTAGTATAAATGATGAGGTATGCAGGAAAAAAGGCTCAGTTCGATTTAAATACGATGAGAGTTTATGTATCCTAGCTAGTAGTTTGAATAGTAAAACTAACAAATACAAATGTAATGGAATGAGGCCAATTATCAAAGTTATGTTTAGGATTTATCTAAATAGGCATAACCTCTCTACAGACAAGGCTAGCTTGGTGTAGACATTACATGATCTGATACCATCTTTGAGAAAGCAAGAAGAGTATAATTAAAAGATAATCTTGTAACTTTTTGGATTAGAGAAGATCAATTTACTTTCATAATTCGATCCTTAGCCCAAAAACACGAATGAATACTCTGAAGATGCTATTAAAAAGGAGTATATTTTGATATCTCGATTACTTCGTGAATTTTTTGCTGCTTTCTTGGAGCAAAAAGAGCACACGGACTCGGAATCTGCGAGTAATTCAATCGTGTCGTCTCCATTGCAAGCCCCAAGACGATCTTCGGGGTCGTTTAATTCGAAGAATCTTGTTGCTCCGTTGATAATATGCTTAGAGGATATTCATACTTTCGACATTTATTCATTTAAGCTCATCAGAACATTGCTGAAATACTTTGAGAATATTCTGTTTTTTTCAACTGCGAGGACAGATTATTTTGAACGACCTGCTATTGTCAACCCGAAAATGCCACTGTAACAGGATCTGTATGTGGATTGCTTAACGTCAATTGAAGATCTCATACTGGATAGTAAGAAAAAGAATGAATTATTTTGAAGAATAATTGAAAAAATACGGAAATCTTAAAAGGGGATAAGTTACTTTAATCATGCTATTCTCATTTTTATTGAAACTTTTTTGGCACATTCTGACTTTTTTGTATGATTTTCTCAGTAAACCCAGACTTATTTTCAGTTATCGAGCTCAGTAATTTTCAGTTAAAAGAATCAAACAAATTAAAGGAGCTTCTCAAGGCCGTTGTAGGTGTGGAATACTTTGAGTTTAGAGATAACTAGCAGACAGATCAACAGGAGACTGAGGAATACCCACTATCATCCAACCCAACTTGCTATTTATTTTTCAGTCGAATAAAAGAGCAAATCAAAGATTCTCCTATAGTTTTGTTCATGTTTTTTCTGCAATATCGAACAAACGGCAATCCTTAAACAGTCCTAGATTTCATTGATTCTTTGCTGAATGCGAAGCTATTATTGCTGGCTGGTGAAAATACAACGCAAGAGGAACTTCAAAAAGATAAATATTTATCAAGAACTCCATATAAAAAAACTGCATTTATCACAGAAGAACTCAAGAAAATGATACTCTGTGAGCAACTACTCACTGTCAATGCACCGTTAAGTAACCAGAAATAGCTCAAAGTTTATAATTTTGCTTCTTTTGTTAATTTTTTGTTACTAATAATTGTCTTATTTTGAATAGTCAAGCGTAAACTCTACGGTCCGATCTTAGACTAATTAAAAACAGAAGAACTCCTAATCATGAAGATAGCTAGTGTCATTGGGGATGTCTTCGATTTGAAGACACTAGAATAAGTCTAGCCATTCAAGGAACTGCTTAAAATCGAGTAGCTTGTAGAGCTCATCTAGAATCTTCAGCAAATTTAATTCATCGAAATTGTTGAACACACAAACTCCAACGTTTATTTCAGATGTTACAACCCGTTTATCAGAGAGGTTATCTACCAGCGAATGGATTACTCCCAGCGAAGATAGCTGCATTTAGTCATTGCAGAGGCTATGAAAAGCACAGAGTAACTTGCGTTAGACGAATTAAACGAAGAACGAGTGCTTATTTATCATATGAAACTTGGTGAGCCCATGGCTACTACAGGTGATCCTGCGATTCAAGAAAACTACTCGAAACAAATCGAGCTCAAAGCGAAAAGAGCTATTATCGTCAAGAGAGTTACTCGAATTCTCCGGCAGAACACGAACAGCTCAGATAGAATGTGTATGCTCCACTCAGGGATCATCAGCAAAAAGAGTGATAGAGGAGTCAGCTGGGCAGATCGATATGTGATTCTAACGGTCTACGATATCCGCTACTATCACGATATCAACGAATTTGAAGACAGTCCGTCAGAATGTCTCGCTTCGATTCTGCTCAAAGACATAATTCGCTTTGAGAAAATCAACGAATTAGATGGCAAAACTAGTTTCACCTTGCACGCAGAGAAGTGGTACAAAAAGGATCAACTCAAAGCCTCCAAGCGTACATTCAACTTCGCTAGTCACAAGCCAAATATCTTCGAGGAATGGCTGATATACATCGAATACGCGAAGACATTCTAGCAGTTCAATTATTTCTAATAGAATTTCGGGAAGATTCAACTGCCCATCGATAGTGGATAAGCTAACCTTGCTGATAGCTACTCGCTATCTTCATCTCAGACAACATCGCCGTTGCTGTTTAGATGGAGTGAAATTGAACGACGAGCGAGGATCGGGAAGAGAGATAGGTCACTCAGTGCGATGTTACAGCAATAGCAGTAATAACGAAATAACTATAATAATAGTGTGAGTCTGAACAGTAGCAGTAACAGCAGCTTCAGCATAAGTAACAAGGGATTCTTGAATAAAAGCAAAGCGAGTTTAGCTAAGAAACTCATGAAGGAAGAAGAAAACATAGAGCAATAAGCAAATATCAGTAATGAAGAACAACTAGCGATTAGCAAGGCGCGAGTGAAGTAGCTCTTATAAAAAGGGATTCTGCTGTTTATGAGCCATGTAGCAGAGATGTCCGTGTTAAGTGAAGACAGGTATAAGTAATTCGGATAGTCGACGTAGTTTCATAATAGAAACCCGTAGTTTTTCAGATTAGACAGATAAGCACTAGGGATTAATGGGAATGGTAATAATAATGGCAGTAGCAATGCGAATAGAAATTAAGCTTAGCGCAGTGCTGACTTCACGGAAAAGAATAAGTTCAATAAGCAGAGGTAAAAAGAATAGATAGATTTGGAAGATGATTTGATTTTGAAGAGTGTTTTTGTGTGTGTTTTTGAAAAAAGTGAAGAGAGTTTTTCAGGGCATGAGGAGTAGTTTTCGTAGATATCTGATCGTTCTGGTGGTGGACCGAAGAGAAGCACACCAGGATTGCCGAAGGAGATTCTCAGTGAAATCAAAGAGGAAGAGGAAGAAATGCAGAATAAAATGAAATTAGATAAAAATTATAATAATTAAAATGACATTGCCAATAACAGTAGCAATATCTTTAAGGATATCACTAATCCACTGAGTAACATTGGCACAAATAATACTGGTGCGACTACCACAGCTACAACGACATCGAACAATCTCCCCGCTACACCTGAGACGCATAGCTTGTCGTCGTAAAGTGGTATAGAAGCATTGAATGCTATCAATAGCTTACGCTAAATCTAACGGTTATCCTCTGCTACAACGAAGAACTCGTACAATAAAACGGGGACAATATCGGGCGGTGAATTCGAATCAAGTGGGAGTAATCTAAAGCTGTTTGATTAGACATCATCATCGACCGAAATAAATGTGCAAAACAACAATGATTAAGTAAGAGAGTTGAAAGGAGAAGCAAAGTCATGGCCTGAAGAGGATAGTATGTAGATATAGTAATTATCGTAGTTCTCTGCGTAGCATTAATAGAGGAATTACAAATAAGAAGGGGATAGATTGTAGGAGTAGAAAGATAAAGAAGAAGAGGAAAGGGTTAGATAGTAGGAGCAGTAAGTGCAGCAATAGCAGTAGAAGTAGGATCAAGTGTATTAGTAGTTGTTGTAATAGGAATAAAAGAGGGAATAGTAGTAATTCTAGCAGCAGTCGATAACAATTTCTAAGACAGACACACCTATCTATCAGTAATAGCAACAGTAGCAGATCCAATCCGCTGTGCTGCTCCACACTGTGAAAGAAGTCGACAGCATTGATTCTTCGGTGGCATCGACGCAAATCAAAAAGACTTAAGGGTTACTACCGATGAGTTCCGAAGAGCGCACGAGCTCGAAGCTGAAAGGCAGCAGCGAAGAAGAAGAGGAAGAAGAAAAGGGCGACAGTGTGAGTAAAAAAAAAGCGAATAACTCCTCGTCGCTTAGATAGATTGAAGAGAATGAAGAAAATAATGTGAGCATACCATTCGCGCAGAGTTAGGTTTTTAAGCCGAGATAGTAGACGAAGATACATAGTAATTCTAATAGGACTTCGATTTAGCTCCAGTTAACAGCTGAAGAATAGCTAGAGTTGGCAGGTATCCAAGGGAAGGAAGAGAAGAATAGTAATAATGCTAATGGTTAAGCTAGTGGTGTCAGCAACACTAATAACATCAATAACTTAGCGTATGCTAACGTAATCGACACTTAAAATCGTGACATCTTAGCAAGCACATCTTCCTTTGTGTCACTTCAGAACAGTCTCAGCTAAATAGGTATCAATGCAAATGGACAAGAATCGAGCAATCCGAACAATAACTTAACGACTAACACTATCACGAACACTGCTAACTCTACGCCGTTGACAGTGAAACGAGTTGGATATTAATCGTAGCTGACTAACATGCCGCTACTGACTCTGGAACATTGCGATGGAGCAAATTTCTAAGATATTTCCGCTATTCATCCTGTACCACCACCGCGGACTGCATCAGATAATACACATAATATATCCGTGCAATTGCAGTAATAATAACAATACTAATAGCCGCAATCGTAATATTAGAATAGTTTGCAAGGGAGTCTGCGTAGTATCAATAGACAAAGCTACACTAGGGAGAATTCGAATAACAATAATCGAAGAATCCTATATGGATTAAGTAGCTCAAGTAGCTCACCTTCGAGGAATGCATCCCCTGAAGGACCGTTAAAAGCACCACCTATATTGAATAATAGAATCAGTCCTAAACATTCATCGCAGAATTCACCGATGAAGGAGGGAACTAAGAAAGATAAAGATAACAATAATTAGGAAAATAGTAGCAATAACAACAACAATATTAAATCTGAAGCTGAAATGGATGTTTCGCTGGAGGTCGCTTTGAGATAATAAAATGAGTTCCTCAGACAGCAGAATCTATTCCTTCTTAAGCAACTCAGGAACAAATCCAAAGATATGCAGAATAATACAGTCAAAGATAGCAGCAACAAAGGAAATTCAGCAAATAAAATGACTACTCTATCTCGTAATACTAGTCTTCCTCAAGCATCTGTTCATTCTATTAATACCTAGCCTTCATCTTCAGCTAAGGATAATTCCTTCAAACCTAACTTCTTTTAGTTTCCTACTCGTGACAGCATAGCTAGTGATTATGTGAATACCCAAGAAGAGAAGAAAATAGACGACGATGATGACGATGAAGGAATCAAACATGAATCGAGTAGTTCACTGAAGCAGTAGTAGCCATAAAGAGACTCTCTGATTTAGAAGCCATCAATTGAGGAAGATGCAGATGATGATGATCCTGAGCAGCTAGAGAGATAGTCAAGGAAATAGTAGATAATGTATTTACTTTAATAGCAAGAATAGTAGACATCTCCTCCAGGAGGTTTAAGACAGTTTTAGCACGAAACTATAGAGCTCTCGAATTAGAAATCTAGCTTTATAAACAACAATACTAGTGGGATTGCCTGGCAGCACGATAATGCCTCACCATCTAAGCATCCACTGGATTTCACAAAGATCTCCTTGGATGTTTCAGCAAGCAAGTTGAATCCTAACAGACAGCCATCGATTGTTACACCTGTCTTCGCAGAGCTTGAAAGTATTAAGATGATATTAACACTTTGTCCGAATATTGTTATTATTTCTTTTTTTTCTTACTACTGTTTTCTGACCTTTACCTTGATGTTCTTCACACAGCGAATCAGCGTGCTTAGACTAAAGTGAACACGACTTCGATTAGAGGGAACAAAGTGGTACTTTCAAAAGGACTACTTGTTAATATCACAAAGGTATTCTCGGATGATACAGTAGAAGTACAATTCGAAGGTATCTCCGCTGTTTTCCAAAAGCATGACTTTAGTATTTTCAAAGATGCCAAGAACACCACTAACACCAACAACAACAACAACAGCAGCTCAAGAGAACTCACTATCACTAGCAGAGGCAATAACCATAATAGCACTGCTAACGATGGAAAGACCTTAGAATAATCGATCACAGTTAGATAGATAAAGAACTATTCCCAAGAGAGATCAAATAGACATTAAGTTTTGACATCATAGCAGCCCTCACTTCCTCATCGGCAGAGCAGTCGCAGTAATAGTAATAGAAGCTCATATTTAGCTGGGAATAAGAGCACCTTAAGAGAAAGCAGTGGTAGCACAGGTGGTGGAAATACAAACAGAGAAAAAAGGAATTCTGGGAATGATAATAATAATTCAGCTAATAACTCGCTGAATGCAGAGTAGAAAATAACAGGAGTAACATCTCAATCAATATTTTCACCACTGACTTAGCCTTCTAAGCCATCGAATCCCTTGTGGAAGTGATGGCTACTTAAATAGGAATCTTCTGAGCAAAGAACAAAACAATCAAATCATCGAATTTTTGGTTTTATATTTCTTATCGAGAATAAAACCACTTTGGAATTGCTCCCCCCCTTTCCAAGACACAAGTGTTTGAAACATCTTGTTGCTTTTAACTAATTCACCATTTATTTGTACATACTGTTTAGACTATCACTCACTCTCTTTTTGGTTTTTAAAAGATCTTTTTGAGTGTTTTATCAATTTTCTAAAAAAAAAAGAAAGCTTCAAAACTCAGTTAACAAATTACTGAATTAACATAATAAGTCCGATATTTAATTAATCCATAATCAGGTTCAAAGCATAACATTCTTCCTTGATTCCCTAGTGTTTTTTCATCTTAATCTATTCTCCCGCTGATTTGGTTGAATTTCAATTTTTATTTTTTACACAATGTTTTTTTTGTTTCCAGCTGCAAGGATATAAAATCCCATGACAAATGGATATTTTCATATTTAATCTCTGTATTATTTGATTTTTATGTGTATATTTAGGTGTGTATATTTTATCATATTAGGGGGAAGAAGATAGTCAAGGACAAAAACAAGAAGAAATGTATGTATGTAAATGTGTGCACAATGTGATTAGTTTTTTATGATATAGTCGCATGTATGTATGTGTAGATGTTGTGATAATTGTAAAATGCGTGAGAGAATGCATGCGTGCGTCGGTTTGTGAATGTACGAGTTAAATGGGGAGACGATAGTGTAAATAATAACACATTTATTGAAAAATTTCTATTGTAAGTGAGCATTATCGATCAAAAGTGGCTGATTTCAATGCGAGCAATGCAATAATCAACGAGTGATTGATTGGATAATGCTGTGGATTGAGGGTTGTTATGATGTGGGTCAGCCAGATTGTATCTTTAGTAGAGCTCAAACGAAAAAAAGGGGCATTCACATGCAAACAGCAAGAGCATTCTCTCTGTCTTGTAAAAGTGTGTACGTATCTCTCTTTTAAACTATTTATCGAGCGTTTAAAGAGATTAATAGTGATTGTATCTAACTATATTTACTAATCTTTTCAATGCTTTTTTCAAAAAAGAAACCCTCCCCGCACAACTCCCTAAGCATTAGCAAAGACCTAATGGAGTTTCGATATCTTAACAGGCTCCCTCCCCATTCATCTTGACTATGAATCCCATATTTTAATTACCTTTTTTTTCAAATAGTTTTTATTATTATTTGTTAGTGAAAAGCTGGTCTCTCCCCACCCTTCCCACAAATGAATGAATACCCATCATTTTACAAGGAAAATAAAAAATATCGTTAAAATTAAACAAAAATAATAATATCTCAGTATTTCCCTCAAAAAGAAAATTTTAATTAATAATATCCCAAGAATGCACTTCTGATGATTAATACACTCCCCCTAAACAATCATAGAATAAGAATATGAGAGAGTGAGAGAGGGAGATAAATCTACTTATCCACCCTGAAGAAATCTCCTCCATATTACTGATTTACGAAAAGCAGTGTGTAAGTTTATTACCACCCTTCCTCAATAAGTTTTTCTTCGGCCCGCATATTCACTAACCCACCTTGTGAATATGCCCTCCAAGACAGCAACGGATTACAATAACAAGGCACGATCCGTTGATTGCCTCGATTCCTCGACTCTTCGGAGAGTTTTTTAAAAAATTTCCACTTCTGTTTAAGATATGCATACATGCTTTCGATGACCGATCCACTAAGAAGCATCTAAAACTAGCCTCAATCTATCGATAAATCTATGTAAATGCGCAATAAAAGAGCATTATTATATTTTATGCTCAATGCTAAGGCGAAAAATAAGCCATAATTACAACGCATATATTCATACATTTCCACATATTCCATACAGACTCTTTCTATCCCTAATAATAATAAAAATGTTCAATTTTCTTGTATTTTTCTCTTTTTGTCTTTGTGACAGCCTCAAAGGCATTAATAAGAACATGCTTTATGCTCAATATTCATTAAAGAAAATATAAAAATAAAGAGAAAATAAATACATGAGAGATAATCTTTCAACAATATTTATTTGTTTGTCTGTCTGTGTGTTAGCAATGCATGAACTTTGCTGAATTTGCTGCTGTTTGTAGTGTGAAGATTCTTTAAAATGTTTGGAGAAATTAGTTTAGAAATGGTAAAAGCTGAAGATCAATCGGCCATGCATATTTTGTTACACAATTATGAAAAAGTTGTTAATAGACTTATTTGAACATTTTTGAATTATTTAGAACCTAAACTGTTAAATTTTGGAGGCATTTCTTCATATTGAGAGCTAAGTTTACTTGAATGACACAGAAGATGAAAAAAATAAAATAATTCTATTATTAAAATATGTCTTGTTTTGGAGTTTTAAATCAAACTGTGATACAATTTAGTCTTGAATTTAAGGATTGTCCAAAGAATAGGAAAGGGAAGAAAATGCATTTGAGATAAGATAAACTTGATCAATAAACAGGAAATGCAATATCTGATGATTTTGAAGACAAATCTAGAAATTATTAAATTAATAGGGGTTGGGGTTGGGGTTGGGGTTGGGGTTGGGGTTGGGGTTGGGGTTGGGGTTGGGGTTGGGGTGGGGGGTGTGGTTGTGTTTGGGGTTGGGGTGGGGTTTGGGG
>Ga0302271_10002826_pt1 | contig 15288 bp, 11 predicted proteins | sample III_Bog_N1_1_FD_198767 | JGI IMG/M metagenome (GOLD analysis project Ga0302271, IMG submission 198767) | Peat permafrost microbial communities from Stordalen Mire near Abisko, Sweden - III_Bog_N1_1 | ecosystem: Environmental > Terrestrial > Soil > Wetlands > Peat | place: Sweden: Abisko... | reverse complement strand
CCTCAAACACAAATTAAGTTGTCTGAATGCAGAAATATTTGCCTAATTTCCCTCTTGTTTGTATCAACAGCCTTGGAGAAGTCAAGAAGAGAGAAAGACATATCCTGATTAATTAGAGACAAAATGTCTTTCTCGCATCTTTTATAACTCAGCGGAAGGCAGCTAGAGAACTTCAACAATACATAAAAGGCTCTGGAGAATTTAAATAAAACTTCTTCTGTGTAACAATAATAGAAATTTCAGATAAACGAATAGAAGAAACCAGAAGGTCAATTTGGGAATCTAGAATCGCCATCTTTAGCTGCAGGGGATTCGAATAATGTGTTTGCTTCAAACATCTAAAATGGATTGTTAACAAAATAGGTATCATTTTCTGAGAATTCTGCTTTTAAAGTAGAATCAGCTGATTCTACTGCATAAATCGCACAGCAAGAGAGAAAACTGTAACTTTAGCCATAAAGAATCTAGAATATGACATTCTAAGGAGGTGAAGGATTGACTTTAAAAGAAGGATCTTTTGGATAAGATCATGAAGATGCCATCTCCGATTTGGTTCAACATTCAGATAAGACAATCCGATAGCTTGAAGATCAGTTTAAGAGTTTAAATTTAGGAACAACAGGGAGCAATTTGAGAGGGTTTTCATATGATAAAAATAATTCATCTGTAGGAAATATAAATGGAAGGAAAATATCACACATAAAATCAGAAGTTGATCGTGTCATAATGCAAGCTGAAATGTAAAACAAATTGAGCAATTAAGGACTGCAGAATAGGGAATCAAAACATACTTCGATTGGTAGTTACGAGTCGAAAAGAAGAGATTTCTCAGGCAACAGAAAGGAGATGGCATAATTATCTCCAAATGAAAAAAAGAAGAGCAAAAGTTAGAAGAAACACAGCAGACACTCTAAGCAGAGCAAGAAAGGGAAACGAGCAGATAGTAGCGATGATACAAGTTCATATTCAAGTTAATCTGATTCGAATAATCGTAAGGATCATCATCGAGATAATCAATCCTCAAGTGAAGACAGCTCGTATGAAGAGAAGAAAAAATCTAAAAAACGCAACAAAGAGAAACATAATAATAACCAGAAACATCACAGATAATAAAGCAAAGGAGACAATAAGTAATATCTCTAAGACCCTCAACATTCTTAGCAGAGAAAAATGACTCCTTCAGATCATTTGAACAGATTAAACAAAGATTTCCTTAAAAATCTTCCTTCTTCTTAGGGTATCGCTGTAATAAATAATAAAAGTGAAAACAGTGTCTACAGCAGTGCTTCGAAGATGAGATAATAGCAACTTTAAGCAGCTAAAGCAGGATTTAGAAGATACCCAGAGGATGCTGAAGTTAAATAATAACAGGAAGAATAGAGAATTTAAGAAAAATAGATAAAGCCAAGGAAAGAAGAGGCATCAGATGATTCATTCGATATCAATGATGATTTCTAGATAATCAATGTTGATAAGGAATCAGTTGTCAAGCATTTAAAAGATTAAAGTTAAGTTGGAAGAGTACTACCTTCTAGGAAGGTTATAAATGAGAGAAATAATACAGCTGCATTAATTTAACATAGACGTGCTGCTGACAGTAGTGAAGACGATGAGGATGATGAAGATCTTTACAAACCTTATGTTGCTCCTGAGAAATCGAATTATTCTGAAAATCACAGCAAACATAATGTATAATAATAATAATAATAATAATAATCTGTAAGAAATGTATCTGCTCGTGATTACAAACAACATCTGAAAGGTAATAGTAGTATTCAAGATGAATCTGAGCTAGTAGCGCTTGGTTAAGCAGCGATGGAAGAGGACAGTGTGATATTCTGCATAAGCTGTGAGGAATACATCCAAGTTGAGAAAGTCGATGAGCATTCCGAAGTTTGCCAGTTAAAAAGAGATAATCGATCTGGCAGCTTCAAGGAATACATTTAAAATGTAAACGAAAAGCTCATAAAGATTCGATTTTTGATAAAAAACAAACACAATCATTTGCTGAGTTTCTCGAGAAATACCAAATTCAAAGAAGGACTAGGATTGTTTTAAAAAGGTCTCGAATTGATCTCGCTCTCGATCGAAAACGATAACTAAATCGATTAGCTGGATAATCTCATTGCTGAGCTGAAAAGCTTAAACAGACAACTTGCAACGAACGAAGAGACTGCCTTTCATAGTCTATTGTATTTATCTCAAAAAGCAATTGAATTTGTTTAGCGAAAAAGGGAGTTTATTAGTAGTAGATAAGTGAATGACAGATTTGATGTATTACAGGAAGGTGCTAATAATCGTATTATTCCCTCTGAACCAAGTTAAACGTCACAGGGACTAAATAATTATTAAAATTATGGTTCATATCCATCTTAGAATTTTCGATAAGGTTCGAATTTTTCGAAACAAAAGAGAAAATAAATATAAATATTCAATAAGATCGATAATGATCTAGATAACATTAAGCCTAAATTGTGGTAATAGCCGAATTCAAATAATGTACAGTTAAGCAGCCCTTAGAATATAATAATATCTGACAAATCCAATTAAGACGCATATGTATCATTTTCTTCTAATAACTCCTACTAAAATGAAATACCTAATCGCTAGTAATAGCAGACATATTAAAACTAACTATCTTATTAAGAATAACAGTAATCTTCTTATCCTGCTTCTTTTATTTAGATTCAGCCATAATCATATCAGTAATAATAGAATAATATTTAAACATAAACCTTCTCAAATCAGGAGTAATTATTGTAACAACAGCAGTAGAAAACACTCCTTTCTTCAAGTGGATAACAGTAGAATTCACATCCTTTCTCTGTGAGAAATCAACAAGCAGAAGAAAGGGTTACAGTTGAAAATAATAGATTAATCGAAAAACCTAGACAACAACAACAAGAGAGAAGTGTAAATGAGCCATTTCTAGCGAATCCGCAAAGGCAGTAGTTACAACAACAGTAACAGCAGCCATTTAGCTAGAAAGTTCATAATTTTATTGAACCAATCGAAACAGTCACAGTAAAGGAAGCACAAATAGTTCGGACTTCAAACTAAAGAAATACTTAACTTGTTAGCGAGCCATTCGACTTGAGTTCACTAACAAGAAATCAAATAAATCTCGAGCTAGCAGAATAAAATTCTCAGGGATTGTAGCGATAACGATTCTTCTAACTTGCACACTCATTAAAGCCAAATTACCCATAATCTAATAAATTCTTGATTGCTGATCTGTGGAATGACGTCAAGCAAAATCAAATAGCAGAAGGTAATTGGAGTCAATTCTTGATTTAAAAATTCTCATGAAAGACTTTTGAAAGCATACGTCTTTTATTGATGTAATTTTCGAGCATTACAACACTGAAAGTCATCAGATTAGTTGAATTTGTTTAATAAAGACTTTTATTCGTCCTACCTTTCTCATTTGTTTGTTTATATTCTATTATTGTTTCAAAATATATCATAAATCCTGAGGATAATTAAGAATGCACGCGATACAGTTCGCATCTTACAAACTCACACCAAGGCAATAAGAACTATAAAAATATCCCATCCTTGTTCCTTGGGATATCTTATAAGATGCTGTTTTTGGCAGATAAATTTATCAACAAATGTAGAAATTGTGATTATTAGCAGTTCTAAATACGCAGCATGAGAAAATAATCTCCATAATTATGAAAATTTATCTACTTACTTGGAGGATGTTAGAAACTATAAATAAACAAAACTTGTTTTCGTTTTGAGAGACACTCAATACTGGGAGTAGGAGATATTTAGATAAATAGTTCTTTAATTTATGTGCTGAAAACAAAGATATGATATGCTTTCTTTTTTCTATTTTCTTCTCACTTACAGTAATCGAAATCACTGTAAGAATATTTCAGATTAAGTGGAGAGGGGAGGGGATAAGTTATTATTCGAAACTTGAGGATGAAAGAGACAACTAATTGGATCATTTTAGGATAGTTGCAATGAGGGAATTCTAAGACAGTGGATTCAAAAGCGCTTATGACACAAGTACTTGTTTTGGAATGTTGCTTAGTTGATTTCTGACTTGAATTTCACTTAGCTAGCTTGAAAGATTGAAATTACTTAAGCAATTAGTCTAGATTTAATGGATTCTTATCTATTCTTTAACGCGTATCTTCCGAGGGGTTTTGGATAAAACTGTGTTGTGAGCGCTGGTTGCTAATTATATTAGAAAGTGTTTTTGTAATTTCGGACGGGCTTTAATTAATGAAGTAAGTGAAAGATAGAAAGGAAAAAGAAAAATAAAGAATAATAAAAATTAGCTCAGCAGATTTTACTTGATTCATCCGGGAGAATAAATATTATTGGAGACAAGAGTTGAAGCGAATTTGAAGCAGACTAAGAGCACCAAACTACAATCAATCTATTATTTGTGATTTCATACGAGAAGACTACTTTAATAAGTATTTTCAACAAATTAAAATCAACTCCTGCTTTTGTAACATTGGAATCCAACTTGAAATCGTAGCCTCAGCTCCTATGAAGGATGAGAAATATTGTTCATCTTCTAATCTTGGCGCTTCACTACAGTAAAGTTCTATTTTGATAAGTCTGAATCGACTGACGTTAGGGTTTAGAAGCAAAGATCTTTAACAGTAATATGACTCTTCCATTGTGTTAGGCATAAAATAGCTCTCTAGGCTCTACTTCTTTATGTGCATCGTAGCTCTTATGGCCTTGACTCCAACAGCAGTCTCAACATAAACAAGTGAAAACAAATATTTACTTCTGATTTTGATTGCTTTTTGCGCAATATTCATCTGCATCGGTGTGTCTCTGCGTTTCTGGCCTTCGCTATTTCGCTTTTTGAACACAATCGGGATAGTAACATTAATCGGTTCTGTATTTATTCTTGAGTTTGAGTTCAACAAGGATGGAAAACAAACTAATTCGAATGGTTTCACTTAAATCAACATTATTCTCATCTTCATCCTACAGACATACAACAAGAGCTTCATTTTGAATTTCTTCATCGTTATCTTGACATTCTTCTCGATTTCAGTTGTTCTTTCATGGAAATTTTCAGGGTATTTTCTAATATCTTTTGGTATTGCTGTCTTTGTGGCGTATAACTAAGAATATTTCATGAAAGCTGCGTTCTGGATTGAGCGATACAATCAACAACTCGGTGAGATTATTGAAAATGTAGTTACGTCCTCGCTATTCTACATAAGGTATTGTATCTGCAATAGTATTTTCCAAGATGTATCTCTTTTTTTTTTTGCAGATACAATAAAAAGGAAGAGAGATTGGAATTTCAACGAGGAAATAAGCGCTTTTGTGAGCGATTCGAAGTGAAAGATGACGAATCTATGAGACGGTTTCTCAAGCACACTAAAGTTAAAGATCATCACGGTGGAGATGATATGTAGTCAACGAGCAATTTCTGGAAAGGCGGAACGAGTGATTGGAAGAATAGTCTCGATGGCTTGATTCATAAAAAAATTCATGATTATGCTTTAGAATAGCATTCCCCTACAGCAGTTGTTAATAATAAATCAATTTTCAACAGAAGCATCTTCACAAAGCTACTGAATTCAAGATAATTGCATTTTAAGCATCCACCTCCTTCTGTGTCGTCTCAAGCAGCTCCTCCATTGTCTTGCATTAATTCCCCTGATGAGATCGATCATTCTTTAGTGAAACAAGCAATTAAGAGATTGCCTAAAGACAAGAGAGGTAGAGCGATATCTCAACAGGTTAGACTTGTTGGAGGGATGCATTAACATCACATTAGTTCGAATATCTCAGCCCTTGCTCATATGCTCCCATCGGTTTCTTCGCTTTCACATCAGAAGAATTACTTTCTCACACCGACACTTAACTCTGTTTAGAATTATGAACTTGCTCCGTTGTCTGGGAAGAGCAAAGTAAGTCATTAATTAGACAAATCATAGAATTTAGATTTTCCAAAGTTGTCTGAGGATTTTGGGACTTCAAAGCATCCAAATGGAATCAACGATCCAGAGAGTTTTAAGACTTTCAATCCAGCTTCAAATTAAACGAACGCTTATATCTAACCCATGAACATATCGTAGCAATCTGTGAACAGCACGTCAAAGAAGTCCAAGGGAGAAAATCAAGTCTACAAAGCTAAATTCACGAATTCTTCTGGCGAGAAGATTAAATTTCTGGTAAGCTAAATCCCATATTTAGGATCTTTTAGATTATTTAGCCAGTTTGTTTTTGACTTTACAAATCTTTTCAAAAAAAAGGTAAGAATCATGATATTTCAAATGAGCGATACATTCCTCGCAGTCAGCATTGAAAAAGAAGATTAACTCGAGAAATACAAGTTCATGAAGAACTAATTTAACTTATTCTAATCTAACTACCAATAACTCATCGAAGAAGGGCAGAAACGATCTAACAAGGAGCTTTCTTCTATCAAAAAATTAGCCCCTTTAATAAATTCTTTAGAGCAACAACTGGCTAGCTTATAGACTCAAAAAGCAGCATCAACTTTTTAGAATTCGTTCTCAGTCTTTTCATCGAACACAGAACAGCCATCTTAATTGTCTAGAAACTTTAGAAAACGCAAGAAATATCGAAATCTCACTTTGCCAATTCCAACAAACTTGAGTTTGTATCATAAAAAAGAATCGGAGCCGATTGCTGAGATTATATCAGGTAAAACAACGCAACAAAACATGCATCCGTCTCAGCCAACAACTAGAGCAAGTTTAACTGGTGGAGGGGGGAATAGTCCTGTATTAATAAGAGTGGCTACGACAACGGCAGGAGGAGAGAATTCAAGCCCTGTAGAAAAACTTGCAACTACAATTGGAGCACCTGGAATTTTGTCCATAACAAATCATCGAGTTTCATCTATTTCGAGTCGGCATCAGTCTAGTATTAAAAATATCCCAGATACACTTTCTAACAATCCTTTAGCTCAAAACCTCACTGACAATCCTCCCTTCCCGATCGTCAAAACCGTTTCCGAAGACGTAACTGTGAGAGTCACTGCAGAAAAGAAATTCAATTAACCTCTAGGTGATTTCCCAAAAACTTCAGTGTACTTTACCGACGCGGTATTAGGTGGAGGAGGAGGACCAAGTTTAATTATGAAAACAAAAACTGATACGTTGTCTGGATAATAAGGTACAATATGGTAGCAGTTAAGTAACACTGGTGGAATATCATAAACTCCAAAGAAAGGATAAATCCAGCAGCAATTAAACCATATTTTATTTTCAATCTACAGCAGATGGTTTACAATCTAAAATAACTTCTACTTTCTGGAGTTCTTCAGGAAAAAAACCTAATTACAAATCGCTAACAAAACCAACTTGAAGGCGTTAATCGAAAACATCGTATCGATGTTCAGCTTAGAAGCAACGGACAAAAAAATCAATATCAAAATTGATTCCTTTGATCCGAATTTATCAATCGACACTGATTTAAAAGCGCTCAGATAAATTGTGTTCAATTTGTTTTTGAATGCTTTAACTTTTACCCCAATTGGAGGGTATATAGCTGTGAGAATCGAGAAAGATTAGCGATATTTAGACAGTATTGTTCTGAAATTCCGTAATTCCATTCCATCTTACCCATTGTTGATCCATCCTTTACCTGATAAGGATGACTGTAAATTCTAAATTGACGCAATGGAAGCGTATTATGATAGAACAGGGAAGATAAATCTCGGATTAAGGATATCGTAGAAGCTTGTGCGATGTATCGGACCAACGGATAGACTAAACATAAAAAGTGAAGGACCTGATTACTTTTAAATTGACTTCTCTGTGTACGTAAATTTGTCGATAATTCAATAGGAACTACAAGAAAAAGGATCTTTAACTAATATTGAAGTCAAAATGGATAATAATAATCTTAGTAACAGTAAAATGCCCGGGATAATTGGTTATTAATCGAATTTAAATTCCCCTTTGACAATTCCAGATAGGTTTTCTAAAAATCTTAGCAAAATCCCCCTTACTTAGCATCACATACCGTTTGGATTGTCTCGATATCTCGCTACTTAGAAACCAAAGAGTATTGCTGATACGATTCTGAATTCTGATAAATCGTTTGAGAGTTTTATTGAAAGAGAAGTTTATTAAACTAATATCTTAGAAAGACGAGCATTGTCACTGGATAGATTTAACCATTTGTAAGTGACTACTTCATGAAAAAGATATTTCGAATATATTGGGTTTTAAAGAAGGCACGAAAAGGAAAAGTTATTTACAAGCAGACTTCTATTTGCTTTGAAACAATTTGAAGTAAAATGATGTTTAATTATTTGTATTTTTGTTGATTTAAAATACTAATTTACTCTTCTGATTCCCCTTTCTCACTGCATTTTGGGATATTCTTATCTTTTTATCCTAATGATCGAATCAAATTGGTTTTGCCATTTATTCAAAAAGAAAAATACTGTATGTTATAATATAAAAGTAAATGAACAGTAAATCATTCTTTTTTATTTACAATAGCCTTTACTGAATACACCAGTCCAAGGATACCGCTTAGCACAGAAATCACAACTATGCACAAGTTGAGAATTCTAATACCTGTCCACTTTGAGCTTCCCGTCATTTTTTCATAAAGGAAACACGGCAACACATATGTTAAAGTCACTCCAGTCACGCAGCCTATCACGTTGAATAAATCCTTCGCCTTAGGAAATGCATACGCTACACCGCTAACTAGTAAGAAATATCCTATTCTCACTGAAACCTTAACAATGAGGAATTTTTTCTTTGAGACTGTCGATGTGGAATTTGAGTTTAGGAAGATCGTATCAACCATTTGAGTAATCACAAAACCGTAAAGGCAAATCCCCATGACAAGAGTCAAGCAGTAGAGAACAAGGAATGTTTCCTTGGCGCTATTGTAGCTGGGGATAGTTTCAAAGATAAAAGCTTTTGTCTCATCTCGGAATCCTAGATAGGCTATGATTCCAACGAAGATACTCAATAAACAGGAAGTCACCAAGTACCTTTACAAAAATAGACGTTTTTCAAGGGAAAATTATTGTTTTAGAAATACATTGACAAGGAGATCCAGAACTTGTTTTTGTGTTGCATAGAAGCATGTGCAATGCTGACTGTACCGTTGATATCAAACAGCAATATGAACACACCAATAAAGTTAGGAACCGATTCCCAGTTGGTTAATTTGAGTTCCATATGAGAATATGTTTCATTGTTTATCTCAATCGAACTGCAGACAATAATAAAAATCAGCACTGAAAAGTAGATTCCCAGTGCAATTAAACTGAATTTCCCATAGGCTTTGATGCTCTTCAGGAAACAAAGTGGGAAAAATATCAAGCCTATCCCAAGGACTTTATTCATTTTTCAAAAAGAAAAATAATTATCAGCAACTAATCGAAACAAAGTAGGTGTTTTAAGTCATCTGTAAATTGTGAATTACTTGAGTAAAAGAAGTTAACACCGATTGTCTCAAGTTGTGTAGTGATAAAAATAACGTAGACTATGCAAGAACCTAGTATATTGATGCCATTGGCAACTTACGGGATGATTCTCCATTTTGGACTGCATACGATTGCGATGGAATTATCAAGAGTCAGATTGTTGGAATGCTCAATATACTGAGGGTTTTCATGATATTTGGGATCGGATTCGAGTTTACGAAGAGAAATGCCAAGGAGATTCCAGCAGTAAAAGCAAGCTAAACCGACAATCAGAAGGAATAATATTGGGATGAGTATTCCACATTCTTTGAAGGCGAAGGGCATAAATAGTAAGCCCATGCCCATGCCTGATTTGGTGATGTTAGCAAAGACATTCAAGATAGAGGCTCCTTCGGGTTTTACGTGAACTTCTTGAGAAATAGTTCTGTCTATTTTGGCCTAAGGAAAAAATTACAAAAAATATTAGGAAAAAAAAAATGTCTAAATGAAGACAAAGTAGTAAAAAAGTAAATTGCATTATTATTAGGTGAGATTATTCCAGTGAGAGGTGCAATCTGTGAGAATGTCTCCCCTGTAGGAATATCAGGAGCAGAGGGGATTTATTATTATGATGGTTTCATGAAATCAAAAAAATATGGAGTGGATAATATTTTTTTTTTGAATTAGATTGTTTCAAGAAGAGTCAGGAGGTTCTTTAAAAGCCCACCAAAAGATCGATCATTCGTTCTACTCTTGAACATCTTAAGTTAAAAGAAATATTGAGATAATTCATGCTTTTCAGCCAACAAAATCACCCTCCCCCAGATTTTTTTTATTTCCAGAGACGGACTAGTAATTCATGCCTTAATTAGAACGCTAGAACTTTTATTTCGCTGGATTGCTAACCTCCTAATAACATATGACATCACATTTTAGTGAGCTCATTCTGTCCATTTTAATGATGAGCTTTGTTTGGATTGTCTTAGAACACAAAAACTATTACACACTCTGTTCTATTTGACCCAATCAGGTACATACTACTCAAAGCAAGCTTTTAGAAGAGTTTCACTTGCTTACAGAATTAGGATGGGTAGGGCATGATGACAAGCTGTAGTTATGATTTAAAATTGTGTTTGATCTATCAAATTTGGAATCGTAATGATGGTATAATCATTCTATGTTTTAAAAATAGAACCATTTTAAAAAATATGAACGAACTCAAAGGTTTCCGAGAATAATGTGGTATTGAGAAAACTGAGTCATTATTTAATTAATTTATTGTAAGAACAGCCAGTGTTTGAGTTTAAAAATGACCTAAAAGCAGCTTTTCATAAGATAAAGTGGTTCATTTTAGTTGACTTGAATGCAAAACTCAAAATAGCATTTTTTGAAAAAATGATTTTAATTTAGAGATTAAATTATTGCAAAAACTGATATGAGGCTTCAGTTTGAGAGGAAGAAGGAATGATAAAGGCTTCCAAAGAGATAGAGAAGAAAATATGCTGCTTCAAATGAGGAGATGAAATCGTTCTACTTGACCAACTTTCAGGTGAATTGCAATAATCAATATTATCCTTATGAGAAATCAAATAGGATTGCATGCTTAAAAAATTCAAATTAAATAGATAGACACCTTCTCATGGGACTCTAATTGCTAACAGATATTGAGTCTTTAATAGTATCACCATCATTAGTTTATTGCTCTCGAAAAAAGTCAAATGGATTGATTATTTTGAAGCATTTTTATAAAAATATTCCTGTGCTTTTTCTTTTAAAAATAATCTTTAAAGTGTGTTATCTCCTCTTACTTTTTAACATAATGACACAGTCATTCTGAAAGACCAACGATGATTATAAATTCACTAACCAAAAGATTAGAGGATATTTCATTATCAATGCCAATATCTAAAATAATTTTAGCTTATTTTTATTTTTTCTCAATGATATTTTTAGTTTATTTTGTATTGGATGATTTTAAGTAAGAAAGTCCACAAGCATTGTAGCCTTTTGGGAAGGAAATAAGCAGGAATGAATGTAATTAAAGATACATGAAATTAGAGCAAGTTTTAATTAGATATCCCATGTGAAGGAAGATATTTTTAGGATGGATTTATTAACTATTTTTAGACTTTCAAAGTGAATCAAAAAACAAACTTACTTGAAATTGAAAATAAAAACAGAATTAAAGAGTCAAATATTCATTTGCAGGAGATGTTAAACATTATTCAGTAGCAAGAAAATGACATGATTCATTGAGAAATGTTTGTGGGTTGCGTAAATACAGATAAATTCAAGTAAGATAAAAAATTATTATTCAAAGAAGGTTGTTTTTTATTATCTAAAGTTTATGAATTCTACTGGAGTTATCTTTGAATTTGATATGATAAACTTGGAGGGATATTCAGAGCCCCTAATTGTGTCTAAGTTGAGCCTTGCAAATTGGGAATTCCCTTGCGATGAATAATTTATATTTTGGTTTTTTAAATTAAGTAAAAATAATTCAAAAGAAAGGTTTGACATGTCTCAACTAGAAATATTTTAGTTGCTAGAAGTAAGAGTGTATTCCGTAATTAAAGTGAATGTTAAAATAATCAAGGGTGCAAGAAGAAGATAATGCCTAATTGAAAGCAAAGAGATTAGATTAATAAACTGAGGGATTTTCAAGAGAGAGAGAAGAGTAGTAGCAAGAAGTGCATCTCTCTCTCAACTTTCTTTCTTTCTCTTGAAAAAAAAGTCTTGAAAAATGTTTGAGCAACAAGGAGAGGCTTAACGTCGAAGCCATGCAGAAAGTGGAGATCAACGAAATAGCAAGGAGCCTCTGCATGTTTAAGATGCCGAAGGTGATGAAGAATGGAAAGTACTCAATGATTAGCACAAAAGTTAATTTCGAAAAATGATAAGTTTGAAGCCTGATAAACTGAATAAATGCGTGAGTTTAGGTGGATTTGAATGGATAGGTGAGTAAAGTGGCAAGATAGGAGACCAAGGTTAGCAGCATCATATCGATTAGAGTTAAGAAGGAAAGAGATAAAAGAAGAAACACCATAAGTAAGGGAAACATGATGACTCATTGATTAGCAGGCGAGAGGAGAGAATTAAAGAAGAAGCTGTTGTGATTGTTATGATGGAGTTCGTTGGAATCCTCTGTGGAGGGATGGAGTATATTGAAAGGGCAATTCGTGATTAATTTGTTGATTCTTAAGATCAGTTTTAACTAGGGATAAGCGTGGTTTACGCTTTAACTGCGTTGTGCTACATTTCTTATGTGATTTTCAAAGCTTCCAAAAGGCAAAAAAAACAAGAAACTCGAGACACAGACCATCCAATTTCTGAAAACAATCAGAATTCCCATAACCCTTACAGCTCATTCTTCGAAGAGAACTTCTTTTAGTCATGGAAGAATCGATATTGCGTGCAGTTTTTGGTATATCTGCTCATCCTTGATATTCTTAGAATTGAGGTTTTTCTGGACAATATCGATGATAGACTTTTTTAGTTTTTGCTGACTTTCTTTATCAACTAGATTGTTTTGCGAAGAGTGCATGCTAAAGCTGGGTTAGTGTTCTCAAGTATAATGATCCTATACTCGTAAGCTAGGTATATTTATGCAGAACACGAGCACCTTTACATAATTGGGAGCGGTGCAGTTGTAACTTTAGCTTGTTGTCTGCATTATTTTGTGCTTACCAAGAAATAAAAGTAATCGAAGATATAAACTGAAAAAGCTGAGTATGTTAGTGAGTATTTCAAGTAATTCTACCACAACATAGTCTCCATGATGCCATAGGGTATTCTGATCATCGATGAATCTGAAAAACTCGTCTATGCAAATAAAACTACCAAAAAGATATTATCGTGTGCTTCAAAAAATGCAATTATTGAATCACTTTCGAGGCTCATCGTAGGTAAAGAATAGCCGGAATAGAATTTCTTTGAAGACACAAAAACACTGAGGACTCTACGGACTATGAAATCTGCTAGGTCTGGCAGGTCAGCGATGATCAGAAAAAACAACAATAACCTACCGAATTCAAATTTAGTTTCATCTTTTCAAGACACGGAATCGTTCATGAGCACATACCAAAACCCTGATGGTATTCTTCCTTAATCCGTTGGATCTTCCTCGAACGCTGCTGGTAGGCCTCTTTCAAATCTACCTGTGATTCGACCTTTGAGAATGATTCCTCCGAATAAACAAGCCTAAAATCTTCCTTATTAGTAACCCTCTCAATCTCCTTCGACATAATAACAAAATCATATTTAAGGACCACCATCACAACCTGCATTTCCTTCTAATCCTATTCAATCCTAACTGCAACTGTAATCTCTTCGAAACTAAGCGCTGAGTGCTCATTATTAACTTCAAGATTAGCTTCAACCTCTTGAATACAAAACCCAGCCATTATCAGGTTAGTTTGCTCAATAAGTTTAGAACACTCCTCCTTTGTCATAAATCGACTCGCCATCAAGGTAAAACATCGATTCTCCTGCGAGATAGCTGCCATAATCGGACAAAAAATTAAAGTAAAAAAGTATGCCGTTTAAATATCTCAGCCATATTTAGCAAAATCAAAGCAATTTTGAGAATATGTCAGTTATGGAAATAATCTCAGTATTGCTCAAGGAATGCAGCCTTTCCATCAGAGAATAATCAGAAGTAGTTCCCAACAATAACAACAATAATAACATCAATCTTAATTTAAACAATAACTTAGGGAATAACTGCAATTTTTCAGACAAGCACTCTGAAATCAGCCATCAACCAAAAAGAGAAGATAAAAGAGATTCCAAATGCATCTAAGAAGAATAACCAGATAGTTTATCTTGCAAGACAAATTAGCTTCAACCTTGTGTATTACCTACGAATCCTCTCGTGCCTTTACAACAAATTAAAGGTACTTAAAAACCTTTTAGAGAGAAGAACTATTCACAATACAGCATTACTCAGCAGAGAGATTTATTAGGGAACATTTCACATGCCAGATTGAACTCAAACGCAAATAGTAACTCTGCTAATAACAATAACAACAATAATAATAATAATAATAATAATAATAATAATAACAATGTAGGCAGCAATCTTTAGAATTATTTCAAGAGTTACAGCATGTAGAACAACTATACATCCAGTGGTGCTTGGTAGAACATTTCCTCGTAAAAAGCCAACACTAACACTGTAAAACATCAATCTGAAATAGCATAGAATTCCCTAAGCGTGCGAGTGAAATTGCATGATAAATTATTCGAGATCACATTCATTTAATGTGAAATGTCAACGCTGCAAATAGAGAGCCCTTACGATGAGTAAACGAGTATGGTCAACACAGGGAAATAAGTCAGTAAAAATTCATCGAATTTTCATAGAATATTGTCTCCTCCTGATAAAACATCCAAGACGAAATCTGCACTCCAGCTCAAGATGTAGCAAAGCGATCTCAGCAACACTTAAGGATAAAAAGATGGAATAGAGATTAATATGTAAAATATTGCTTAAACACCTGGACAGACACTTGATGCACCTCATGGGTTAACGCCTTCTTCGGTTTAGAAAAAGAGAACCTAATCGAATCGCACTGCCATGGTGTTAGTTTTCATAGAAGATATAACGTAAGAAGTCTACATGAAGAGATTAGAAGAATTGAATAATTATAAGATGAAAATGTTGAGTTCGATTTCGCATGAGCTCAAAACACCTTTGAATTGCTCGATGGGGATGCTGGAAGAGTTACAGAGTTTTATTGCAAGTGAGCAGTTCGGATAAACGAATTCAGCAGAGATAATTAGGAATTTAATCGAACCAGCTTAGGAGAGTAACTTAATTCTTCTTAGTATGATTTAAGATTTGCTTGACATGGGTGCGATAGAAATGGGGACACTTCATTATAATTTCA
>Ga0302271_10002825_pt1 | contig 15295 bp, 11 predicted proteins | sample III_Bog_N1_1_FD_198767 | JGI IMG/M metagenome (GOLD analysis project Ga0302271, IMG submission 198767) | Peat permafrost microbial communities from Stordalen Mire near Abisko, Sweden - III_Bog_N1_1 | ecosystem: Environmental > Terrestrial > Soil > Wetlands > Peat | place: Sweden: Abisko... | reverse complement strand
GTGATTTTGTTTTCATAATAAGGATAAGAAATAATAATGATATATCATTGAAAATCATGAACAGCAAGAAAGAGCTAACAGGGAATTTGTAGGTTTACTGGAGAACATTAAATAAAGTTAATCTACCAAATCAAATTTTATCAATTTTTATTGATTCTTGGGTGATATTTTCCTTCAACCCATGGGAGGAAATGCAAGTAGAAATGGTATAAAGATTTCTTGATATTTATTTAATTTCTTGATATTCTTAAATTTCGTAAGGAATACTTAATCATGATTAAATCAGTTGATTATTGATATTTGATAAGAATAGGTTTTGGATATAGCAAAATAAATAATGTTAATCCGTTTCTTCATTATTTCTTAAGCTCGCTTGATCTGTGGAATCCTCTTCACCATTGGAGCATACGCAGGACATATTCTATCTATTCTATTATGGATCAATCAGCTACATGTTATGAGTATTTTCCTATGGATACTCTATGCATTCGATAAATGTCTTAACTTTCAACGATTAAGATTAAGCCAGCAAAGCATCTTATCCGATATCATTGTCAACATATTTGACATCCATTTGATCTACATTCCACCATTAACGTATTCTCCTTATCATGATCGATCTCTTCGATTCTACTTCTTTTCATTATTGATTCGCTTTATTATCCCACTTTGGCTCATGAATTTCAGTATCTTCGTAACCCCATCGTTTCATCATCATACTTTCCCTGCTTATCTCGAGTACTTAACATTCATATTCTACACCCTATGTGTTATTCATACCTCGATAGCCATGTACATCTGCCTCTTAGGGGAACATATTTTTCAATCTGTTATCGAAACATACATAGTTCTGTTACTCGATGAAGCAATCTATTCCGAATAATAATATTACATTAGTTATTCTCAATTTTTCTGTATTTTTCTCTAACTCGCTGTGCTATTCGGTGCATAGAGTGTCTTCATTATGTCTGAAGAACCATTTGATATCTACAGTGTATTGAAAATACTCGCAATTAAGCTCATAACATCGATTATGTATTTTCTCATAACGTCATGTGACCCCAACAAGCAATGCAACTAACTCTGTATCCCAGAAGATTTCGGTGAGATTCTCATAATCTTGCAATGGGTCATAGATGTCGGACCATTCATAGACTATGGCAAAACTGATAAGCCAGGTTCATACGATGGTTCATTTCTAGCTACAAACAAGAATTTCATTGTGACTAGAGCAATGCAATTCTTAGAAACAGCTGCATACATGTATCTTTCTTCTTCTAATGAAATGATCAATTAGATTCTAATGAAATCCTAAATCTAAGGAGCTTTTGTAGTGATTGTAAGTTGTCTGTTCCTGCTGAATTCGATAGTAACTGCTATCCACATTGGCTAGAGTATTAATGAATATTTTACTAAGAGTTATACATACTTCTCCACACAAAGGCTGAAAGATTCAAGGGCATAGGAGATTATTAAGAATTCAAAGTAGTTCATTTACATCAAAATAGAAAAGATTATTAGAGATGACAATTAGAATAACAACAATGAAAATAACCTAGAACAAGATGGCAATCTTACTGTGTTATCATAGGAACTAGCGAGATTAATTTGGGAGAAAGTTCTAATCCCTATCCCTGTAGTCGGGTTTAATCAATTAATCATTTATGAATGTATGATCCTTAAGAATAAAACTGCTAGTTTTAGTCATGAATTCTTTGATCTTTACACTGAACAGTTGAAGGAGTATGAGAGAATTCCTCCAAGAAAATTGAGCTTTTTTGATATGAATAAATTATCGAAAAAATAACTAAGAATCCTGCATGAAGTGCTTATTAATGTGTTATTCAAGCCAGGATGTCCGTATTATCAAGTTGAGAATGTGTTTGCTATTAAGAGTGATATTTCGGAGCAATTCATAGCAGAATTTAGGAAATTCTTTTTGAATTTCATGGTGTTGTAAAGGATAGTTAAGCCTTGGTTTGGGATTCATCCAGGATTGATTTATCTTGATTTGTATTATGAGTGATTTTGTTTTGATAATAAGGATAAGAAATAATAATGAAATGATATCAAGGTCAATTACATAGTCCTTTTTAGATTTTTGGTTTTTAAGTTTATGTTGTCTGTACTTGGTAACTTCGTGTCTGTATTTTTGGGTGATGACAAAAAATCGGAATAAATATTTTTGAGAATAATTCCTAAATATAATTCGAATCCTACTGTATTTATATCATTGAAAACCATGAACAGCAAGAAAGAGCTAACAGGGAATTTGTAGGTTTACTGGAGAACATTAAGAGTTTATCTGCCAAATAAAATTTTATCAATTTTTATTGATTCTTGGGTGATCTTTTCCTACAACCCATGGGAGAAAATGCTAGTAGAAATGGCATAAAGATTTCTTGATATTTATTTAATTCCTTGATATTCTTAAATTTAGTAAAGAATACTTAATCATGATTGAATCAGTTGAGTGTTGAAATTTGATAAGAATAGGTTTTGGTGATAGCAAATAAATAATGTTAATCAGTTTCTCGATTACTTCCAAAGCTCGCTTGATATGTGGAATCCTCTTCACTATTGGAGCATATGCAAGACATATTCTCTCTATTCTATTATGGACCAATCAGCTACATGTTATGAGTCTTTTTTTAAGGATACTCTATGCATTCGAGAAATGTCTCAATTTCAAACAACTAAACATGGAAAACATCTTATCCAATATTATTGTCAACATATTTGACGTCCATTTTATCTACATTTCAGGTATCTCCACCCCACCATAAGCATTTTCATCTCCTCTTGGTCGATCTCTTCGAATTTACTTCTTTTCATTATTGATTCGCTTTATTATCCCACTTTGGCTCATGAATTTCAGTATCTTCGTAATTCCATTGTTTCATCATCATACTTCTTTCCCTGCTTATCTCGAGTATTTAACATTCATATTCTACACCTTATGTGTTATCCATACCTCGATAGTCATGTATATCTGCATCATAGATGAATACATTTTTCAAGCTGATGTCGAACTACACTAAGCTCTTTATTTCGATGAAGCATCCAAATCAGAATAATATTTTTACATTAGTTTTTCTCAATTTTTCTGTATGTTTCTCGAACTCGCTGCGCTATTCAGTGCATAGAGTGTCTTCATTATGTCTGAAGAACCATTTGATATCTACAGTGCATTGAAAATACTCGCAATTAAGCTCATAACCTTGATTATGTATTTTCTCATAACTACATGTACCCCAACAAGCAATGCAACTAACTCTGTATCCCAGAAGATTTCGGTGAGATTCTCATAATCTTGCAATTGGTTATAGACGTCGGACCATTCACAAACATTGGCAAAACTGAATAGCCAGATTTAATCTATGAAGCATTTCTAGCTACAAACAAGAAATTCATTGTTATTAGAGCTACGCAATACTTTGAAACAGCTGCATACATGTATCTTTCTCCTTCTAATGAAATGATCAATTAGATTCTAATGAAATCCTAAGTCTAAGGGGCTTTTGTAGTGATTGTAAGTTGTCTGTTCCTGCTGAATTCGATAGTAACTGCTATCCACATTGACAAGAATATTAATGAATATTTTACTAAGAGTTATACATACTTCTCCACACAAAGGCTGAAGGATTCAAAGGCATAGGAGAGTATTAAGAATTCAAAGTAGTTTATCTACATTAAAATAGAAAAGATTATTAGAGATGACAATTAGAATAATAACAATGAAAATAACCTAGAACAAGATGACAATCCTACTGTGTTATCATAGGAACTAGCGAGATTAACATGGGAGAAGGTTCTCATCCCTATCCCTGCTGTCGGGTTCAATAAATTAATCATTTATCAAAACATGGGCCTTTACAATAAAACTGCTAGTTTTAGTCATGAATTCTTTGATCTTTCACTGAATAGTTGCAGGAGTATGAGAGAATTCCTCCAAGAAAGTTGAGCTTTTTTGATATTGATAAATTATGAAAGAAGTAACTGAGAATCCTACATGAACTGCTTATTAATGTGCTATTCAAGCCAGCAATGTCCCTATTATCAAGTTAAGAAGGTGTTTGCTATTAAGAGTGATATTTCGGAGTAATTCATAGCAGAATTTAGGAAATTCTTCTTGAATTTCATGACACTGTAAAGGATAGTTAAGCCTTTGTTTGGAATTCATCCAGGATTGATTTATCTTGATTTGTATTATGATTGACAAAAAAGAAGGAGATTTTTAGGAGAATGAAGTAATTTTAGTAAAAATTAACTGATAATTGCATCAAAGCAAGCTGAAATATTTTGGATATTTGAAATCCTCAAGGAGATTTTTTTGTTTTTGTTGTTTTAATAAGGACAAGATCATTATTAGGGTCAAAGTACTTCTAAGGCAATTTTTCAAAGAATATGCTTCAAAAAATGATCATATTTAATTTTATTATTTAGACTTTGCAAACTTTTATCAATTAAAAGTGCTGTAAAGCAAGGAGAGTGATTACAATGCAGATATATTCAAAGACAACTAAATCTTGATTAAATAGAATTATTCTTTGAGAAGGGATTCAAATGGGGAATCATGGACAAGAAAAAGCTGGACTTGCCGCTCTACGAATATTTTTGAAAAACAAAAAAGATTCATAAATGGCTTGGAGAAATCACAGAGGAATTATTAATTCTTCTCTCTCTCTATGAATCTTCAATGGAAACATCATTTCAATCCTATTATTTTCTCTCCCAGTTTATCAACTCTCTCTGTCTTTTTTTCTTTGCTTTTTGTGTGCTCTTGAAGATCAAAACAAAGACAAAATTCCATATTATTTCTCACATTGATTTCTTGGTTCAGAAGATCCTTCAAAATCAAGATTTATAAAAAATCCAAATCAAAACAAAACCAAAAAGAAGAAACATCTAACTAGCACTTTCTCTTATCATAACTCTCCAAAATGTACACCAGAAGCGGAAAGAAATCCAGCACATCAACCAACAACGGCTCGACCTCCAAAAAGGTTAAGCTCAACGAAGACCACGATATTCAAGGATTGCAAGATGCAGCCAACAAGCTTAGAATTCTTTCCATGAAAATGACCAACGCATCGAACAGTGGACATCCTACAAGCTGCTGCTCTATGGCTGACTTCTTAGCTGTCCTCTTCTTCGATAAGTCAGGTAAAAAAGAGGAATTTCATAAACTCTCGAGTTGTCTTATTCAGGCTAAGCAAATCAAAATGCTTTGCATAAAGATGACTACAATTGGGAAGTTTCTTATTGAACGAAATCCTCTAACAAATCCTGTTTTATTCTTACATGAAAAATACAATTATATTTATTTTTCTCTGTTCTTCCAAATAGGCATGAGAATTCAAGCTACCGACCCTAGATCCTACACAGCTGACAGATTAGTACTTTCTAAGGGACACACAGCTCCAATCCTCTACGCAGCTTGGTCATTAGCTGGTCTCTACACTGAGGAATAACTTATGACTCTTCGTAAGTTCGACTCCGATCTTGAAGGTCACCCTACCCCTAGACTTCCTTTCGTTGATGTCGCTACTGGATCTCTCGGATAAGGACTTGGTGTTGCTTGCGGTATGGCTTACTCTTCCAAGAACTTCGATTTATTGAACAACAGATATTGGGTGATTCTCGGAGACGGTGAATGCGCTGAAGGTAAAAAATAAAATGAATTAATAAAAAGGCTACTAAAATAATTAGAAAGAGAGAATGAGAAAGAGGAAGAATTTGCTTTCGTTCTTGATTTTTCTGCTAACAAGCATAGCAATTTAAAATCCAGAGATTTGCATTAAAAATAGCGGATTTTACCAATAATATCAATATGAAATTTGAAATTACTTTCAATTCTTTAACTTTTCCTTTGTTATTTCTTCTCTCACAGGATCTGTCTGGGAGGCAGCTCATTTCGCTGGTATCTACAAGCTCGATAACCTTGTTGCTATCATCGATGTCAACAGATTAGGTCAATCTGAAGCTACATCCCTTGGGCACTAAACAAATGTCTATAAGAAGCGATTTGAAGCTTTCGGGTGGAATGCCATTGTCATCGATGGACATGACATTGAAGCCATCATTAAATCGTTCATCGATGCTAAATCCAAGATCGGTTAGCCTACAATCATCATTGCTAAGACTCTCAAAGGCAAGGGACTTCCTGACATCGAAGACCACGAGAACTGGCATGGTAAACCCGTCGGAAACAAACTCGACGAGCTTGTCAAACACGTCGAAGATCAAATCGTCGACAAGGAGAAGAAATTCAATACTATTGCCCCTGAAGGTTCTGAAGAATTTGTGTTGCACACTGAAGCTATTAAGTTATCCGAGTTGCCTTACAAGCTTGGTGATAAGGTCGCTACTAGATTCGCTTACGGTGAAGGTCTCAAGAGACTCGGATAGAATGACACTCATCGTAGAATTGCTGCTTTGGATGGAGACACTAAGAATTCCACTTATTCATTGACTTTCAAGAACGCATACCCTGATAGATTCGTGGAATGCTACATTGCTGAGTAGAATCTCGTCGCTGTGACCATGGGTTTGTCTTGCAGAAACAAGGTAATAATTAGAACAATTATTGCATTTCTCTGTGAATTTCTAACTTTAACTCTCTCTCTCTCTTTTTTTCCCGTTGAATTCAGATCCCCTTCTGCTCTACCTTTGGTGCTTTCTTCAGCAGAGCTTTCGATCACATCCGTATGGCTGGTGTCTCCCACGTGAATATCAAGCTAGTCGGATCTCATTCCGGTGTCTCCATTGGTGAAGATGGTCCATCTCAAATGGCTCTTGAAGATTTCGCTATGTTCCGTGCAGTCCCCAACAGCGTTGTTCTCTATCCCTCCGATGCCGTTTCGGCTGAAAGAGCAGTTGAACTTGCTGCTAATCACGTTGGACTCGTCTACATCAGAACTTCCAGACCTGCTACTGAAGTTGTCTACAGCAACGAAGAAGTCTTCTAACTTGGTCAATCTAAAGTCCATGGAGCAACTGAATCCGATAAGATTCTCCTCATCGGTGGTGGTGTCACTTTCTACTCCGCTTTGGAGGCTCAAAAGATTCTTGCAGCATAAGGAATCCACGCTAGAGTGATTGATATCTTCTCGATTAAGCCAATCGATAGAGATGGAATCATCGCTAATGCTCAGAAATCCAACAACACTATCCTCACAGTTGAAGATCACTACGTAGAAGGTGGTATCAACGGTAATAAAACAATAAATTTCTCGATCCCATTTTTTCTAATTTTGTTGTGTTTTCTGTTAAAATAATTAGAGGCTGTCTCTCACGCTGTTTCTTCTCTCGGCTCGATTAAGGTGTTTGGAATTGCTGTCGACAGCGTTCCCAGAAGTGGTACTCCAGAATAACTCATGGATCACTACAAACTAACTGCTCCTCACATCGTAGAGAAAGTTAAGTCCATCCTTGCCTGAGAGAGAGAGAGTACCAAACTAGGATTGTGTATCCCGTTAAGTTTTATATATTTGTTGTTGCCAATTCGTTTTAGATGTGTTCCTTTCCTTAAACTTAAGACAAATATAATTATGAGTAACCCTTTCTTCAATAAAAGTCACTTTATTCTCTTAATTGACATGAACAAAGCATTTATCTCTTTTCATATGCCTTCTTAACTTAGCTTTTACAACTTTTCAAATCTACTACTGAAATCCTGAAATGATTTGAGTTACTTTTGAAAAATCCTAAGCCTAATTGTAAATTCAACAGCTATTCAAGACGCTACGATGATTTCTACCGCATGTTGAAGGAGATAATCTAAAATGAAATAGGATAATGAGAGTGCAACAAATAATAACGAGACTTTTTTTTAATGTAAAATTGTTTTTGACTTTTTCAAGGGATTGTAAAATAGCTTCTTAAATCTTAGAGGTTTACATTAAGCAATGTGACATAAAGAATATGAGTGGGGAGAACACATCTGAGAGACCATAATATGATGGAGGAGTGGATATATCTGTGAAGTAATGGGAATAGTCTTCTTTGCTGATGAAAGCATTTCAGTGCATGAAAACTCAAACAATTGTGGGGAGAGCGAGTGAGAATGACTCAATCAAACCCATCCGATTTTATAATTTTTTCTAAACAGTTTTCTTCATTAAATTCACCTTAAAATAGCAGATGATTCTTTTAAAATATGTCTATCAATAATAATGGATAAAACTCCATGAAGGCAATTCAAAGTATTCAAGTAATCTCTGAAACCTATCCTCTTCTTGTAGTCATTTTAAGAATTAATTGTTTCCCTTGAAGGATGTTCGATGAAAGTTGATAAAGTAATAGAGATTTTAACTTAGATTTATGTTACACTCGAGTCTTTTTTTGAGGGATGGAGAAAGATTGAAGAAAGAGGAGAAGAAGAAAATAAGTGGTAAATGCTGTGGGAAAGATAATTAAAATAGAGCAAGTCTCGAATGGAAAGAAATAGATGGAAAAATAACTGAGAAGAAGAATAAACTTGCTGAATGATGGCTCTTGAAAAGTTTGAGAAGAACAATAAAGAATAGATTTATGGGATTGTATGAGAAGCAGAGTAAGGCACAAAGACATACGTATGCAAAGAGGATGTGGGGGTATTATTAAAAGAAAAGAAACAATCTAATTACATCTTTCAAGGGAAATGAAATTCAATATTGGATGTTCTCGCTTAATAGCTGCTCCAATACTTAAAAATAAGGGACTCAAATCATTAAAATATCATATAATAAAGCTATTTGGTGGGAGAACAATAATTGAGCTCTGTTTGTTGAAATTGAAATCATAAAAATACTATTAATCCAATAACTTATCAATATTTATGTGTTACTTTCAATATAGTTATTACTAGCTTCAAGGCATATTGCCTAAGTTTAGGAGGGCATACTAAATCTAATCCAGCTCAGTTCAAATTCAGAATGGGGTTTTTTTCTTAAACAAAGCAGTTGGTTTGAAAGCCAAGAATGGGAGGAGAAAAAACAAAAAGGAAACGAATAAATAGATTACAAGCATTTATTTGTGTTTGGATACGTTTGTGAAGGGATTATTTTTTTTAGGATTGCTCAGAAGAGGTATATTTGTCCTGGATTGTGAGTCATTTCGAGAATATTGGAATATTTGGGAGATATATTAATAAACAAAGTAGCAGAAATAAACAAACAAAAACAGACATACAATAAAGAAATCTAGGTTGGGTTTGTTTTTGAATGGGTGCTTGTGCAACTAAACCTAAATAGCATGAGAACGCTGCACCACCACCGATCCATCCAGTTAAGCACACATAAAGCATGCCAGCAGCGATTGCCCATGAGGTGCAAGATACTGATAAATTAGTCAAGAGAACATTCACAGTTATGATTTCCAATATTAAAATCAAAAGTCCACCATTGCTAGTAAGCAAACATACCAGATATTCAAAGGAATTGGATTAGAGAGAAAAGTGCATGCGGTAGGTTGGCCAATGGAGGGAAAAATCCTAATTGAATTTTATTTAAAACAGCATGCACATTGTGATATGGAGAAAAATATGATTTTTTTGTTGGAATTATCCAAAAAAGACAGGCTTAAGCATTCATCTGAATTTCGATGGGCAGGTCAAGAAGGTGCTTCCTCTAACAGACTTCGAAGGCACCTTAAGAGTAAGATTATCTTGAGATTGTAGTTTAACAGAAAAAAAGGATAGAGTTGAAATTTTTAGATCGCTTTATGAGTTATGGACTGTGTAAATGGAAAATGGAAGGGTTTTCAATTGAAAAAATGGAAATGAGCCAAATAGGTAGAAAATGCTGCTGCTGATGGTGGTTATTCCCATAACAAAATAAGGAAAAACCATCTCAAGAAATATACTTGTAAAATGCGAGTGAGAAATAGAAAGAGATGAGATAAATTGAAATAGGTTGATGATTTTAATAGATTTTAATTGTAACGAGAGAGATAGATAAATTTTGTGGGAGGATACTCCTCAAAACAGTAGCACACTTTAAGTTACAAAAGGGAATAAATCAGACGCAGTAAACTCGATTAATCAGGTCTTAAAAACAGGGCTTAAGGGGTCTTAATTATTCAAGGTGTCTTGATTAGATCTAAAGAAGAATAGATTATTTTTGCTAAATATTTATTTTGAACAGAAAACAAATAATAATATTCTTCATAATAAGTTGCATTTTCTAGATTTATTTTGATTGAAAATCTACAAATGAAATCAACATATTTGATTCTTTTGTTTTCAATAATTATGCTTATTTCTTGATATTTTAATCCTAATCCTTTTTTATCAAATACCAAACAGTGGAAACAGCAATTTGAGTTTGAGTACTCTGTTGATGATTTCAGATTAAAGCAGTAAGCATTTTGTATGCTAAGTCTCAAAAACGAATCTGAAACAGACTACGGAAATATAAATATTAAACTGGTAAATGTAGCTACTGGACCGTATCATCATGATCTAGCTGTTTCATGGAAGAGCTAACTCACGTAGTAGAAAGTAAAAAATAATTAATTTCAAAGCCTAAATAAATGAAATATCGATACATCAATAATCAAGAATCCATAACCTATTGTAATTTGTGTGTTTCTCTCTCTCTCTCAAATAGATAGCTCAGATGAAAAGCTTGAATATTCCAGTCAGGGACATCACTGAAGGAAGAATGAGTTTTGACTTGAAAATGTTTTAAAAAATAGAGTTCTGCATCACAGCTGATTCCATCGTCAGCACACTCAACCAATACAATGACAACGCATATAACTTCTCCTTTAGGCTCATTGTAAGAACAACACTACCCTAGATATTATTCCCTTTTTAACATCCTATTACCTTATCTTAGACTCTCTAGAACACCTACAATAGCGAGCATTCTGAGAACTACTTGAACCCTGGTCTTCGCAAGAAACCAAAAGACGGAATCGGCGCAGGTGCACCAGAGAATTCCCATGCTCATCCGCCAGCTGACACGATCGATGAAGACTTCACTACTGAAATGAATGAAAATGCAGAAGCTTTGAAGATCAAGAACAAAACAGTCAAAAGCAACTGCCATTAGATTGTTATTGTCCCAGAAGGCTAGAGGAAAAATAGCAATACTGAGGTCAAGATAGCTGATGTGAAAAAGGGTAGTTTCACAGAGAATAAACCTAGAAGTGACTCAAAGAAAGCAAGTATCATTTTAGCCAAGAAAAACCAATGTAATAATAAGGAAGGAAAAGGATCTGCAAATGACAAAAGATACTATGTTTTGAAGGTTATTTAGTTATTCTTTTGCATTTTTCCTAACAGAAGCAAAGAAGGTGACTCTAAAGTAGACTGATTCTCAACGAAACATTGAAGGTACCATTTTCATTTAGAATTCTCTCTTTCTCTCTTATTTTTCTTGAGAAAGTTACATATTTTTCCCTCAATATGTAGGTTCTTCTTCAATTGAGGCATTAGGAAACCAGTTGACTTTAAACGCTGAAGCTGCTAAGGATTCCGAACTTAACGTATCGACTGACAGCTAAGTCGTCGAAGAAAAGGTACTTTAATGGGAATATCTCGGTAACCATACATTCGAGCCACCTGAGCTTATCGTGAAGCTCACCACTAAAGATATCGGTTCTACGTCATTACAGATATGTATCTGGGGTCTGCATTCGATGGAACCAGTCGAAAAAAAGGATGAAAATGGAAATATCATTAAATATATGGATAATCATATCGTAGGGGAATGCTACATATCAATTAATCGAATATTCTCATAAGAACCTTAGATGATAGAAGTTAAAGGATAGAAGGTATAAGTCAGGAAGAAAGAAATCTAAGAGAGAATATGGAATCACGGGAAGGAAATAGGATAGATATTAAGTAACTTTAAAGTGATCAATCATGAATATTTACAGTAAATGATCGTTGGTGTCTAGACTGAAAATGGCATATCGAAAGCTAGTCCTGCAATATATAATCTCAAGCAGATGCCAGGGAAATCTAGTCACAGCGATGTAAGAAAATATATGGGAAATGTTAGCGATACCCTCAAGAAAGTATTAAATTTGTGTTTAAATAACAGATTGAAGAACTGAATTAAGCGAAGAATTAACTCATAGACAATGTCTACTCACTTTATGAAGCCAAATCAGTTGTTAAGGTATGGCTAATATAAAATTAATATCTTAAATCTCTTTTAATCTGCTTTCTTCCTCTCTCAGGAATCTGAGAAAGATCGCTTAAAAGAAGCCATCTAGACTAGTTTCATGAAAATTCACGATATTGCCTAGCGAAGTGACAAAGAATCAGTCTAATCCTTTTGCTATAAAAGCTAAGAAGATCTGTTATATTCTTAATCGATTCTAATCGATATTGCTAATCATTTATTATAATACGCTGATGATATTGATGAAACCTTACGTGAGGGTTACTACGATTGCTTGAAGATCATCATTAATCGAGGAGAATTCGATTTGAATTACATGGGATTTGATGATTCATATATTTATCTGCTTGATAATGCCTAAGGAGCGTAGATCAAGAAGAGTAGTTTTATTAAAGATAACTTGAAGAAGCTTAATGCGAAAATGAAAGTAGCATTAAGTTATTAAAAGTTGCTGTATACAACACTCGAGAAAGTCTTGATTAAGTTGTACTAGAAAGCACTGAGTGAGAAGGAAAGATAATTCGTAGAGAATTACTGCGCAGTCGCATATTTCAGGTAAGACAAAATTACAATGGAATTTAAGATTTCTAATCTTCATTGTGCATATTGTTGACCTTAGAATCCCTGAGTTCCGTGAGAAATTACTCAGTGTGATTGTACGTGAAGATGATATTGAAATCACTGAATGGCGTGGAACGGAATATGCACTTGATGAGAAGAAAAACATAAAACTCATGAGAAATAATGAATTCATCAGCTTATTCGACTGGGAATATGGATTTTATCGATTCTTGAAGACTTAAGAATGGGGGGAGCAACACTTCTCCGATCTTGATAAGATCCTTAATGATTAGAAATGGTCGTAACGGCTCGCGAAAAGAGGTGTAGCGTTTTTCTTTTTTTTAACGGAATGGCTGCAGTATGTCAGTAAAACTGTTGTTGTCAAGGAGCATGTGCCTTGGTAGGATCTCCCAGGGTATTTAGTTCTTCTCAAAGCGTTCTTAGTGGAAATGAAAACTAGGGAAATATTGTAGTATTCAGAGGCGATTAAAACAACATCATAAACGATTTTGAACAATGAGAAACTACTCAATCCACTGATTTCGCTACTTTTCAATAAAACTAAGTAAGCCAATTCTGCTGTAATAGCTATCAAGCTATGCAATTTAAAAATGCTAATTTTTTTTTCTTTTTTTCCGTTTCTTGTACATCTTTTAGCGTGTATGATTCAGCGTAAACTGTCTGCACTTTTGAGCTCGTGAATTCTTGGATGCGATCACTTTCTGACAATAACAAGAGCATCCCGACGGTCTTTGATTTCGGGTTTTTCTTCAAAGGCATCAGTTTAGTCTTAGAGCAAGATCATTCGGGGAGTATCTCACATGTGATCTGGGTGATTTACAATAATTTCTTGCTTTTCCCACCAGATTTTCAAAGAGAAATATGTGAATATCTCTATTCACCTTTGTTTTTCAAGTATGACAATAAAACATAAAACACAAAGAGCTTTGGTTGCTTCATACAATTTGACCTTCTTTGTTATTTATTAGATTATTCATGCATTGGTCGTACAATGTAAGGATGATCTTTCAATATTTCCTTGTGTATCGCATTCACCATCTATACGATACACAGAAAACAAGATATTAAACCATCGAGTAAGCAGAGCATACAGACATAAATACATATTCGCAAATTTGCATGTAAAATTATGCATTTTTTTCTTCTAGGGATCTGAAGCGATAGATTCTGAATAACGCTAACCATTCTGAACGAAAGAACATTCTTATCGTAATGATCTAAAATTTTATCCCCCTTTGTAGTAAAATATTAACTTTTTCTGCTTAGCACGATCTGATCCACCTTCTTCACAAGAAGGCGCTGAACATTCTCGAGTCGGCTAAGAAGAAATACATAATTCAAACATCAAAGCGCTAAGAAGAAGCTACGTTCCATTAAAAAATGCGAACGAAACTGCTTCAAAAATAAGAATAGAAATTCTACGCCAATTCTTCAGCTCATCATAAGAGCTCCTAGCATTCGATCTTGGAAATTTCCTTCACATAAGAGAACGAGCGCATCAAAGAAGAAGTTACCAAGCAAAACTCGAATATCTTAGACGATTTGAATTCTTCCTTGATGAACTCACGAGAGATTCCGAAAGGACCTGATAAAGATATGCTCCTAGATCTGTTCGATGGTGTGGAGATTGAGTAGATTTAGAAAGTCTAAAGTGATATTTCTTAGATAAAACATCATCTCATGCGAGCTACTGCACATAATAATCATTAGCTAGTAGTCTTACAGAAAGAAGACGAATATGGAGAATATTCGAGTACATAACTTGGAGTGAAGTCATCGGAGAAGATTCCACCACCGCCAGGATCAGCTACAACAACAAATGCTTCCTCGTTCAAGCCATAGATTATTTATAATCACAAGAGATTCCACTAACCAGAGAGTAAGGGAGATATGTTAAGGATATAAGGGGAGAGAAAGATGAGGCTATTCCTTGATTTTGTTTGATTTTCTTATTTTCTTATTGCAATTCCTTACATTTTTTAACGTTTTGCTTTCAAGAAATCGAAGAGGAATTCTAGCAATTAGAGTAGTAATACTTGAAATATATATCCCAAGCATCTATCGAATATGAGGAATTCAAGCAAGACTACGAGATCTGGCTGAAATAAAAAATAAGTCTATTACCGTCATTACCAAAAGAAAAGAGACTTCAGAAAATCAGGAAGTTTGATGTGCCCGAAGTTGTACTCAAAGCAACCACAGATGAAAGTGAGGTCAACTTCTTGCAAGTCGACGAGTGGTGAGCCGAAATTAGCGAACAAATGAATAAGAGGGAAATCAAGGGGACAAACTGGAGGAGCGCATGGGCGTCTTAAAATTTTGTTTGAGCTGGTTTAAATCCTATTTAAGCTAGGACTCTTATTGATAATTATTTGTGTCAATTTGTTTTGTGTTATTGCATATTAGTGTCTCTTCAAATCGTAATATATTTTTATATTGCTCCTATGCACCTATTTCCTATGGATATCTGTAGTGGTTGCTGAATCTGGAAGTTTAATAAATAAGGAAATACAAGCTGAAATGAGCGTGTTTTTTAAGAAGAGAGAAAAGTATCTTGGGGAGAACAAATCTTGATCAGTTTGATTCTCTCT